>FWWL01005864.1_pt1 | contig 18484 bp, 12 predicted proteins | sample 2228331 | NCBI WGS metagenome assembly FWWL01 (sample SAMEA103939775, study PRJEB20133) | metagenome
CGCATCAACGAAACAACAGCGAAGGTGTCCCCTCGCATCTGTCTGCGCCAAACAAAGTCCTGTGACCACGAGATGCGTTCGCCCCGACAAAGTTTTGAGCATCTGACGGGCTTCATCAGGCGTTTGCGGTTTGCCCAGCACTCGGCGCCCCACAACCACCAGCGTGTCAGCGGCTAACAACCAGCGGTTGGGAAACTGAGAAGCAACAGCACGCACTTTCTGCTGCGCCAAATCAATTGCTACCGCTTCAGGGTTATCAACTCGTTCAGGCAGCGTCTCATCCACTTCTGCAGGGTGCACCACAAACGGAATGCCGATTTGTCGCAGCAATGCTTGCCGTCGGGGCGAAGCGGAAACCAGCACCAACGGTTTCCCATCCCAACTGAAAATCTGCTGCTTTTTCACGGCTTCCTCACCTGCCAGAAAGTTGGCGGTAGCGTTGTCTCACGAGCGACTGTGGTAATTTTGGTTGCGCTGCTGCTTTTCGGTGACCTCATTTGCCTTACAATCAGCAACTGTTTAGCGCCACAAGACCCAATTCCCAGCGCTGTCGCTGCTCCCTCGGTTGCCTGACCAGCGTCATTACCCTTTTGCGCTTTGCGTTTCATGCTTTTACACAGAACTTTTGCGCCGCAAGGAGGCGGGACGCATGGGCGAAGTGAAAATCGTGCGAGCGAAGCCAAACCCGTTGGCGTCGGTCATTATCCCGTCGTTGGACGGTTGGCGGGGCGGCAATGTGGAGAAACTGCTGGCGGACTTGGAACAGCAAACCTGTCAAGACTTTGAAATCATCATGCCCATCGGCATCAAGCCCAACGGTAAAGCGCGCAACGAAGGGGTGCGAAAAGCCAAAGGGCGCTACTTGGTCTGCATTGACGATGATGTCCGCCTCGGGCACGAACGGGTCATTGAAAACCTGCTGGCACCGCTTTTAGAGGTGGAGCGCAGCGGGCACGACTGGACCAAACCAGGCGAAGGGCGCATCGGGATGACGGGACCGTCCCGCCAGTTACCCCCTGATTCCACTTGGTTCCAACAGTGGGCAGCCAAGCAACTTCCCCGTCAGTTGTTTCCTATCGTTGACGAAATTGTGGACTCCGACATGGTAACGCATGACTGTTTGTGCATCCCGACAGACCTTTACAAAGCCGTTGGATGGGAGAATGAGCAAATCGTGCGGGGAACAGACCCAGACTTGCGCTACAGGGTCCGATTGGCAGGTTATCGCATCGTTATCGTCCCGCACACATGGCACTATCATCGCTTTCCCCGCAACTTACAAGGGGTCTTGCGTGAGTGGTTCAACAAAGGGCGATGGACAGCGTTCAATCGGAAGATGTTTCCGGGCTTTGATTACGAAGCGCCAGACGGCATTTTGCCCAACGGCAAGTATGTGCCGAAGCGGAGCAAAGCCTACCGAGCGCTGCGCTTTGCGGGGCGGTTTGTGCTGGGTCTTGTGACTTTCAAACCCGTGCGGTTGCTGGCACAAGTTGCTTATGCGTGCGGCTACATTAGAGGGCATTTCTTTGACCACTCGTATGAACCTTGATGCTTCCGCTGCTGAAGCAGATACTCAGGATGGTGTCAACCTCTTCGGTAGCGTCGGGGCTTGTCCCCGACGGGTATTCAAACGACCGTTGTTCAGTGGCATGACGGTCCCCGTTGCCTCTTTTGCAAAAACCCACGCTGCGAACTTTAGCCCGTAGGTTGGTGACGCTTTCTTGAGGGCCGACTTTAATTGGCGAACAAGAAGTCCTTTGTCGCCTGCTGAAGCAGCGCTCATGATGGCGTCGGCAGTCAGTGGCTAAAGCCAGTGGCATGGAAGGTTCCTGAGAACTTGCGTTTAACTGCACAGGAACTTATTTGCCGAGGTTTCAGCGATTTATGCCCCACTCTTCCAACCGCCGTAAGTCTTCGGGCGTGTCCACGCCGACGCTGCGATAAGGTGTGACGACGACTTTGATTCGGACGCCGTGTTCCAGCGCCCGCAGTTGCTCCAACCCTTCCGCCTGCTCCAACGAGGTTGGTGCCCATTGAGCAAATTGCAACAGAAACTCGCGCCGATAAGCGTAAAGCCCGATGTGGCGCAAAGGGCGCAGGGGCGCTTCAGCAGGGACGACAAACTGTGGTTGCTCCCCCATTGCCCCTTTGGGTCGGAAGAAAGGAAGAGGCGAGCGGGAAAAGTAAAGGGCGAACCCGTCCCGGTCCACCACCACCTTGACCACATTGGGGTTGCGGTATTCCGTTTCGTCTTCAATGGGTGTCGCCAGCGTCGTCATCTTCAAACTCGGGTCCGAAAGGAATGGTTGGACAGCAGCGTCAATGGCTTCCGGGGCAATAAGGGGTTCATCGCCTTGGATGTTGACAACTACATCGGCATCCAATGACCGCGCCACTTCAGCAATGCGGTCCGTTCCTGAAGGGTGCTCTGGAGAAGTCAGCACGCACTTGCCGCCAAACTGCTCCACAACGGTTTTCACCCGTTCATCATCTGTCGCCACGAGGACTTCGGCGAGCGTTTTCGCTTGCGTTGCGCGCTCGTAAACATGCTGGACGATGGGCTTGCCCCAGAGCAGCGCCAAAACTTTGCCGGGGAACCGCACGGAGTGATAACGGGCGGGGATAATGCCCACGACCCTGCGGACACTGACAGCACTTTCCCTTCCACGAATGCGCTGCACCAAAGCGGTCGTAGAACGCCCCTCCACTTTCGGCAAGATAACCACTTGTCCGCCGTAGGAGCGCACCAGCGGCGCTTCGGGCAAATCCGCCTCGGTGTAATCGCCACCCTTGACATGGATGTCAGGTTTGATGGCTTCAATCAGTCGGTGCGGGACCAAGTCGTCAAAGAGCACGACGAAGTCCACGAAGGCTAAACCCGCTAACAGGAGCGCTCGGTCTTCCTGCGGCATCAGTGGTCGCTCGCTGCCTTTCAGCGCCCGCACCGATGCGTCAGAATTCAGCCCCACGATGAGGACATCGCCTAATGCTCTCGCTTGCGCCAGATAAGTGATGTGCCCTGCGTGGAGCAAGTCAAAGCAGCCGTTGGTGAACACAATGCGTTTCCCTTGCCGCCGCAACTCCGCCACCACAGCAAGCAACTCATCAAGGGGCTTGATTTTCTCCTGAACCGCTGCCAACATTCTCTTCACCATCCGCCCACAAAGGTGTCTCAGCAACTCCTATGCGCTGCAAAATAACCGTTGCGTTTGTGTATCCACACAGCCGATTTCAAGGTTGCCACAATGCGAAACTGTTAGACAAGATTGCTGGGGTGAACGAGATGGGACCGAAGTTGCTGATTGCGACGACCAACAAGGGCAAACTGCGAGAATTGCTAACGCTGCTGCAGGACCAACCCTTTGAGGTTGTGACACCTGACGAATTGGGCATCACGCTGGATTACGAAGAGACCAGCGATGACATCCACCTTGTCGCTCGCGAGAAAGCCCTCCACGCGTGGCGCAAGTCGAAGTTGCCCTCGTTGGCGGAAGACACAGCATTGGAAGTGGAGGCTCTGGGTGGGCTGCCGGGAGCGAGGGCAAAAGTGTTTTTCGGTGAACAAGTGTCCGATGCGGAACGATGGAAAGGGCTGCTCAAGTTGATGGAGGGCATCCCCCCTGAACAAAGGGCTGCGCGCTTCCGCTGTGCAATGGCAGTTGCGTTTTCCGAAACGGAAGTGCTTACCAGTGAGGGAGTGTTGGAAGGCGTAATTGCCACTGAGCCACGCGGTAGAGGTGGGTTCGGTTACGACCCTGTGTTTTTCGTGCCTGAACTGGGCAAAACGCTGGCGGAGTTGACAGTGGCAGAGAAGAACGCCGTCAGCCACCGCGCTCGCGCCCTACAGAAGTTGCTGCCCGAGTTGCAAAAGCGGTTACGGGGCTAAAGGTGGGTTCTCCCCACGCAGCCGCCAACCGTAGTTGGCTTCATAGTAGCGTTGGAACGCTTCGCTTTCGCGAATGGGACGCCACCACCACTCGTTGCTGCGATACCACTCAACGGTCTGCGCCAATGCCGCTTCAAATTTGTGCTGCGGTTGCCAACCCAACTCCCGCAGTTTTTGCCAGTTGAGAGAATAGCGGCGGTCGTGAGCGGGACGGTCAGCGACGAACTTGACGAGGCTTTCGGGTTTGCCCAACAGTTGCAAGATGAGCCGCACAACCTCAATGTTTTGTCGCTCCTCGCCGGTGCCAATGTTGTAAACCGCTCCTGGCGTTCCGTGTTCAATGAGGAAGTCCAACGCGCGGCAGTGGTCTTCCACGAAAATCCACTCCCGCACCTGTCGTCCGTCGCCGTAAACGGGCAGCGGCAAATCCATCAGCGCGTTAGTGATCATCAGCGGGATGAGTTTTTCGGGATGCTGGTAGGGACCGAAGTTGTTGCAGCAGCGGGTGATGATAACGGGCACGCGAAAACTTTTGGCGTAAGACAACGCCAACAAATCGCCCCCCGCTTTGCTGGCAGCATAGGGGTTGCTGGGGTTCAAAGGTGCTTTCTCGTCGGCGCTCCCATCCAGAATGGGACCGTAAACTTCGTCGGTGGAGATGTGAACGATGAGCCCCGTCCCATGCTTGCGGGCGCATTCCATCAAGGTGTGCACACCCAACACATCCGTGCGGACAAAATCGCCCGATGCTATCAGCGACCGATCCACATGGGTCTCGGCTGCGAAGTTGACCACGATATCGGCTTTCGCTACCCAAGGTTCCAGTTGGTCACGGTCGCAAATGTCGCCCTGGACGAAAGTGACTTGCGGTTGCCCTTCCAAATCGTGCAAGTTGGCTCGGTTACCTGCGTAGGTGAGTTTGTCGTAAATGACCACATCCCACTGTGGGTGGGCGCGCCGCCAATAGCGCGCAAAGTTGCTACCGATGAAACCAGCGCCGCCTGCGATCAAAATAGTGGGCAACAGCCCTCACCTCGCTTCCTGCGGCATCGGCTTAATGTTGCCACAATCGCAGCAAATTTGGGCGTTCGCGTCGTAACCCCGCTCTCCACTCACAGCGCCAGTCGGAACAAACCGAGGTTTTGGATGAGCGGCGTTGCCAGCGCTTCTTCTATTACGAGCCGCACTTTCACTGCAGTAGTTTCAGGGAAGCGGTCCAACTTCTTGTAGCCGATGGTGGTGCCCCGCACGAGGAGGCGCCACTGTTGACCGTCCCATGCTTCTAAGCGATAGCGCGCTATTCGCTGCCCCTCTGCGATGTGCTCTTGCACCATCGCGACATTGAAGGTGGTTGGCTGCTGCAAGTCTACTTCCAGCCACGGCTCGCCATCGCTGTCTTTCGGCGCCCAGAAGGTCTCTTTGCGACCGTCAACAGCGTTTGCAGGTTTCGTGTCGGGACGGGTGCTACTGGCGTTTGCGGGTTTTTTAGCAGCGAAGTTGACGGCGAAAGTTTTGTCCAGCACCCGACGCCACTCTCGCAACCGTTGGATATCGGGTTCAGGCAGCAACCCTTTGTTGTTGGGTGGGACATTGAGCAGCAGCACGCTGTTTCGTCCAACGGACTTGAAGTAGATGTCCACCAAGTGCGCCAGCGATTTGACTTTATCGTCCTCGCGAGGGTGCCAGAACCAACCGGGGCGGATGGAGACATCGCATTCGGCAGGATACCAAACTTTGCCCGTCATGCCTAAGCAAGTGTGAAAAGGTGTAGCGTCTTGGATGCTCCAGTTGGTCTCAGGAGCAACCCCTTCCTCGTTACCCACCCAACGGATGTCAGGACCGCAAATAGCGATGAGTGCCTTGGGTTGCAACCGTCGCACCGTTTCGTAATAACGGCGCCAATCGTAGGGGTGCTGCTTGCCTGGCGGTCCACCGTAAGCACCGTCAAACCAAACTTCCACCACTTCGCCGTAGTTCGTCAGCAGTTCTGTCAATTGGTTGACGAAGTAGTCGTCGTAAGCGGGTGTGCCGTAAGTTGGCTCGTGTTGGTCCCATGGTGAAAGGTAAAATCCAAACTTGACACCGATGGTTTCACAGGCTTTCGCCACTTCCCGCACCACATCGCCCTTCCCGTTGCGCCACGGGCTGTTTTTAACCGAGTGATCCGTGTAACGGGTTTGCCACAGGCAAAAGCCATCATGGTGCTTGGCGGTGAGCACCACATAGCGGAAACCCGCTTCTTTCGCCACGCTAATCCATTGAACCGCATCAAATTCGGTGGGATTGAACCATCGGGGGTTTTCCTTCCCGTCTCCCCACTCGCGGTCGGTGAAAGTGTTGATGCCGAAGTGGATGAACATGCCCAGTTCCATCTCTTGCCACGCCAATTGCTGCGGGCTGGGCTTGACCAGCATCCTTCGTCCCTCCGTTTGCGGAGAAGTTGTTTGCGCGAAAGGAACACTCCGCACTAACGCGCTGCTTAGAGCACAACCCATCCATCGCAGCCATCGCCGTCGTTTCATGGCGCCACCTCCTTCCTCAAGCATCTTCGCACGGAAAGGGTATAAGCAATCACGGCATTAAGGAACGCAGCGTTGGCAACTATTGCATCAAGGGTGAACGAATCGCTCTAAAGTCGTTGAAAGGAGCGTTTGAAGGGAAAGAGAGGTCACGCACCTTCTCCAACACACGAGCCACCAGTTTAGGGTCGTTAAGGAGTTGGGCTGCCCATTGGCTGGCTACAAGTTCCTGCTGTTGCCAACGAGTCCTTTGCCAAAGGTAGAAGAGCACAAAAGCCAGCCACACGAACGGTAGCCCAAATGCTCCTATCCAACCAAGGAACTCCCAAGGCAAAAAGGCAAGGAAAATCGTTTCCGATGCGAGGAAGCCCAGTATGGTGCAGTTTTGACGCTTCATATGCCCCAACTTGAGCCGAGCCAGTTTTAGCGCTAAATATCCCTGCATCTCTTCGTCGGTCAACTGTTCGCGCAGATAGTCTGAGACAACGACAGCGTTCGGCGTAATCATGCTCCAAAGGATGCGACCGCCCGGGATGGTTACTTGCCAAAGTTTTAACGGTTTCAGACCCACTTGTTTCGCCAATTTGCCAAGCATTGCCAGAAGGGCTTCATCCTGCACCCGCTCCCAAGGGAATAACCATCGGGGCAAAGCGCTGAACGAGAAAAGCGATAACGCAAGGCTACCACCCAAAATCCCGATTGTCCACAGCGGTTGCGCCCCAGTCAGTGGAGAAGAGAGAGCCACTTGCCGCAGCACTTCCAAGGCAAATAGCCATCCGAACAATAGCCCGTTCGTCCAGCAAAACTGAGCCACTTTCCACCGCAGGTAGGCGATCAACGACCAAGTGCTCTCCCGCAAGCAGCGGTCTAAGGGGAAGTAGGCGACAGAATTGGCAAATGCAAAGCCGAAGAAGGTCGCTACCCAAGCAGGTATCACTAAGCGCCATACCCACATTCCCTCAACGCAGAAGCATTCCTCGGATGAAGGGATGGGCAAATCAGGAAGGGCAAGTTCTATCCCGAAGAAGCGGACAAACCTCACTTCCCACCAGAATCGTTGCCTAAAGGCTTTTCTCCGCGCTTCTGGATGGTCAGGGAGTTGAGCAGCAACAGCGTTGTAACCCTGTCGGGCAAGAAGGTAGAAAGCAACGATGCTTAGCAGCCATATTAGCATGCCTATCCAAAACGGAACCATTGCTTCGCACCTCTTTGGTTCGCGCTGTCGTCAATTATCGCCAACGAGAAACAAACCGTCAAGGGCGGGGACGGTGACGGTGACTTGTAAGGTGTCCCCGACGCGAACCCCTTCAGCAGCGCGAACGGTTCCGTCATCGGGGAGCCATATCGTCGCTCGCTTCCACTGAGGCAAACGCACGGTGACCGTGATGGGTTGCAAAGCGATGTTGACCAAAAAGCAGATTTGCTGCCCATCCCGTCGGTAGCGGGCAACCCACAAGTCAGGCGAGGAAGGTTCTGTCAGAACGCCGCAATTGGCTTGTCGCAAGCGCTCTATCAACTGTTGGTCAGCAACAGGCAGCCAACTTTCGTCGCGGAACAACGCAGCCGATAGTTGGCGCACCGTTTCGTTGCCTTCGTTGCGGCTGGCAGCAAACTGGGGCGTTTTGCCGATAGCGATGACCAAGATGCCGTTGCGCTTGAGTTCGGCAATTTTGCGCAGGGTCGCCGTCCGAACTGCATCGGTTGTCGGCACAATCAGCGCCTTGTAGCGCTCGTTAGCGATGCGGAAACTGCCTTCCTGCACCTGAGCCGATTGCAATCCCTGTTCGTCCACGATGTCAAAGTCTATCTGGTGCTGCAAAAGCAAACGGCACAAGTGGGCGAACTGGTTGTCAATCTCGTTGAGGCGCTGGTTCGGATGGGGCTGATACATGGAGAGGGCAGTTGGGTAGAAGTTTGCCCAGATGCCGGCGATGGGGTAAAGCACGGCGACATCGCACACATGCTGAGCCCCTCTCAGCATTGCGCCCAATCGCCCAACATAAGTGCAGTAGTGGGCGTATTCGTTGCGCTCCTGTTCGCCTTCGTAGGGATGGGCGTAGTAGGAAGTGATGGTGTTGATGCCAAGAAGGAACTGGAGTGCAGCGGTCGCTTTCATCTCTGGCAACCACGCGCGCCGCTTCTCCTGTCCTGTGATGCCCATGCGTTGGATGAAGTCAGAAGTTTCGCTCATCGTCTCCGTTCGCCCTTCCAAGTGAGCGGCGGAGGAAGCAAACTTGGGCACCAGAAAGCCTAATCCCAAAGCAATGGCTCGCGGGTCGGAAGTGAGCATGTCAATCCCCGGGATGTCCATTCGGCGCAAACACGCCATCAAGTCGCCGTAGAACATGGCATGCCAGAGCAGTTTTTCTTCTGCCAGCAAGTGACCGCTGGCGGCAATCTTGTGCCGACGGCACCACTCCTGAATTTGCCCGAAGAACCGTTCCGCCACCAGTTGACTGACGACATCGTAAAAGTCGCAGCGGATGCGTTGGTAATCGCCAACATCGGCGAACAAACTGTCAAGGTGAGGCATCAGGTCGTAGCCTTTGCGCTTGCGGAACTCGTCGGGCAAATCCGCCACCCAAGGCAAGGCAGGGCGCGCACCTTCGGGCGGACGGATATAGGTCGTCATCAACGACGGCTCATCGGTGAAAATGGCGCGGAAGCGCTCGCCGAGATTGGGAATGCGCTGTGCGTAAGCATCGTGCGTCAAAGCGATGAAAGCGCGCACCGCTGCCGCGTCCAAGATGTTGATGTAGCGGCGCTTTCGGTAAACATTTTCCGTGCAGTGCGTGCCCTCATACATGCGCTGGACTTCGTAGCGGGGTTGCCCTGTCTCGTCAACAATGCGGACCAAGCCGATGGCTTCAAAATTGGGGTTTTGCGTTAGCACCAACCCACCCGCAACGCCACTGGGGTAACCTTCCTCATCATAGAGCCAGAGCACGAAGCCCAACTCTTCCGCAAGGCGCACGCCTGCCAGGAACAACTGCCACTGCCCTTCGTCGCGCAAGTAGTTGCGGAAACTGACATTCACAACCAACCCGCCGATGCCCAACCCTTTCAGTTCCTTCAAGCGCTGGTGAATTGCTACCTCATCCCGCCCGAACCTGTCAAAGCCGTGAATGATTTGTAGCGGGCGGAAGAAGTTGGGCGGGGATTGGAAGAGGGCAGCGAGTTGGTCGCGGGGTTGCGTTCCTGCCAAGTTTGATGTGAAGGCGAGCGCACAACACGCGCTCAGCGCTAACCACAGCATGATCCTTCCCCTCTTTCGTTTGCGCGGTTAGGGCGAGCGTCCAATTGCCCGCAAAAGTTTGGCATGGGCAACAGTTAATTCGTAAAGGGCTTGCGCGCGTTGGACTTCCGCCCGCACCAACGCTGCCACCGCGTCCAGATACTCCACTAACACGCTGCGCCCCACTTCGTAACGGACGGTGGCAACCCGCAAATCTTCCGTCGCCGCTGCCACAGCGGCTTCAGCGGTCTTGACATTTTGGGTGGCGGCGAGGAGTTCTTGGAGCGCGGTGTCCACTTGCTGGGCGATGCGCAGTTTCACTTCTTCCAACCCTTGCGTGGCTTTCTCGCGCATCGCTTCGTTCTCTTGCATGGTCGCTTTTCGTCGCCCACCATCAAGCAGGGGCAAACTCGCCACGATGCCCGCCAAATAGCCACCTGTGTTGTTCCCGCGCCCTGTCATGTAGTCCGCCATCACCATAAGGCTCACTTGGGGTTGATACAACGCTTTTGCGGCGCGCACGCTGGCTTCCGCAGCGGTCACCATTTGCTGCGCCGTTTTCAGTTCGGGACGAAGGCGAAAGGCTTCTGCCAGCAAAGCGGTGCGGTCGGTTGGGACGGTCACGGAAGGGAAGGTGTCCACAAGAGTGATGTCCGAATCGGGGTGGATGCCCATAACGGCTTTTAGCGCTATTAGGGCGATAGCAGCATCTCGCTGCGCGTTGGTCAGCATTTGCCGAGCGTTCGCCAACTCGGCTTCGGAGCGCAGCACCCAAAACTCGGGGATGCGACCAACTTTTGCCGCTTCCCTGTCCAATCTCACCCGCTCCTCCATCGTGCGGACATAGGCTTCCGCAACCCGAACCAACTCGCGGGCGAGCACGGCTTGCCAGTAAGCCAAGCGGGTTTCCAAGGCGATGTCTAACCGTAAAGTTTCCACTTGAGCAGCAGTCGCTTCTTTTATTGCTTCCGCTTGTCGGATCAGGGACTCAAGTCGCTTCCCTGTGAACAGCGGCAGCATAAACATCGTGTTGGTGGTGAGGGCAGGGCGGCGGGGCAGCATGAGGAAAGCGGAAGGCATTACGGGTGCGATGGAGGAGAAAATGCCGGCTTCCGTGCCTGTGGACGAGGAGGCAGAGACGGCGAGTTGGGGTCGTTTTTCGGCGAGGGCTTGCTTTACCCGCGCTATGGCTGCTTTCAGTTCAGCAACTGCACCGCGCAAAACGGGGCTCTCCCGCAATGCGATTTGCACTGCCTCCTGCAGGCTCAAGGCTTGAGAGATTTTGGGGCGCGTCGCTAAAGGGTCAGAAGTTTGCGCAGCGCAAAAGTGAAGGCTTACCATTGCTACTGCCAAAACCGCTACCGTTCGGCTCACCAGCATCACCCCTTACGCGGGAGAAAGTTAGTCGGCGCATTATGCTTTCTCATGAACCGCTCGCCCACACAGCAATGAGGCAAATTTGTGGGAAGCGCTGGAACTTCCCTTTGAAGAGCCGTGCCCAACAGGGAACACAAGGTCGCAAAGGTGACCAAACCCAAAGTCGCAAAGGTAAAGGTCAGCATTGGTGGCGCTTAAGCCCCTGCTATCCCGTGAGGTGGCGCGCAAGTCGCTGCGCTGTCTCCTGCAGCGAGCGGGCTTGTCTCCCGAAGAATTTGAATGGCTCTGAGGGTTCACGCGTTTTCCACCCCTTTTGCGTTCCCCGAACGGCGGAAAACGAGGCGGTTCAGCCACCGGGCGAAGTCGTCCACATAGGTGTGCATGATGGGGATGTCAAAAAGGCTCAGGAAGGTGCCGACGATTAAGCCGAAGATGACGACGACGCCCAGCGATTGGTAAGCGTCTAACCCGCCCGTCGGGAAAAACGCTAAGGGCACCATCGCTGCCATGGTCGTGCACGAGGTCATCAGGATGGGGCGCAACCGCTCGGGGCACGCCCGCTTGATGGCTTCGTCCCTCGGCAACCCCTGCTCGCGATAGCGCATGATGAGGTCAATGAGCAAAATCGCCGTCGTGATGTCCATCCCGCTCAGCACAATCACCGCCATGATGGACACCGATGAAAAGTGCAACTTCATCAACCACAAGCCGAAGAACACACCCGTCAACTCCAGCGGCAGCGACGCGACCATCTGGAACGGCATCAGGAAACTGCGGAACTGGGCGACGAGGATGAGATACATGAACACGATTGCTAACAGCAAACTGGCAAAGAGTCGCCGAAAACTGTCCATCATTTGGGTCATGTCGCCCCGCATCTCAATCGTGTAGCCGGGCGGAAAGTTCAGGTGCTGGAACGCTCTCGCTTGAACTTCCATCGCCAAGTCCATGCTGGGCAACTTATTGGGACGGTAGTAACCTGTGATGCCGATGACGCGGCGCAAGTTGTCGTGCTCAATGACCGTTGGGATGGGTTTCTGGTGGATTTCAGCGATGTGGTGGAGCGGGATTTGCCGACCGTCAGGGGTCGTAATGAACAGGTTGGCTAAATCGCCCAAATGGCGGCGCTGCGATTCGTCCAACCGCACGCGGATGGTCAACTGGCGGACATGGGGCAAGCGGTAAAACTCGCTTGTCAACCCGCCCGCTAAGGCGTAGTAGGCTTGCTGTGCCACATCCGCCGGGGTCAATCCCAACTCCCGCAACTTGGGCAAATCCAACTTCAACTCGTAAGCGTTCGGGTTAAGCGTCCAAGTGAGGGCAGGTTGGAAAAAGTGCTCCCTCAGCAGCGGGTCCGTTTGGCAAATCTCCAACAGTTGCTGCCCCAACTGGTGCAAGACTTCAAAATCGTCGCCAGCGATGATGAGGTGAATGGGTGCTGCCGCTGTCGCCATCACATCCACACCCATCTCCTTGAGTTGCAAGCGCCGAATGCCGGGGATGGTGCGCATCGCTTCTTCGTGGATGGCGTCAAGGATTTCCCAAATGCTCCGTCGGCGCCGCTCCTTCTCCGTGAAAGTGAGCATGAACGCGGCACCGTTAACCTGCGGCATTTGGTAGCCCGTGAAGTAAGGTGACCACGATTCCAGCATCGTTTCCGCCCCAACTTCAATGGACGCCACTTCCAGTTCGGGTTGCTTGGCGATGATGCGCGCCAGTTGTTGGACAGCCCGTTCCGTCTCAGCGTAAGAAGTGCCGGGCTGCATCTCCAGAACCCCGTAGGCTTGACCGATGTCGCCCAAGGGCATCATCTCGCCGCCGATGAAGTGGTAGAAGGCAAACCCGATCAGGATGGTCGCTGTGATGCGAACGAAGTTGGCGAAGCGGTTGCGCAGTGTCCAATCAATGGCGCGGCGGTAACCGTCTTCCACTTTGTCAAGGAAGCGTTGCACGGGGTCTAACGGGATGTAAAGCCAACGCAGAAGGAAATGGCGCCGCTCCCCTTGTCGCTCATCGGGCGGGCGCAACCAGTTGGCACACAAAACTGGCGTCAGCGTGAAGGAAACGAGCATGGACGCCAGCAGCGCGAACAGCAACGGATAGACCAACTCCACATACATCAACTCAGTGATGCCGCCGCAAAAGAGCAGCGGGATGAGCGCGAGGGTGAAGGTCGCCGTTGAAGCGATGACCGCAAGCCGCACTTCGGCGATGCCTTCTATCGTCGCCGTTTTGGGGTCAAAGCCTTTGCGCAGGTAGCGCTCAACGGCGTGGATGTCAATGATGGTGTCGTCCACCAGTCGCCCGATGCTCAACAGCAAACCGACCAGCGAACCGCTGTTGAGGGAGAAACCGAAGGGCACTAACAGCAGCGTCGCAAACGCTAACGAGGTTGGGATGGTGATGAGGGCAATGAGGGTGCCCCGCCACTCGCCGAGGAAGAGCAAAACGACCAACGCGGTGAACAGCACTGCCAAGCCCAACTCTTCCCACACCTTCAGCGTCAGGTGATTGACGAACCGCGCGTTGTCGTAGGTGACTTCAAACCGAACGCCAGGGTAGTCGCGTTCCAACTCGCGGATGGCTTTCAGGATGCGGGGCACCACTTGCGCGCTACTGCCGCCAGGCTCTTGCAGCACCGCCACTTCAATCGCGGGCACAATTTGCCCCCATTCCTTTTCCCGTCCCTCGTCCCGCGTCCCCCGTCCCATCACATAGAAGTAGCCGCTGCGCCGCTCCCAGTAACTGTCCACGACGCGGGCGACATCGCGCAAGTAGATGATGCGTTTGGCGGATTGAGGGCTGGGGATTTGAGGTTGGGGAGCAACATTGAAGTTGGAAGGGCTGGGCAGCAAGGTGCGAGCCCTTGTTTCCGCTTCGCTGCCCATGCCACCCGTTGCTCCCATCCCACCCGCTGCTCCCATTGCTCCTGCCATCCCCGCAGCAGTGCCCATACCTGTTGCCCTTTGCTCTGTATCGCCTGAGACGGCAGCGATGGGGATGCCCAGCAAGCGGTCCAGAGTGTCTGAGCGTGCCAGGGTGTCCACGCGGACGATGAACTCGTTAGCGTCAAAAGTGAGCCGCCCCGCCGGCTGTGCCGTGCTGAAGCGGTTGATAGCGTCCACAATGTCGGTGATGGAAAGCCGATAGGCTGCCAGTTTGTTGCGGTCCACCTCAATCTGCAGTTGGCGCTTGTAACCGCCGAAAGTGTAAACGGAGAAGACGCCGGGCACCCGCTTGAGCCGATTAACGACGGTGTTGTCAGCGAACTCCCGCAGCCGCCACATGTCCCAACCCTGCTGCGGGTCCCCTGTCAGCCCGAAAGTCAAGATGGGCAAGTTCAACGGGTCAATGGGGATGACCCACGAGGGCTTGAGGTTAGCGCCTGTCGGCGGCAAGTTCGCTTGGATGACATTCAGCAGCGACAGCACTTCGTTGTAGGCACGCTTCATGTCCGTGCCATAAGCGAACTCCAGTGTGACAATGGACAAGCCGTCTTGCGATGTAGAGCGGATGAAGCGCAAATCGCGGACATGGATGAGGTTCTCTTCTATCGGCTTGCTGATGTAAAGTTCCATCTCCTGCGCCGACATGCCGGGCATCATCGTTACAACGGCGATGAGGGGCTGCTCCACATATGGCATGATGCGGCGGGGCAAGTAACCCGTGACGACGACCAAGATGGCGAGGATGACCACCGATGCCCAAAAGGAGAGGACAGCGTAAGGGTGCTCAATGCTCCACTTGTGAATCATGTGCAAAGGCGTGACGCCCCGCAGTGCGTAGCGGTCTTCAGTCATGCAGCACCACCATCCATAGATGGCAAAAACGGGAGAAAAGTGACGGGAGGCGCGAAAATGTGACGCGGGAGGTGAAGGAAGATGCCGAAGCGAAGCAACTTGCGCGAACGGACTAACCGAAGCAAACGACGAAGGCTAACGGAAGAGCAACCCCAATGGCTAAGGGGTGATCCCGATGAGCCGATAGAGGAGAGCGAATGGCTCCGCAAGATTCTTGAGCCTTTCCGCTTTTGGGCTTCAGAGGTTCGGCAAAGGTGGGCGGAAGAATGGCGAGAAGAACATCGGCGAAGCAGGTAGAAGTGATATTGGCAGTGGAAACAAACTTCATCGTTGGCGTTATTTGGGAGGAGCGCCCCGTATTGAAGCGCATAGTGGATTTGTGTCGGCAAACGGGCGCTCTTCTTATTGTCCCCGAGGTAGCAATGGCGGAAGCGAGAGCATCGCTTCTCAACCACCTTGACCGCCAATTGAAGGCTTTGTAGCAATTGCACTTTTGGCTCAACGATATCGCGCGTGGTGCGGAAATGGGAAAGTTGGTGCGGGATGTCAAACGGGCGTTGTCCGCTATAGACTCGGAACTGCGACAGCGCAAGCAGAAAGCGTTGGAAGCACTGGAAACTTTTATGCAAGCCTTTCTTGTTATCCCCCTGACGCCTCAAGTTTGGACACAGGCTTACTTGCGCTGGCGAGCCAACTTGCCACCTTTCAAGGAGTTGGACTGCTTGATTGCGGAATCGCTGCTGGCATTCCTGCAACGACACCGTGCTTCCTTGACCCTGTTCTTGACGCTGGATGTGGAAGACTTTGACCATCCCGAATTGCACGCTGCTTTTCGTCAGCGCAACACTTTGCCGCTGTTTGAGCCCCGTGAAGTCATCGGTGAATTTCGCAAGTTCTACGGTGTGGCGTAGCGCTCGCTCGCTTTCACGCTCTCTTGCCCGCACGGTTGAGCAACAAATCGGCGCATCAGGAGATGCGCCCTCCAGATTAATGACCACCATGTTGGTGACCACCACCTTGCGGGGATGGTGGCGTGAGCAAGGCTTTGGGCAATTCGCCTTCTTTGACGGCGATCACGGGTGTTCCTTCTTTCAACGATTGCCAACCGCGCACGATAACTTCTTCGCCTTCCTGCAAACCGTGCAAGACAACAGTGCGCTGCCCATCCGTTGCGCCCAGATGCACCGTTCGCAAGTGCGCTACTTTGACACCGCTGTCTTGTCGCTTCGTCGGCACCAAGTCCATGCCGCACTTGGGGCACTTGCCTGGCTTGTCCGAACGAACTTCGGGATGCATCGGGCAAGTGTATTCGGTTTGTGCCGGCATCGGGTGGCGTTTTGTCGGCACCAAATCCATGCCACACTTGGGGCACTTGCCCGGTTTGTCCTGCGGAGGGATGCAGCCCATCGGGCAAGTGTATTCGGTTGGTCCTGTGCCTTCCGTTGGCATTGCAACCCAAACGGCGGGTTGCCCGTTGAATTGCGTGATGGCGCTGTTAGGCACAGTCAAAGCGGCGGGGAGGCGTTGCTTAACAAGGCGCACGATGACCGATTGCCCAGGCAACAACCGCAAACCTGTGTTGTCCACAATGGCTTCCACCAATCCTGTGCGAGTGGTCGGGTCAGCGGAAGGGAAGATAGCGGTTACTTCTGCTTGCCATTGTTTGCCGTCTTTGACCGATTGGATAACGATGGGCGAGCCCAAACGGATGTCTGCCAAGTCCTTTTCAGCGACGAAGGCTTGGACGCGAACTTTATCCAACTGGGCGATGCGCAGGATGGGGGTGCCAGCGGTGACCAAAGTGCCGGGGGCAACGAGTCGTTCCACCACATAGCCATCCGTGAGGGCGCGGATTTCGGTGTAGCCCCGAACGATGCGGGCGACGGTCAAAGCGGCTTCCGCTTGCGCCCGAAGGGCATCAGCGTGCAAAACATGGCGTTGGGCGCGATGGATGCCCGCTTGAGCCTCCTGCACCATCGCTTGCGCTTGCTGGACTTCCGCTGCTGCCTGTTGCGCTCTCGCTTGGGCGGCTTCCAATGCGGCTTGGGCTTGTTGGACTTTTGCTTGGGCGGCTTGCGCCATCGCTTGCATTTGGGCTAACTTCGCTTGTGCTATCGTCACCATCGCTTGCGCCTGCGCTACTCGTTCTCTTGCCGCTGCCAGTTCCGCTTCCTTCTGCTTGACCATCGTTTTTGCTTGGCGCACCCTTGTTTCGGCGGCACGCACCATCGCTTGCGCTTGGCGCACTTTTGCTTCCCCAGCCTGCACGCGGGACCTTGCCGTTTCGTATTGGGCTTGCTCCCGTTGGAACTCGTCTTTGGAAATCACCTTCTGCTCGTAGAGGGTTTTTGCCCGCTCAATTTCCGCTTCCCAGTAGGCGAACTCGGAGCGTGCTGCTGTCAACTCCTGTTGGGCGATTTCCACTTCTTGCAGGGCGCGTTGCAACTCCGCTTCCGCTTCGCCAACTTGCTCGGAGGCTACTTGCCGCTCACTTTCCAAGGCGGTTACCATGCGTTCGGCTTCCTTCAGTTGGGCTTGAGCGAGGCGAAGGGCTTGTTCCGCTTCAGCGACGCTTGCCTGCGCTTGGGTTGCCATGTTAGTTGCTTCTGCCAGCATCGCTCGTTTTTCAGCGACCATGCGTTCCGCTTCGTCACGCATCGCTTGTGCTGCTCGCACCGCGCTTTCCGCTCGGCGGCGTTTGGCTTCGGCTTCCTCCTTTTCCGCTTCCGCCATGTGGCGTTCGTGCAATGCCGCCATAGCGCCGTAAGCGGCTTCAACTTCGCGAGCGGCATATTCGCCCCCTGCGTTGTCCAACTTGGCGACCAGTTGCCCCTTGCGAATGCGGTCGCCCGCATAGTAAGGCATCCAAGTCAACCGCCCCGTCACGCGGGCGACGACAAGTTCTTCGTTGAGGGGGGCAACGGTGCCCGTGTAGGTGACGGCAATTTCAAAAGGCAGGGGTTTGACAACTTCGGTGACGACAGGCAGCACGCCCTCCGGCGGTTTCGCCGCTTCCATCTCCATTGCCAATGCCTCCACGACGCTCATCTGCCCAGGGCGCCGCCACCGCCAGACAAGCCCGTGAAAATGTTCGGGACCGAACCGATTGAACAGGACAAAGTAAAGCGCCAGCAGAAGAGCGGTGCTGCCGATTGTTGAACGGCTCAAAAGCCGCCGCATACTCGTTCGCCTCCAACCGGGGCAGAACAGTGGGCTGTGCCGTTACATGGGCGTGTCACTTCACTTCTTTGCCACCAACTTCATCCCGCACTTGGGGCAGTTGCCCGGTTTGTCCTGCGGTGGGACGCAACCCATCGGGCAGACATACTGCCCTTTTGCGGGCTTCGCTGCCGCGTCACCAACTTTTTGCACCGCGATGCCCGTGATGCCGTTGCGCAAGGCAACAACGCCCGTGACAGTCACCGTTTTGGCAGCAAACTTCTTGAGTTGCTGGTAAGCGCTCGCGTTAGCGTGGTCCTCCAACACGACGAACAGTTTGCCGTCTTTGGTCAAAATGCCCATCGGCAGCCCTTTGTTGATGCACGCCGTCGCGCACTTGGCGTGGCTTTCGCCTTTCGCCCCGTGCGTCAGGTAGCAGGACAAGCAAACGACTTCGCCTTGGACAGTGGTGGCTTTGCCTGCTTGTCCGCTGTGCTCGCCGTGTTGC
>FWWL01005866.1_pt1 | contig 18483 bp, 20 predicted proteins | sample 2228331 | NCBI WGS metagenome assembly FWWL01 (sample SAMEA103939775, study PRJEB20133) | metagenome
GCAGAGATTGAGGAAGAACTGAAAAATGCCATTCAGGAATTTATGAAAGGATGGCGTGAATAATGAGTCGCGGCAAATTGAGAGCCATAAGAAATCGAATCCAAGCAACCACTTCTCTGATGAAAATAACTAAGGCAATGGAGATGGTTGCCAGGGCAAGGATCAGAAAACTTGAGGAAGGTTTTCGCCAGATCAGAGACTACATGAACGGTGTCGAAAAGATCTACAATCAGATAGACTTCAGTTTTTGTGAGCATCCCTTTGTCAGCGGTTCTGGCAAGCCGGTACTGGTTGTCATTGGCAGTGACATGGGTCTTTGCGGGGCATTCAACGCAGAAATAGCCATCCAGGTTGAAAAGGTGCTTCAGAATTACGATGGGCTGATCACGGTTGGTACAAAGTTGAGCGCACATTTTGCGGGTTCTTCAAAGCTGGTTAAATCTTACCAGAGGATGTACGAGATCCCAACGTTGAGCTTTGCTTCGCTTTTGACCGAAGAGCTTGTCAGAATCACTGGGAATGTGGATGTTATGTACGTGAAATTCGTCAACAAGCTGGTGCAAAAGCCCAGTTTATTGAAGTTGACGCCTTTGAAAACTGAGGGAAAGGTCAGCAGGTACGAGTACGAGCCGGTTTCCGAGGACCTTGCTTCGAACTTCGCGAAGTTCTATGTGGCTTCTAAACTCTACTATCTGTTGTACGAAACCAAACTCAGCGAAATGTACTCAAGGCAGAATGCCATGAGAAATGCAACCGAAAACGCCAGAGAGGTCATAAGAAGGCTAACACTTGAGTACAACAAAGCAAGACAGGCATCTATAACCCAGGAACTGATAGAAATAGTCACCGGAGCCGAAGCCCTTAAGGAAGAATAGGAGGGGATGAAGTTGGCAGGTAAGGGATACATCGTGAGAATAATAGGACCTGTTGTAGACGTTCGGTTCGATGAATCAGAGCTACCAGACATATACAATGCACTTGAGACAATTAACCCTCAAACGGGTGAGAAGCTTGTTTTAGAGGTTGAACAATTGATTGGAGACAACATCGTTCGAGCCATCGCCTTGGATTCAACCGACGGTTTAGTTAGGGGACTTGAGGTGGTTGACACTGGTCGTCCAATACTTGCGCCTGTTGGAAAAGGAGTTTTAGGGAGGATTTTGAACGTCGTCGGTAAGTCGATCGACGAACAAGGAGAGATCAAAGCAGAAGATTACTGGCCAATTCACAGACCAGCACCAAAGATAACGGAACAGAAAACAGAGATAGAGATTTTGGAGACGGGTATAAAGGTCATTGACCTTTTGGCTCCCTTCCCAAAGGGTGGTAAAATAGGCTTCTTCGGTGGTGCAGGAGTTGGCAAGACGGTCTTGGTTATGGAACTGATAAGAAACATAGCAATTGAGCAAAAGGGATTCTCCGTTTTCGCTGGTGTTGGGGAAAGAACCAGGGAAGGAAACGATCTTTGGTTAGAAATGCAAGAAGCGGGAGTTTTGGAGAACACCGTCCTTGTCTTTGGTCAGATGAACGAACCACCGGGAGCGAGGTTCAGGGTTGCCTTGACTGCTTTAACTATAGCCGAGTACTTCAGAGACGTTGAGGGTAGAGATGTTCTTTTGTTCATTGACAACATATTCAGGTTTGTACAAGCAGGTAGCGAAGTGTCAGCTCTGCTTGGCAGGATGCCATCAGCCGTGGGTTATCAACCAACTCTGTCAACTGACATGGGTGAACTTCAAGAAAGAATAACGTCCACGCACAGGGGTTCCATAACTTCAGTTCAAGCGATATACGTTCCAGCTGATGACATCACCGACCCAGCTCCTGCTACGACCTTTACACATCTTGACGCATCGGTTGTTCTTTCAAGGAAGATCGCAGAACTTGGTATATATCCGGCCGTTGACCCACTTGATTCCACCTCGAAAATACTGGATCCAGCTGTTGTCGGATGGGAACACTATCGCGTCGCAAGAGGAGTCCAAGAAGTTCTGCAGCGTTACAAAGATTTACAAGATATAATCGCCATACTGGGTATGGAGGAACTTTCCGAAGAAGACAAGCTCATCGTTCAGAGGGCAAGAAAAATTCAAAGGTTTCTCAGTCAACCGTTCTTCGTTGCGGAAAGGTTCACTGGTGCACCTGGAAAATACGTTCCCATATCTGAGACGGTAAAGGGATTCAAGGAAATCCTGGAAGGCAAACACGATGATTTACCAGAACAGGCATTTTTCATGGTCGGAACCATAGAGGAAGCCGTTGAAAAGGCAAAAATATTGATGAAAGGTAGTGTCGTATGATAGAAGTCGAAATACTTTCCCCTTCGTCGATTTGCTGGAAAGGTCAGGCAAAATTTGTGAGTTGTAGAACAATCGTTGGCGCCATCGGCATTCTTCCAAGGAGAGCCCCGATGGTTGCCCAACTTGCCGTCGATTACGTTAGATGTGTCCTTGAAAAAGGAGAGAAGACCTTCGCAACCTACGGTGGATACATGAGCTGCGACGGGGAAAGTAAAATAACAATAGTGGCAAGCATCGTTGTGCCGGCTGAGGAACTTGATCCGCACATTTTCAAAGACGCAAAAGAACGAGCCGAAAAACTGCTTGAATTCGAAAACAGGCTGTACCGGAACACAAAGGTTGAAGTTGACGTCAAGAAAGGAAAATGAGCGTTGCTTTATTTGTTGATACTTGGAAGCATATCTCTAACAGTTATTTCGCTTCTGATCTTCGGCAAGTCATCCTCTGAGCTCTCAAGGCAAACGATTTGGTATATATTACTCGCTGGTGTGCTGATTCTTTCGGCAATTTTGTTATCATATTTGAAGGGAGGATGACAAATGAATAACAAAGTATTTTCTCTATTCAGTCGCAAGACTTTTCCTGAGCAAGAGTTAGTTGAATTTGCACTAACGATTTTTGTGATCTCAAATTTTCTTGGTCTGGTGGCTTCGATAATTTTTCTGGCATCGCGGTTCACCTTGTCCGCAGCTCAGTTCCTTGGTATCACACAAGGTATGGGTGTTGTGTCTGGTTTAGGACTGTTGATCGTTCTGATCAGGATGAGGCTCGCTATAAAGAATCTTTTTTCATCGCTCACAGAAGCATATCCCGAATATGCCTCTATCTTTTTGAAATTCGATGAAACCATGTTCAACATAGGCATATCGATAACGGCTGCCGGTTTGGTTTTGAACGTTTTTCTGCCATTCGGTTTCCTTGTAGCCCTTCTTGGAATTGTTCTTGGACTTCACTCCTTGCTAAGAGCACTTAAGGAGCACGAAGAAAATGAATTAAAGATTCTTCAGAAGATCCTAAAGAGGGAGAAAGTGGCTGAATTTTTCCCCGATCTCGTGGTTGATATGAATCTTTTTGTCTTGGCTTTTGTAACCCTTTGTGGTTACTTCTTGATGCATCCAGTGTACTTTGAATCGATCAGGAAGTATCTTGAAGATAGAAGTAAGTTGTTGACGGAGGTGAGAAGATGAACTACAGGTTTGTGACACGAGGCTTTGACAGTTCTCCAGCAATAGAACAGTACGTTGAAAAACGTTTAGACAAAGTTGATAGGGTAATCAGGGATGAAGAGGTGGTTTCGGCGGAAATAAAAGCTGAAAAGGATGCCGTGAATTATGTTTTAAAGGCGAATTTGAATTTGAGAGGCAACACTGTTGTCGTTCAAGAAAAGGATCCCGATTTGTACGCTGCTATTGATAAACTTTGCGATGCACTTGAAAAAAGGGTGAAAAAGATTAAATCGACGATCAGGGAAAAGCATAGAATACCTGCTCAAAAAGCGATTCCATCCATGGGATCAGAAGAAGTCGTTGAAGACGAAGAAGAGTTGCAAATAGCTGAGACAAAGCGAATACCGTTGAGCATAATGCCTTTGGAGGAAGCCATGCTTCAGTTTAAGACTATGAACCGTCAGTTTTTTGTGTTCAGAAACTCTGAAACCAACGAGCTCAATCTTTTATACATGAGAAAAGACGGCAAAATAGCGTTGATAGAACTTGTCGATTGAGGTTGAGAATTTGTGGCAGTGCAGTTGATCGTCAACGTAATCGAGGACAAGGTTAGCGGTGCCATTGTCGAGGATGGAATCTTACAGGAACTTTTCATAGAGGAATACAAGTCAATTTCTGGCAATATCTACGTTGGACGGGTCGAAAAGATAATCCATGGGTTGAACGCTGCTTTTGTTAACATCGGAGAAAGTAGGAACGCTTTTTTGAAATTGATAGATGTCTCAAAGTCGTACATATCCCAAGTTCTTGGTGGAAATCAAATCAAAGAGGGAAGCAAAATCTTGGTGCAGGTCAAGAACGACAACATAGGTAACAAAGGGCCACTTGTGACTACCAAAGTATCCCTGGCTGGTCGTTTTGTTGTTTATTTTCCCTTTTCTAAAACCAAAGGTGTCTCGAAGAAGATCTCGTCATCTCCGGAAAGAGAAAGATTGAAGAAAATAATGAAGAACATAGGAAAAACCGAGGGTCTGATCATTCGAACTGCAGCTGAATACGTCAGCGATGAATTAATTATCGAAGAAATCTCCGCACTCAAGGAAAAGTGGTCGGAAATTCTGAATCTTTTCAAAAGATCACGAAAGCCAAAGCTTCTTGTAATGGAACCAAGCGAGGCTGATCTCATTATAAGAGAGAGGCTAAACAAAGCCATCGACGAAATAGTCGTGAATTCCCAGGAAATGTACAACAAATTTAGGGACGCATGCAAGCACCTTGCAAAAAAGCCTTTGATTCACCTTGACGAAGGCGATGTCTTCGAGAAGTTTGGAATTTACAGTCACATAAACCAAGCTCTTGAGAGAAGGGTGAACCTTCCAAGCGGTGGGTACATAGCGATAGACACCACGGAGGCTCTGACGGTCTTCGATGTGAATTCTGCCAGCTTTGTTCAAGAAAGGGATCATGGAGAACTTGCCCATAAAATCAACATCGAGGCAGCGAGAGAAATCGCACGTCAGCTGCGGTTGAGGAACATAGGAGGTATGATAGTCGTTGATTTCATCGATGTTCCATCCAAAGACTACCGTGACCGACTGATCAAGGAACTTGAGGAAGCCGTTAAGAAGGATTCCGCAAGAGTAGAGCTCGTTGGCTTTACAAAGCTTGGCTTGTTTGAAATGACGAGAAAAAGAAAGCAAATCCCATTAGATCAAGTGTTTTTCTCAGCTTGCCCCACATGTAAAGGTAGCGGTAGAGTGATTTCACCTTCGCTCGTAATAAAGAGACTGCTAGACGAGTTGTCGAGCCTGAAACACGAGGGTTTCTCGACGATCAGAATATCGCTTCATCAAAGATTTTCAGGCTACCACGAGGGTATCAAGGAAAAACTTCCGGCAGAACTGCGCAAGAAGGTTGTGTTCAGTTTTGATTATCAAAACCCTGGGGAATATTCAATAACGCTTGTTAAAAAGAGCTAGATCAGCTGTTTTTTGTTTTAGTTGCTATGGCTTGCGACAGCCACGTTCCCTGTGCCTGCATTCTTGAAAGGACTGCTTCCATCGCCGTGAATTTGCTCCAAAGTTGTTGCTCTTTCTTTTGCAATCTTTCTATCCAATCTGCTATTTGCTGTGCAAGGGCACGCTTTTCCCTGCTTATGCTTCCGCTCACACCGGCAACACGGTCTATCAAACCGGTTGTTTTTGTGGTTTCCCTCAGATAAGACTGAAGTTTCTGTGCAAATCCCTTGTCTGGTTCACCGAAGAACTGCCAGATTTTGTACGGATCTTCTGTGATCTTAGCGGTCAATTTGTCTTCGTCAAGGACAAGTTGCCCCAACTTAATGTTTTCATAACCAAAGCTACCAGTCGATATGCCGATCTCGGAAAGCAGTTTGATGTCGGTTTCCACCCTTGTGTATATGAAACTTCTCAGGTTTTCGAAGATTCGCCTAACTAGAGAATCGTTCTTAAGCAACCCCTGAAGTTTCTCCTCTTCGGTCATTTCACTTTCGTCTTTTCCTTCTACTGTGTCCTCGGTGAGTTTTGTGTAAAGATATTTCATAGTCTCATTCCATTTTGAAACGAATTCCTTTATTTTCTCCTTTATCCCTTGGATATCGTTGTTGATCGTAAATCTTTGAATTTCAGGCGAGCTGTTTAAGATGCCAATTGTGATTCCACTGTAAGAAAATTCGTTGGAACTGGAATACAGATCCTGCCAGTTGGTGCCGTCGCTGCTTATTTGAATGTGCGCGGTGCTGCCAACGTTGAACACCGCCGTGTCAAGACCGAATAATTGCGAAAGGTTGGTGCCGTTGTCATTTATTGAAATAGTCTGTGCGCCGGTGTTGTTCGAGACAAAGATCAACTTGTCGCTGCTTTCATCGTAGCGCACCGTTACACCTGCGTTGCTGTTGTTTATAGTGCTTATCAGCTGGTTCAGACTCATCGAAGTGGTAAATGAGATTTCAACACCGTTTATTTCGATCTCACCTGAATCTACGGTTATCCCTCTGTAGGATGCAATTTGGGAGATAAGCTTGTTTGCTGAGATCGCGCCAACGTGCGCCGTGCTTTCAATAGAGTAAGTACCCGAACTCTGAACCACAGGAGCATTTGAAAGGTTGAAAACGTTCATGAAGGTTCCTGAGTTCTGCCTTATGGCAAAAGCCTCGTTGCTAAGGATTCTGAGTTTTCCATCTACAAACTGAACATTTCCGCTTCCAAAAACAGCTTCAAGTTTGCTTATGATATCCGCTATTGTGTCTGAGGTACTTATCGTGACAGAGTAATTTTGAGAGCCTTTTTGAATAGTCAAAGACGAATCCATTGGGACATATCTGTAATTCAGCGATCCGAAAGTTGTGGAAAGGTCTACGTCGTCTGGTCCGATGGTCCTTCCACCAGTTAGGCTGCTTCGTGTAGCCGTGCTGAGGATTTTCACTTGGTATGTTCCATTCAAAGCCGTTGTACTTGCTTCAGCAATCAGCACCGTTGAATTGGTTTCAACCCTTTTTGCCAGCAAGGTGGACTGCAACTTGAAAGTTCCCAAGAAGTTTGTGAATTCGACAAGTTTTTCCTTGACGTGTTGGTAGGCTTTTTGCTTGAGTTCTAAGGTCTTGTACTTCTCGGTCAACCTGATTACTGGTTGCGATTCAAGCTCCATCAACTTTTCCACAATGCTCGAAGTATCGAGACCAGATATGATACCGGCAAATTGAACGTTTCTCGATCCCTGGTATCTGTAGTTTATCGCACTCGCAATGTTGGAAAGGTCCATATTGGTCACGCCCTCTCATCAAAGAGAATTCCTATCAGTTCTTGCAAGTTTTTCGCTATCTTCACGGCAACCTCGGGTGGGATCTGTCTGATTATCTCGCCAGTCTCTTTGTCTTTGATTTTGATGATTATCATGTTTAAGTCTCTATCAAGTATGAATTGCGCTTCACCTCGAAAAATCAGCCTCACTCTTTCAAGGGATTTTTCTATATCCTTCAACAAGTCTTCAACGTCGATCTTCTTTTGCGGTTTTTCTTGATCTGTTTGATTTAGATTCTGCTGAACCTTTACAATCGTTGGTGAAGTGATTTTGTCTTCGTCAATCTTCGAAGTCTGCGCTCTGTTGAGGCTGCTTGCAGGGTCTATCCTCATAAAATTTCACCCCTTTTTCATCAATCCTCCCTATTATTATTAATCGTCATAAAAGAACTTTCCTTTATCTGATTCAGTATGGTAACATATTAATGTATGACAACGCGAACAATTGCCCTCGCTTGGTTAATTTTTTGTGTAACGACATTTTCCACAGTCGGTCTCAAGATCGACTTTTACAGTTCTGCTGAGACAGAGAAACTTGTTAGCGATCTTTCCAACTCTCTTGTTTCTCTCTTACCAGCAAATGTTTTCGCAACTGTCAAGCTGAATGATTCTTTGGTTTTCTCCAACTGGACAGATACCAATCTACAGGTTGTTTACGAATTGATCTTCAAAGCCAATTATGACAGCTCTAAGGATTTGTACGAGGGAAGTTGGTTTGACAAGGATGGTCGCACCCTCTACAGCTGTGTTTACAGTCCAAAAGAAGAAAGACCTTACTTTGAATTTGTTCGCGAATGCGTTCATCTGCCACTGGAGATGGCGTCATTCTGGTTGTTAAAAAACGATAAGTTCGAGAAATACTTGAGGCTTACTTACCACCCAGCAATCGATGAATACGGAACATTCAGCCCAGACGGTAAGTACTTTGCCTTCATAACAGACAGGCTGGCGGGAAACAGGGATATTGCCCTCTTCGATCTGGCCGAAGGCAGTTTGAGAATACTGCCAATCTCGGGAAGCAGTGAGTATTTTCCCAGATTTTCTCCAGATGGCAAAAGGATAGCGTTTCAAGGATCGCTCCATGGATTTTGGAATGTTTACACTATGACTTTGGAGGATCATTCGAGAAATATCGTTCTTCTTTCAGCCGGTGACGCTCCTGCTTACGCTCCGAATTGGCTTGATGAAAACACGATAATCTACGTTCAGGACACCGAACAAGGCAACAGTTTGTTCACAGCAACTCTTGGTAGAAGAAGAACAAAACTGACGCTTCCAGAGAATTTTGATATGGTCTTTTCACCGGTTGCGTATAAAGGCAGCATCTATTTCGTTGGGCTCAAAGATTCGAATTTTGGAATATATGCTTTAACGGTTGATCGTCAGATTGTCGAGGTAGAAGACAGCCGATTCAACGAGCACGATCCAGCTGTATCACCTGACGGTAGATATCTCGCGTACGCTTCCAACGTGACGGGCTATTACACAATTTGGGTAAAGGATCTGATCAGCGGAGAAAAAAAGTGCGTCACAGAGGATATTCCCCATGACGCATTTTATCCCACTTTTTCCGCTGATGGTAAGTACATCGTCTTCAGCGTTTACGAAGGTCGATTCGAACCAGACATCTGGTTTGTGAGATTTACGACTTTTTCGTCAGAGTAGAAAGTTCAATCTGCTCTTGCGTGGTCAAAATCTCCTTTGCGTTGAGAATGATCAGTAACTCTTCTCCTAACTTTGCTATGCCAAGGATCAGGTTGCTCTTTGAACCGCTCACATCAGTTGGAGCTTGTTCAATCTGTTGATCTGTTATGGTTAAGACCTCATGCACTTGGTCTACCAACAATCCCACACGGCGATCATCGAGGTTTACGACGACAATCTTTGCGGTCTGAGGTCGCTCGACACTCTTCATCCCAAATTTTTTCTTCAGATTGATTATTGGAATCACATTCCCGCGAAGGTTCATTACCCCTTCAACGTACTCTCGTGATTCAGGTATCCTGACGATTTTTCCAACCTCAACGATGCTGTCGATCACCATGATATCGAGTGCGAATCTTTCCTCGCCGAGCAGAAAACTCACAACTTTCAGTTCCATCTTTTTCCCCCCTTTTCATTCAATGAGCATGAGAATTTGCTGTGTTTCAATGTTATCTCCTTCTTTGACCAGAATCTTTGTGACAGTTCCTTCGTACTCTGACACGATCTCGTTTTCCATCTTCATTGCTTCGAATACCAGCAGTTTTTGTCCACGGGTAACTTTTTGCCCTTCGCTAACAGCGATTTTCAAGACTATTCCAGCCATCGGTGATCTCACTTCATGTGCGCCTTTCGAAACGGATACAGACTGTGTTTTAACGGGTTGAGTTGGTTGTACCGCGGGGGCTTTTTCAACAGGTTTCTCAGCCAAGGGCTTTTGAACAATTGCCGGCTGAGAAACCGCTTGAGGTTGAACAGCCTGGGCGATGGTATTCTGCCCAAGTTCCTCTACCTCGACGATGTATTCTTTACCGTTCACTACCACCCTGAACTTGCGCGCCATTTTCTTACCCCTTTCCATCCACTTTTTCTCCAGGTTGCCGATCTTTCTTCAAATGTGTAAACTCTTGGCATTCTTTGCGCAACGGGGATCATTGCCACTGGTTTCGAAAGGACTTCGCTTAGCACAGCGCCTATTACCGCTATTTCTGTATCATCAGATTCCTGTTTTTTTTCCTGCGTTGGTTCTTCTGTCTTCTGTGGCGTTAGTGTTGAAAGTGTTCTCTGTCTCCGTGACTTTTTCCCTTGAGTCAGTAACTCCATCACTTTGAAGACAGCGTACAGAACAACAAATCCAGCAAAAACGACGATTATTCCAGCTATCATATAGGAAATTAACGACATAAACTCACCTCACAGAGGTATGTTGCCGTGTTTTTTCTTCGGAAGCGAGCTGACTTTCGTCGAACAAAGGTCTAGCGTTCTTATCAACCATTCCCTGGTTTTAACTGGCTCGATAACGGCGTCAATGTACCCTCTTGAAGCTGCGACATACGGGTTTGCAAAAGCTTCACGATATTTTTCGACGAGTTCTTTTCTCTTCTCTTCTGGGTTTGGAGCTGTATCTATTTCTTTTTTGAAGATTATGTTTGCCGCACCTTCAGGTCCCATGACGGCTATTTCGGCTGTTGGCCATGCTGCGACAAAGTCTGCACCAAGGTGCTTACTTCCCATGGCGATGTATGCTCCCCCATAGGCTTTCCTGAGTATTATCGTCACCTTAGGTACGGTTGCCTCACTGTACGCAAACAGCAACTTTGCACCGTGTCTTATTATTCCACCGTGTTCTTGCTGTACTCCCGGCAAATAACCAGGTGTGTCGACAAAAGTGACAATTGGTATGTTGAAACAGTCGAGAAATCTTATGAATCTTGCTGCTTTGTCTGATGAATCTATATCCAGAGAACCGGCCAAAACGGATGGCTGGTTGGCTACGATGCCAACACTTCTTCCGGCAACCCTCGCAAATCCAACAACAATGTTTCTCGCGTAGTGTTGATGAACTTCGAAGAAGGTGCCTTCGTCAACAACCATGTTGATGACATCTTTGACGCTGTATCCCTTAGTTGGTTCAACTGGTACAACGGTATTTATTGTTTCGGGAATCTCATGCGAGTAATTACCCGGAATGTAATCCGGTTCTTCAAGGTTGTTCTGGGGTATATATGAGAGCAGCTTCTTTACAATCTCTATGGCTTCCTGTTCGTTTCTTGCGAGGAAATGGGCGTTACCACTCTTGGAGTTGTGAACATAAGCTCCGCCAAGGTCTTCCTGGCTTATATCCTCGCCGGTGACGGCTTTGATCACGTTTGGTCCGGTTATGAACATCTTTGCAGTCTTGTCTATCATCACGACAAAATCGGTGATTGCCGGTGAATAAACGGCTCCGCCAGCGCAAGGACCAGCTATGAGCGTTATCTGTGGTATAACTCCAGAGGCGAGGGTGTTCCTGTAAAATATCCCTCCGTAACCAAAGAGAGAATCGACTCCTTCTTGAATTCTTGCGCCACCTGAATCGTTTATCCCAACCAATGGTATGCCAAGTTCCATCGCAAGGTCCATGATTTTCATAATCTTCTTAGCGTGCATTTCACCAAGCGAACCACCCATAACGGTGAAATCTTGGGAGAATATGGCAACTGGTTTTGAATTGATTTTGCCAATCCCCGTGACAACTCCGTCGGCAGGCAGTTCTTCCTTATCAAGCCCGAAAAGCGTTCCTCGATGTTTCACGAATTTGTCAATCTCAACGAATGATCCTGGATCTACCAGAAGATTTATTCTCTCCCTTGCAGTCAATTTCCCCTGTTCGTGCTGCTTTTTGATCTTTTCTTCACCACCACCTGCTTCAACCCTCGTCTCAAGTTCTTTGAGTTTCTTTATCAGTTCATCCATTTTGATAACCCCTTTCTTCAGTGGTAACCTTCAACTAATTCCACGAGAACACCGCCTGTGGTTTTGGGGTGCAAAAATAGAACCTTTGTGCCACCTGCTCCTGGTTTCGGAGAATCGGAGAGTGGTTGAAAACCCAAGCCTTTTGCAAGTTCAACTGCTTCGTTGATTCCTTCGACGTTGAAGGCTATGTGGTGAATACCTTCGCCTCTGTTCTGCAGAAATTTGGCTATCTCGGATTCTTCGTTCATCGGTTCGAGAAGTTCAATTTTACTTTCTCCAACGTAAACCATGTAAACTCTGATTCCCCTATCGGCTAATTCTTCAACCTCTATTTTTCTCAAACCAAGAAAATCCCTGTAAAGCGACAATTTTGAAGTTGCATCTTTCACGACAATCCCGATATGGTCGATCTTTTTTGTGATCAAACTGTTCTCCCCCTTTCAAAAACACAACGGGGCTTTGAAAAGCCCCTCATGCTGCCTCTTCAGTCTTTGATTCGTCTTTCTTGGAGTTGTTCCTGTTGTCGGTGATGTAAAAGCCGCTGCCTTTAAAGATTACACCGACTTTGGAGATCGTGCGTTTCATCTGGGTTCCGCAAGAATCGCAACTGACCAAGGGTGTTTCGTTGATGCCATGAAGAACACTTTTTTGATAGCCACAGTTATCACAACTGTATCTATACAATGGCATCGTACCACCTCCCGCATCTGGAGCTCGTCACAACGATATATTAACTCAGCTAAGTTGCAAAAATGTTAATGATAATCAAAAGGCACGTTTGATTATCTCAAGCAAATCATGTTCGGTAAGCTTCTTCGGGCTTTTTACAACAACACCTTTCATGGTTCTGTAGGACGTTTTGGCTATGTTTTCGAGTTCTTGTTCAGTGAACCCTATGCTTGAAAGTCTTGGATTGAGATTGAAGGATTCCTGAAATCTGTACAGCCTGTCTATGAACGCTCTGCCGGCCTTCTTTACATCCACCTCATCGACGTTGAAAACAGCCTTGGCAAGGTATGCCAGCCTTTCGTAGCATTCGTCGAACATGTATTCAAGCAGATGCGGACCAGTTATACACAGACCAAGTCCATGTGCGAGCTCTGGATGAAAACCACTCAAGCCGTGTTCAATTGCATGGTTTGCGATAACTCCTGTCAAAGTTTCGGTGATCCCTGCTTCGGTGCTTGCCCAAGCAAGACTTGTTCGGGCTTCAAGGTTCTTGCCGTCAACGTAGGCAATCGGGAGATTGTTGACCACTCTTTTCATTGAATCGACGGCGAGCAGATCAGAGTATGGGTTTGCATCTATGTTCAAGAAAGCCTCAAGTGAATGGTAAAAGGCGTCCATCGATGTGTAGGCAGTCTGATCGACTGGTAGAGTTAACATCACTTCAGGATCCACTATTGAGATAACTGGAAAAATCACGTCGTAACCTATTCCAACCTTTTCGTTTGTTTGTGGATTTGTGACGACTGCAAATGGATCTGCTTCGGTTCCAGTACCATGGGTTGTTGGAATGGCAACAACTGGTAAGGCTTTGCTTGGTCTTTTTCCTCCGCCGACTGGCACGTAATCCCAAAATTTCCCACCCATCGCAGCTGTGATGGCTATTGCTTTCGCAGAATCAATCGGGCTACCTCCACCAAGCCCAATCAAAAATTCGACGTTATGACTTCTCGCGATTTCCGCTGCCTCATCTACGTTGTCGCTTATTGGGTTGGGGAGAATTTTGTCGTAAACAATGGCTTGTATATCCTGTTTTCTGAGCAACTCGATAACTCTGTCGAGCAAGCCAGTTTGCTTTGTGCTTCTTCTGCCCGTTACTATCAAAGCTTTCTTGCCAAGTTTTGAGACAAGTTGTGGTAGTTTTTCAACGGAACCAACTCCAAAAACGATCTTTGTTGGAAGATAGACGTTGAACATTAAATTCGCCTCCTCACAAAAGTATTAGGTTTTTCTCGATGTACATTTTAGCCAAAAACAGCATCTGTCCCCATCCGTATGCACAACCATAGACAATGGGGAGTTCTTTCGAGTTTCTGATCAGTAGTTTGTCCTCAATTTTAACCCAGGTTCCCCCTTTTCCGTCTGGCTGAAAAGTCATTTTCACCTGGGATCTGAATCCATCCTCGTACTCATACCACCAGAACTCCCATAGCTTGTTTTCCAACAGTAGAATCGTTGTTCCTCGATCTTCAACTACTTCACCGTTTGTCAACTTTTCCCATCGAAAGTAGATTTGACCACCGCTTTTCAATTCCATTTTCATTCCATCGGTGAACCACGGATCCCAACCGTTTGGATTCACAAAAACCTGCCACACTTTTTCCACCGGGGCGCTAAAATGTTCCACAAAGCTCATCTTTGGTATGTTCAGCAATTTCATCTTCCTTTCAATCTCTGTACATGACAAATGCGCTCAGGGGTGTCAGGTCGATCTTTCCTTCGAGTTCACAAAGCGGCTTTGTACCAGCCGTTTTGCCGTCGACCACAACCTTCCATTTCCCCGCTGGTAGTTCAAATTCCACATTCACTACATTTCCGTTGTAAATCACAAGGATCTCCTTCCACGTGTCGTTGTTGGCATGGTCTTTAATCAGGAAAGCAACTACTCTCTTTGGTGTTTCCAAGAATTCTAAGTGTTTTTTAATCTGTTCCGCAGTTCTCATCCGAAACGCTGGGTGAGCTTTTCGAAGTTCTATTAATCCCTTGTGGTATTCAAAAACGTCGATGAACTTAAGTTTCCTCGAATAATCCAAGGCATTCAATGAAAGCGGAGCGTTGTAGGAGTTGCCGTTGAAGTTCTTCGTTCTGCAGAAATCCTGCCCAGCGTGGATGAACGGTACACCCTGGCTGGTGAGAATCATCGCCGCAGCGAGCTTCTGGGCGGATTTCAACTCTTCTTCGGTCCAACTCCTCGTCTTGTCAAGCTGAGCGGCAAGAACGTTTTTGTCCCAGAAAGTGTGGTTGTCGTGACACTCGACGTAGTTTATCGTTTGTTCTGGACTTGTCGCGAAATCAACAATTAGTTTGTTATCGTAATTTATGCTCCCAACAACTCCTCTTTTTACCCTGTTTTCCCTACCAATTGCTCCCATTGCAAACCCTTTGACTGAGACATCGAAGACAGAACCTCTTATAGCATCTCTGATTCCATCGTTGAAAGCGGCGATCCTTGATCCTCCTAGTTGTTGCTTCCCAAATCTTGGTGCCACTCCCATGCCTCCCCAGGGTTCGCCGTAAATCATCACGTTTGGGTTGATTTGTCTGAGGGTCTTTTCCACAAGGAGCATTGTTTCTTTATCGATCAAGCCCATCTGGTCAAACCTAAAGCCATCGACGTGGTATTCCCTTGTCCACCAAGTTACTGTATCCAGGATTAATCTTCTCATCATCAGTCTTTCGCTTGCAGTCGTGTTCCCGCAGCCACTTTCGTTCACGTGCTGTCCCATTCGATCTACTCGATAGTAGTAGTACGGTACGGCCTGATCAAGTGGTGAAAGCTCCCCTACTCCGAAGGTGTGTGGAAAGACGACGTCAATGATGACTCCAATGTTATTGTCGTGAAGCACCTTGACCATTTGTTTGAACTCACGAACCCTTTCAGACGGATCCGACGGACGAAGGCTGTACATGCCCTCAACTGCCATGTAAAGGTGGGGATCATAACCCCAGTTGTAATGCTTCTCAAAATCTCTTGTGTATTCATCGCCTGAGTAGAAATCGTTCACTGGAAGAACATGAACGTGGGTAACACCAAGTTCCTTTAAGTGCGAAAGTCCTGTGGTTACACCCCCTGGTCCAACGGTGCCTTCTTCAACCAAACCGAGGTAAGACGCTCTGTTTTTCGCACCGCTCGTGGGTGAACCAGTCATGTCTGCTACGTGGATTTCGTAGATTATCGCATCGACGTAAGAATCGAGTTTGACGTAGTTATCCTTTTCCCAGCCAACTGGATCGGTTCGTGAAAAATCCACCACAGCGCTGTACTTTCCACCAATTGAAATGGCCCTTGAGTACGGATCAACCCCTTCTCTGATTTTTCCATAGCTGCTGTAACGGTATCGATAAAAATATCCATCCAATTTCCCCTCAACTTTCGCATACCAGCTTCCTTTGTCTAATTTTTTCATCGGAATGATTTGTTCAGGTTGATCTTCGTTGGGAAGTCCGTAAGGATTCTCTTCACTTGGTTTGTACAGGAGTAACTCAACATTTCGGCTCACAGGGGACCAAACGTAAAATTCCGTGTAATCCGGCGTGTAAACGCAACCAAGCGGTCCATCGTAGTACAGATGATCTAAAACTTCGACAGGATAAACTCTGGCTTCTTTGAATCCCTCAATCCTCAGGAAAATGTCCTTTGACAGATCTTCCTCCTTCAAAGGTTCGGCAAGTTTGATTTGAAAGTATTTTGTCGTGCTTATGTCGGTTGGGTCGGCTTTCCGGATCGAGGCTATAAGCAGCGGATTTTCATCGACGAAAATCGCGAATTTCTCAGGTTTCGCGGTGTCCACAGCGTGTGTGGAATAAGCCTCGATGAGATCAAAATCTTTCAGTTTTGCAAAGAAAATTCTTGGAGAAGTATCGGGTTTTTGTTTGTAAATCTCTTCCACCCCCTGAAGTATCCAGACTTCGGCGAATCCGTTCTCGATTTCTATGAAACGATCCTTTGCAACGTCCTTCATCAGCCACTCTCCAAGTCTAACTATGATACCAACTTTGGTCAAGGTGAGATCCAAAGTTACGGTTGTCTTCACACCAAAATCATCCGTTTCTGTAAACTGATAACTTTTTCCTTCTTGCCCTATCGGTTCAACCGGCCAAATCCAGAGATTCCATCCTTGATAGTCGCCGTCAAATCTGTGGTAGTGGATCACCAACGTAGTAGAAGCGAAGGTGAGATAAGATAAGCAAAGCAGAAGAATCAGAAGAGTTTTTCTCATCTTTCCTACCTCCAAAAACATTATACCATTGCGACTCGACATGTTTTTGAATGCTTCACGGTCGAGAATTTTCTCCAATCATATCTCAAATTAGTTTATCAAAGTCATTGTTTCTCCGCCTTGCGTTTGAGGTAGTATCGCTGGATCTCCTGCTCCACTTCGGCAATCTTTTTTGAGTACCAGTCAACCCGAAGCCTTTGTTCCAGCATCTTCAGTTCCGCCAGTTCGTCGCCGTCCTCAAACTTCTCGCGATAGGTTTCTTCTTGTTTGATGGCGTATTGAAGATTAGCACGGAAAGAATCTCTTTTTGACCGTAATGCTTGCAACTCCGGTGGAGTATTGCCTGCTGGAATTACTAAAGACTGCTTGGATTCAACCGGTTCACTCTTTGCTCTTGGTGCCACAGTAAATCACCTCCGTTCATTATGTAAGAGTTGCTTAAGTCGATTTAGGACAGTATCTACTTCATTTCCAGAGCGGATAAGCTGACTGTGAATGCGGGAAAGCTCATAAACGAGAGAGGCTGGAGCCTCTTTCACGAGCATCTCCAGCTTCTGCGCAGCTACCACAGAACAGGCGTCTGTAGGTAGATTCCGCTGAAAAAGTCAGCCAAAAGTTCCTTGAAAATGCGTATAAATCAAGGGATTCCGGCTCCTGTGGCGAATTGTTTAAGTAGAAGAAAATAAAACAAACCCAGGAGGAAATCCCTATGTTGATCATGGTTCGACGCAAAAGCCCAGTTTCCTGCGGGGGTGAAAAATAATGCTGCGAATCCGGCAGGAAGAGAGCCGACAAATATCACTGGTGGATTTGCTATTGCCGCCCGAGATGCTTGAGCTTCCGGACGATCTGGCCAAACTGGACGCCTGGCTGGATGATGAGCGTTTCTTCACACCGTTTCGAGACAAATACCATCAGTGTTTGGGGCGGCCTTCCGTACCGGCGGAAACCTATTTGCGCATGGTCGCCCTCAAGCACCAGTATGATCTCAGCGACCGGCGCCTTTGTGCCCTGGTCAACGACCGGATCAGCTGGCGACGTTTCTGCCGGATTCCCTGGGACAGACCGGTGCCCCATCCCAGCAGTCTGTCCAAGATCCCCCAGCGATTGGATGCCGGCGGCAGTGACCACATGGCCGAATTAAACGCCCACCTGGTCCGCAAAGCCCGGGAAGAAAAGCTCATAAAGAGCAGAAACAAAGTGCGGGTGGACACCACCGTGGTCAGGCGGACATCCACCATCCCACCGATTCCGGCTTGATTGCGGACACAGTGCGGGTGGTGACACGCCTGGTGAAACAGGCCTGGACTGCTGTCGGTAAGGCTGGAACAGCTGTTCGGGACCGCACGCGCAGCATCAAAAAACGGTTGCTGGCGATCACCAAAGTACTGAAGCGGCGCACGCAAGAGGCGGTAGAGGAAGTGCGGCGGATCACCGGCGAAATGGCCGACATCGCGGAAAAAACCCTTAAGGCCGCCCGGGGAGTAGTGGAACACCTTCGCCGGGAAGCCGAAAACCTGGCCGGCACGGTACGGGCAAGGCAACAGCGTCTCGCGGCGCACCTGGAAAAAGCCCTTGCCCTGGGAGAGCAGGTAATCAAACAGGCGCGGCAGGTGAATGCCGGCCAGCTAATCCTGCCGGACCGCGTGGTGAGTATTTTTGACCCTGAGACCCGGCCCATCAAACGCGGCAAGGCACACCGGGAAACCGAGTTCGGTTACAAAGTGCGGCTGACGGAAAGTGTGGAGCGGCTGATTACCGAATACGGTGTGATGATAGGCAACCCTCCAGATAAAGAACTGTTCGTCTCCGGGGT
>FWWL01005867.1_pt1 | contig 18476 bp, 15 predicted proteins | sample 2228331 | NCBI WGS metagenome assembly FWWL01 (sample SAMEA103939775, study PRJEB20133) | metagenome
ATTAGCTGTGGCAGTGATCATCGGTACACAGTTGAGCAAGCTCGTCAGCTCTCTGGTGAACGATCTGTTGATGCCGTTGGTGCTTCAGCCAGCTCTGAGAGCAGCGAATGTTGAAGATATTCAGCAGCTGCACATCAAAGGCATATATTACGGAAAGGTCGCGGGTGCCGCAATAGACTTTCTTGTTGTTGCTTTTATAGTTTTCCTTTTGATTAAAGCGCTCACAGGTATGAAGGAAAAAGCGGCGATGATTGCGAACAGGAAAAAACAATGAAGTTGCTGGTCTGAATCACAATTTGATTCCATAATTATCTTTTTGTTACGGTACGGATAAGAGTCGGCGTCGGCGACGGTTTTCAGCCAAATTTGATGAGCTGCGTATTGCCATCTTTTTGATACGCGCTTCAGATCAATTGAAGGTTCAATTGTTAGATTTTTTTGATCTGTATACTATTTTATGGACAGCTGTCTGATGGAAATGTGGAAAATATTTCATGACCAAACCACGGTTTAGTTGGTTTTGGTTGAGTTTTCCTGTGCTTTTTCAAGGTTTAGAATTCCGATCAGCTTATTTTGAGGATATTACCTTAGGTAACGGGAATGACAGTTTTGGCCGGTCTGTCTGAATATACCGTAGCTCAGATAAGCTTTCTTTCCAAGTGGCAATCGCAGTGATTTTTTGCTTGATGACTTGCACATTTTTCTGTTGATACTCTTTGACCTCCCCTCAACTTCCCACCTAGATTGATTTCAGCACGGCTAATTTTTTCGAACACCTCTGCTATCCTATCCACCAGGCCTACCGTGTCCCTCGTTTTCTTTATCCTTCAATGTGTATCCTTTGGGGGGTTATTCTCTGGGATTTCTCTTCTGTTGAGAATCTTACCAGTTTCTTGGCATCTATTCAAGAAGCCGAAACACGATCCAAACTTCATAATTCGAAGGCTTGCAAAAAAAAAAGAACGTCAGGTATAATATACTTAATCATAATCTTGTCGTGTTAATTCTTTTAAACAAGTTTATTTGCATCACGTAAAAGGAGGTTTGTCTATGGGTTTTAAAAGTCTTGCGAAGCTCATTTTCACGATCAATCTGGTTGTAGTGCTTGTCGTAGCTTTGGCTTTCGCGATAGCCACGTACTTCAACACAAAAAACAGCATATTGGAGAACAGGCTATGGGGAATCAAAAGCTTAGTTGAACAAGCGTATGGGTACGTTGAATTCTTGTATTCAAAACTTCAGAGCAAAGAGATTAATAAGGAAGAGCTTTTCGCGCAGCTTCAGAAGTCTCTTGACAAGATGAGGTATGACGGTGGAAACTACATTTTCTTGTACGAAAATTACGTTCAGATTTACACTCCAAATTCAGCGAATATAGGAAAAGACTTAAGGGACCTACAAGATCCAAACGGTAAATATGTCATAAGGGACCTTGTCGATGGTTCAAGATCCAAGGGAGAGATCTATTACAGCTACATGTGGCCCAACCCGGCAAAGAACGGAAAAGTCGAGCCAAAATACTCGTACGCAAAATGGTTTGCTCCTTTGAACCTAATGGTTGGCACAGGGGTCTATTTGCCTGATGTAAATCAAGCTGTTCTCAAGGCGATGATACCGATCATCATATCTCTTGCGGTTGTCCTGTTGGCTGTCTTTGTTCTGACTGGTGTAACTTCGCGCGGTATTAAAAAGGCGGCAACAGAAGCTACTCTTGCCACTGAAAGGGTAGCCGACGGTGATTTAGGCGCTAAGGTTGCTCTGAAAAGGAAAGATGAGTTTGGAAAGATATCTCAGGCTTTGAACTCCATGATCGAAAAGCTCAGAAGTGTGGTTTCGGAGATTTCTGCGATAAGCGCGGTGGTTGCCAAAAGCTCATCTGAGCTCTCGACCCTTACCCAGGACGTAGAGGCTGCAACTCGAAATGTGAACAGGCAGTTTGAATTAACTGCAGGTGATATACAAAACATTTCGGCTTCTCTTGAAGAGGTTAATTCGAGTATAGAAGAGATTGCTGCTTCCGCTCAGAACGTTTCAAAAGCAACCCAGGAACTTTCGGCGGCAGCGGGCAACATGAAAAGCTCTGCGGAAACGAGTGTGAAGATGATCAATGAAGTAGCCGATAGCTTTGAAAAAACCTATCAAGAGGTCCAGAAAGCATTCGAACTGGTCAGAAGACTTGCCGAGAACGCTCAAAACATTGGAGAGATAGTTGAAACCATAAACAGTATCGCAGAGCAGACAAATCTTTTGGCTTTGAACGCTGCCATCGAAGCCGCAAGAGCCGGAGAAGCTGGCAGAGGTTTTGCGGTAGTTGCCGATGAGATAAGAAAACTTGCAGAAGAAAGTAAGCAGGCAACTGGTAAGATAGCAAATATTTTGAAGCAAATTCAGGATCAAACGAGAGAAGTCAGCGCAAGTACGGAAAGGACAGTTACTTCAATAAGAGAGAGTAGAGAAGCTTCGGTAAGGATAAGTGAACACTTGAAAGATATAATGAAACTCATCCAGAGAGTTGTTCAGATGATAGAAACCACCACGGCAGCCGCGGAAGAACAGAGTGCAGCCACGCAGGAGATAACTTCCGCTGTTGATTCTTCAAGCAAAACGCTCGTAAATCAAGTTGAGAAAATGGAGAGTGTAAAGAAGGAGCTTGAAAACATCGAAAAGTCGGTGAAAACCTTGGCAAAGACAGGTCCAGAGCTTCAAGAGTCCGTCGAGAAATTGAACAATTTGATTTCCAGGTTCAAGCTTTGAAAAATGTAGATGTTCTCACTTAGCGATTCAGAAGTTGAGACGAGGGTTTGAGAGCCTTACTGCAGTGAGTCTGTTTGACAAAAAATCGATGAAGGTGTATAATTTTTAGCAGAGTCAAGGGTTTGTAATGTTTCGGTTTCACCGAATAAAAGCTTGACAAGTTTTTGAGAGTTGTGGTATATATAAAATAGCAGGGCGAAAAAGCCCTGCTTTTATTTTACCCTCTCACAGGTAAAGCAGATGGCCGTTTTCCTTTAACCAAACTCTGCGTTTCTCGTAGTCTGGCATTATATGTTTCACCTCTGACCAGAAACGTTTGCTGTGGCTTCTCTGAGTCAAGTGAACCAATTCGTGTACTATCACATAATCTATGACAGCTTCAGGAGCCATGACGAGCCTGTAGGAAAAACACAGATTTCCCTTTGATGAACACGATCCCCATCTTTTCTCAGCTGTGGTGATCTTTATCCTGGCGTATCTGAATCCGCACTTTTGAGCCCAGAAACTTGCACGATGGTTCACAAGTTCGTAACCAGTCTTTTTGTACCATTCTATGAACACTTCTCTCGCTTTATCGAGCGCACTTTTGGACATGTAAAAAGCATTTTCAAACTTCAGGGGTTCTCGCTGATTATCGATTATCCGAAGTTGGTAATGATTTCCCAGGTATGGAAAACTTTCACCTTCGACAAATCGCCTTGGATGAGTTGCTGAATTTGTCGTCTCTATTTGCTTTTTCTTCCTAAGAATCCACTCTGCCCGTTTTTCCACCATCTGGAGAATGGTATCCTCGCTCAAATCAAGGGGTGCTCTCACAATTACTTTCGCATCGTCGGTTATCTGAATTGCAACTGTTTTCCTTTTTGTTCGGATTACTTTGTCGATCTTCACCTTCATTTTCTGCTCTCCTTGTAGAAGTTTGAAACCATTTTCCACTAGTACTCCCGACTTTGCCCATTCGTTCCATTGTAGTATGGCTTTATACTTTTTAGACTGTCGATTCGTGCTTTTGGAATAAAGAGAGTTCTTCGAAAGCTTGTTTAGCTAACAGCTTCTTTAGTCGATAATATAATCGGTGATCGATCTGGAAGGTTTTGTCGTTGAGCGGTTCGGACAGATTGTGAAGGTGAGAACGGACAAAGGAGAGGCTTTGCTGAAGTTCAAAAGAAAAACCCCATCTGAGGGGGAACATGTGAGGTTAGTGGATAAACCAGAAAGTCGGAATTTCTTTGTCGCCGAGAAATTGGTTGATTCGCAAGAACCTTTGCCTCCTTTGAAAAAACTCCATCCTTTTCTCGAGACATTGGGAAAATTCAGAGATGGATACGAGGCAAATTTTTGTGTAACCCTCACTGACAGGATATGCGAAAGACTTGGAAAGGCAGAACTTCCAAGATCTTTCTACAATTCGTTCGCAGAGTATTACAAATCAGGAGAGATCAACCAGAAACTGAGCGATTTTGGACTTTGGCTTTTCACGATTGGATATCCTTACGAGTTCAAAAGTCTTCCAGCTGAGGATAATCCAGTACATGTTCTTGTCGATAGGAGGATTAAGAAATTCGAAATCAATTTCTTCCACCAAGGAGTTTACTACACCTTCAATGGAGTCATATCAAATCAAGGTTTGACACTTCAGTTAAAACCTGCAACTGGAATGGATTTCGAGAGATTAGAGGAACTACGTCAGAATCTTCTGAAAAGGTTTCAAACTGTTTTCATGAAGGTAGGGGGTATAGATGGATTATTCGCATAAATTGGCTGTTGATCTTGGCTATGATCCAGACAGGTTCGAGGCACCGTTTGTCATAGCAAAAGGTAAGGATGAGTTGGCAAAAAGAATTATCAAGGAAGCTGAAAAAAGCGGTGTTCCAATTGTTTCAAGTCCAGAACTCGTGAGAAGGCTATATCAACTTGAACTCCTTGAGCAAATTCCCGATGATCTTTACTTCGCCGTCGCAGAGGTCCTTGTCTTTGTTCAGCAATTGAAAAGTGGCTAAGCTCCTTTGAGCTTCTGAAGATTTTCCTTTATCTTCTGAATTTCCTCAGCGGCTTTTTTCAAAAGTTTTTCTCTGTTTTCGACCTGTTGATCCAGTTCTTGCAAAAGTTTCGAAGGATCCTTAGTCTTTGTTTGAATTTGGAATCTTTTGCTCAAAACCTGTTGTAATCCATTGACAATATCCTCGGTAGTTTTCTTCTTTCTTTCCAACAAGAACACGAGCAGAATCACAAATCCACTGCTCAGCAAGAGTACAAAAAATATCGCTGTGTGGAAGATCGGGTTCACAAGAGGATATGCAACAACAACTTTGTAGCCGTAACGTTCGTTTGTGATTTGAACGGTTTTGTGTTTTTTACCCTTGTACACCGTTGGATCCTCAACTGAGGTTGGTGCAATGTTCAAAACTGTTGATAACTTGTTACCAGATAGGATAGCCTCGTTTGAGTAAAACACGGTATCAGATGCGTCGGCGATAAAGAGTACTCCGTTGATCCTTGGAGTTGATAGGTCAACTGCGACGACTTTGATTGAACCGTCTGCCATCTTTGAACCAACGACGGTCTTTTTCAGAGTTTGATCGTACAACAAGATTCTTCCGAACTTCTCAACAAGGCTTGTTATCGCTCCGTGCTGAATACCACTTTGTGAAACAAGGGCATAATCTATCTGAAACTGGATTAGCTGGTCGAGCAGTTTTGCGGTTGATCGAAGATGATCAGCAACGGCTTGGTTCTCCTCTTCCAGCTGCCTGAAGAGATAGAAAGCCATCGTAAAACAAAGCAATGCTGCGAGGACCAAATAGAAAGCTATTCTTCGAGCCATTTTCCCATCACGAACAGATTGTGGTATTTACCGTTTTGGTAAACTGCGTTTTTCTTGACGCCTTCGACTTCAAATCCGAATTTCTTGTACAAAGCCATCCCACGTTCGTTGCCCTCCATGACTTCAAGCTGGATTTTCTTAAATCCCCTTTCTTTTGCAATTCTCAGGCATTCTGCCATCATGGCACTACCTACCCCCATTCCCCAAAACTCCTTTCGCACACTTATACCAAGCTCGCCTTTGTGCATGATTTTCCTTCTGTGTGAACCGTAGAGGGTTATGACACCGATTATCCTTTTTTGATACTCCGCAACTAAGAAGATTCTTCTTTTGTCAGTTGTATAGAGAGTAATTATTCTCCTTTGCTCCATTAAGTCCTCGATTTCATCCGGATACGATATGAGAAAATCCGATTCTGCGGCCACAAGCCGTTTGAACATCAGTATTTGTTCAGCATCAGAAAGCTTGACTTCCCTGATAACTAAGCCATCCAACTTCATGTTCTCTCGAAGAATTTGTCAAGATCGTCGTAGGAGATTGAATAGAAAATCGGTCGTCCATGTGGGCAATTGCTCAAACCCGCTTGAACGACTTGTCTGAAAAGTTCTTCTGCCTGTGATTTGTCAAGTTTATCTCTCGTGCGCAAAGCGTTTTTGCAGGCTATATCGGCTATCAGGTTTTTCATTATTTCGTTTGAATCCTGAAGATCCACAAGTTTCAGTTCGTCGACAGCTGATATGAAGAAATCCTTCACATCATTTTGGTCCAGCCATTTTGGTATTCTCTGCACCACTATTTTGTCGTCCTCTATTCTGTAATCAAAGCCAATTGCTTTCAGGATCGTCGATTTCTCAAAAAGCTCAAGATCGCTTTTTCTCATCTGCAAAGATATTTCGAAAAGCAGCTGTCCGGATGGCATGTTGTGCAAATTGGAGAGGATTTTTTCGTAAATCAGTCTTTCATGTGCGGCGTGAAAGTCCATTATCAACAGACTATCCTGGGTTTCGACAACAACGTAACGACCTCTGATCAAACCAAGAACTTTGAAGTCCACGGGCTTGAGCATTTTCAGTTTTTCTTGTGGCTTCAAATCGATCTTCCTGTCAGCAGGAAACCTGTACCCACTTTGGGTTGAAAGGGTAGGTACGGGTTCTCTCAGAATCTCGGAAGGAGATTCAAAGGTAGCTTTGGGTCTATTGTATTCGACTTTTTCGATCTTCATCACCCTTGCTGTGGATTTTCTCAGCAGGTTCTTTAACGAATCTCTTACGAAGAGAAAGACTCCCTCTTCGTTTGTAAACTTAACTTCCAGTTTTTGTGGATGAACGTTGACGTCGAGGTCTTTTTGCGGAACGTACAATTTCAAGACCACAAACGGATGTTTCCCACGTTCAAGATATTCGGAGTAAGCCGAATAGATTGCAGAGACAATCATCTGGTTGATAACAAATCTCTCATTCACAAAAATTAATGTTGATCTAACATTCCTTAAAACGCTTGGCAAGGCAATAACACCTTCGAGTTTCATCTCACCATGAATGTTGTTCAGCTGAACCAATTCAGACGTTGGAAGATCTGAAAAGATTTGTTTAACTCGAGAAAGAAAATCCACACCTGGTAGGTTGTAGACAATCTCTTGATCACGGGTGAGAACAAAGTGAATCTCTGGTTTTGAGAGGGCGAATCTTTCAAACATTTCCGTTGCCATTCTTGCTTCGACGGCGGCAGATTTCAAAAATTTCCTCCGAGCTGGAACGTTGAAGAACAGATCTTTTACAACCACGGTTGTGCCTTGGTCGATGCTGATGGGCTTTTCGTACACAAGATGTCCTGCGACAACTTCTATCTCGTGACCCACTTGAAAGTTTTTTGGTCTGGATCTAATGCTAACCTTGCTCACGGCACAAATGGAGTGGAGTGCTTCGCCTCTAAATCCAAAGGTAGCGAGGTTATAGATGTCTTCAAAAGTGGATATCTTGCTGGTCGTGTGCGGTTGATAACAAAGCAGCAAATCTTCCTTTTCCATTCCTTCCCCATCGTCTGCTACGACGATCTGGCTCTTTCCACCGCCAACGAGTTCAACGACAACCTTCTTTGCCGCAGCGTCCAAGGAATTTTCGACCAACTCTTTGACAACGGAGTGAACTCCTGTAACGACCTCACCAGCTGCGATTTTGGTTATAACCTGTGGATCGAGTCTTCGGATTTTCAAAATTCATCCCTCGAGAATATCTTAACTGAAAAAGCAAGGAAAAGAAACTGAAATACTAGTGAACACATAATAAGACCAAGGAGGCGACAAAGTTGAAAAAACAAGTCCGTTCGGCCCTGGCTTTCATCATACTGATGGGCTTTGTCAGCCTTTTTTCTGATGTTGTTTATGAAGGGGCGAGAAGTATCGCGGGTCAGTTCCTAGGTCTACTGGGTGCAAGTGCTGCAGTCGTAGCTTTGGTCGCTGGTCTTGGCGAGTTCATAGGTTATTCCTTCAGGTTGGTTTCCGGTTATCTTGCGGACAAGACTAGAAAGTACTGGCTTTTCACCTTGATTGGCTATGCGATGAACCTTTTTGCCGTACCTATGCTCGCGTTGGTTGGAAATTGGCAACTTGCTTTTGTTTTGCTCATCGCCGAAAGATTTGGAAAAGCTTTGAGAAAACCTGCAAGGGATACGATGATGTCTTACGCTGTCAAACAGGTTGGTTCTGGTTTTGGCTTTGGACTTGAGGAAGCGCTTGATCAAATTGGAGCTGTCGCAGGTCCTGTTCTCCTTTCCTTGGTGCTTGCCCTTAGAGGTGGTGAAGAAATTGGAAGATACAGGTTCAGTTTTACCGTTCTTTTTGTTCCGGCAGCTGTTTCCGTTACGCTCTTGATAGTAGCTAGAATACTCTTTCCGGCACCGAGCCAATTTGAAAGAGATTCACAAACCGTTGAGTCACGTGGGAAGTTTTCAAAGAAGTTCATCTGGTATTTGATTGCAATCTGTTTGATAGCCGCAGGTTTTGCCGATTTTCCATTCATAGCCTTTCACTTTTCACAGGAAAAGATTTTCGTTGCTTCACTAATACCAATTCTTTATGCTTTGGCGATGGGTGTCGATGCGGTGGCAGCCCTTGTGTTTGGAAAACTTTACGACAGATTCGGTGTAACGATACTGATGGTCTCTTCTGGTTTAACGGCGGCATTTGCTCCGCTTGTCTTTTTAACCAAAAATCCTTGGCTGATAGCCGCCGGAGTGTCTTTGTGGGGAACTGGAATGGGTGCTCAGGAATCAATTTTAAAAGCAGTTGTTGCTGATATCGTACCGAAAGAAAGAAGGGGAACAGCTTATGGTGTTTTCAACACGCTCTTTGGTTTGGCATGGTTTTTGGGAAGCTTTACAATGGGTGTGTTATACGGCACATCTGTTGTGGCGGTAGTCGTGTTCTCGGTGGCGATGCAAGTACTTGCAATTGCTGCATTAGCAAGATTGAAGAAATGATTGTTTGTGCGATGTCTGAAAATTCAACCAAGGAAGTTTTCTTGCAAACAACTCAAGAGAATCTGCCTTAGCTCATCTTGGTGTGCCACAAGCGAGCATGGTCCATCGCCGTTTTCAAGCAATTTGTTTTCCCTTATTTGCTTGAACAACTCGCTTTTTAGCATCGTGTGACACTAGACAGAAGGAATGTTTTTCTTACAATACAATCGAATTTTTGGACTCGCACACATTTTGCTTCCTTAATATCCCTTCCAAAGGGGAAGATTGGTTGGAACTATGCTTGTTGATTTCATATCCATTTTTGGGCAATCGGCATTCGCCTTCCGGTTCCAAAAGCTTTAGATGTAACTTTCAAACCGGGTGCTGCTTGCCTACGCTTGTATTCAGCTTTTTCAACCATTTTTATCACCTTGATGACGAGTTCTTTTGAATAACCCATCTGCAGTATTTCATCAATGTCTTTTTGTTCTTCAATATATGCAACCAGTATTTTGTCGAGAATCTCATACGGAGGTAGACTGTCTTCGTCTCTCTGGTTCGGGCGAAGTTCCGCAGATGGGGGTTTTACAAAAACGTTTTGTGGAATTATTTCTTTTTCACTGTTTATGTACCTTGCAAGTTCGTAAACCATGGTCTTTGGAACGTCTGATATCACCGCAAGCCCGCCACACATATCACCATATAGTGTGCAATAGCCAACGGCAAGCTCGGATTTGTTACCGGTTGTTAGAACGAGTCTGTTTTCCCTGTTGGATATGAACATCAGTATGTTACCGCGAATTCTTGCTTGAATATTTTCTTCAGCCAGGTCTTGAAGGGTAACAAGATCTTTGTTGAAAAGTTTCAGATATTCTTGAAATAATTCATCTATCGGATATATTCGATACTCAATACCAAGGTTTTCTGCAAGTTTCCTTGCATCGGTGAGACTGTGTTCAGAAGAATACCTCGAAGGCATTGAGACTCCCAGAACATTTTCCTTGCCCAAAGCCTCAACGGCTAAGCAACAAACAACGGAAGAGTCTATTCCGCCAGATAATCCAACGACAGCCTTTTTTGTTATTCCCGTTTTCTCAAAATAGTCCTTTATGCCAAGGACAAGGGCTTTCTTAACCCAAGATATATCTTCACGTATCACAATTTCTGGCATTTCCTCGATTCTTTCCAAGTTGATTTGTATGAAATCTTCTTCGAAGTCTTTTGCTTTTGCCACCACATGTCCTCGAGAATTGAGGACTACGCTGTTGCCGTCGAAAATGAGATCATCGTTACCTCCTATTTGATTCACGTAGATCACAGGAGTTTTGTATTTTACGGCAACTTTTTTGAGTACGTCAAGTCTCTGGACTTCCATTTTCTTGTAGTGATAGGGTGAAGCTGAAAGATTCACAAACAATTCCGCACCTTTTTTGTAGAGTTCACCTTGGACGTCTGTATCGTACATTGAAGAATTGCCGTCAGGTTCGTTTATGTTCCATATGTCCTCGCAAATGCTAATACCAACTTTCATTCCTTTGATGTTCACAATCTCCCTCGATGATGCAGGGAGAAAGTACCTGCTTTCATCAAAAACATCATAGGTTGGTAAGAGGGTCTTGTGTACGTACTTGTCGATCTTTCCTTTATGAAGAACAACAGCACTGTTGTAAAGTTTGGAAACATGCCTGGATCTGCTTGGAGCTCCAACGATTACGTAATTATCCTGAACGTTTTTTGCAATTTTCACTAACGCGTCTTCGATCTTTTTTAAAAAGTGTTTTTGAAACAGAAGGTCTTTCGGGGGGTATCCACATACAGACAATTCTGGGAAAACAAGAAGATCGGCTTGTTTATGAGACCGAACAATGTCTATGATCTTCTGAGTATTACCGTCAACATCTCCGACGACTGGATTGATCTGACAAAGTAAAATTTCCAAGGCCTGCCCCCCTTTCCAGAAGAGATATATCAGTCTCAAGTGATGTTGCTACAGCTCAATGTCGTGATAGTAATTTGTGGGAGGTTCTTTCTGTTTGAATGATTCTAATAAGCAAATGTTACGTGCCAGCCCTCGAAGCAAATAAAATAATATTACAGATTACTTTGCTTTAAAGGCACAATTTCACCAGCTAACAAAACAGCCGACGAGTTCTAATCAGATTCTTTAAGGTTTCTATGCTTGTGAACCAAAATCAAAAACTTCATTACATCCCTCGGCACGTTCTTTTTTTCAAGAGGGGATTGTAAGAATCTATAAAGCCACTCAAGCTTAGCTTTTTGAATCCACCTCGGTGCACGCCTTTTCTTTTCACCGATTACGTCGAATGAACCACCAACTCCCATTGCAAAGACAGCCGTCGTTTTCGAAAAGTTTTCTTTTATCCAAATTTCTTGCCTCGGAACTCCCATTCCAACGAAGATTATGTCAGCCTTTCTTTCGTTGATCATTTCGATTGGCCCAGCACCGTTGAAATAACCGTGGTGATATCCGCAGATGATTGTTCCATACCTCTGAGATAAGTTTTTCGCAGCCCTTTCTACGACTTCTTGTTTTGCCCCAAGCAGAAAAACCCTCCAACCGTATTTTGGCGACAATTCGCAAAGCCTGATCATCGTGTCGATGCCGGTGATTCTACGGGCTTCTAGTCTGTACAGCTTTTTTATAGCCCACACGACACCGGCTCCATCTGGGAAAATCAAATCTGCAGCCTTTACGGCCTTTCTGTATTCCTCGTTCTCTGAAACTTTAACCATTATAGAGGCATTGGCGCTCACGGCAAAGGTTTTTTCCCTTCTACTGATTCTCTCGACCAAGTAGTCCACGAGTTCTTTCTCGGTGGAGATTGCCAGCGGGACGTCAAAAAGCTCGACAAATTTCAAGACTCTTCCTCCAAAACAAAAATTTGGAGCCGGGGTACCGGCTCCGCTGGTGCCGAGGGCGGGAGTTGAACCCGCACGGGGAAGCCCACATGATCCTGAGTCATGCGCGTCTGCCAATTCCGCCACCTCGGCAACGAACTTCTTCCGATTAGTATACTACCACGCAATCCAAAGTTGATCAAGTGTCTTAAAAAGTCGAACTAAAATCAATTTCCATCCCCTCTCGTCACTTACCCAGGACTTTGTCATTTACTCATAGACTTTGTCTTGTGTATCTCATCGCATTGTTGGGATTGACATCGAATGTTACAAGCATTATAATGAAAAATGGTGTAAATCGAAAATATAATTTTCTTCTAGTTAATAACATTGGTGGATCTACAATCCTAAAGGGAGGGATTGAGGTGAGCAAGAAGATTTTGGTAACGCTGATGGCGGTTCTTGTGGTAATTTCTGTAACATTTGCTCAACAAGTAGTTACTCTCAGGTTTTCATGGTGGGGCGATGACACAAGGCACACGGCTACTCTCAAGGCTATCGAACTGTTCCAGCAGAAGTATCCACATATTCAGATTAAGGCAGAGTACGCTGGTTGGAGCGGGTATTACGAGAAACAGACAATCCAGCTTGCCGGAGGAACTGCGGCGGATGTCATGCAGATCAACTGGCCGTGGTTACCAGTTTTCTCGAAGGATGGAACAGGTTTCTATGATCTTTACAAACTTGCCGACATCATCGATCTTTCGAATTTCCCAAGGGAAGTTCTTGATCTTGCAACTGTAAACGGAAAATTGAACGGCATACCTGTTTCTCTAACTGGCCGTGTCTTCTGGTTTAACAAAACAGTTTACGATCAGTTCGGTATACCGCTGCCAAAGACCTGGGATGAGTTGTTCGAGGCTGCCAAGAAAATGCCAGCAGGATATTACCCAATAATCGCCGGGTCATACGATGGTTGGTTGATATCCGTCCTTTACGCAACACAGGTACTCGATAAACCATTCTTGAGCACCGATGGAAAGCTGCTCTGGACAGAGGAAGATTTGAAGGTGGCGCTCGGTTTCTACAAAAAATTGATCGACTCCAAGGTCACACCCAGGATTCAAGATATTGCAGCGGAGGGCGGCACAGGAGATGTCCCAATTGCACAGCTTCCAAGTTTCTTGAACGGAAAATTCGCAGGACTTTACGAATGGACAAGCGCAGTGGGGAAGAGTGCGACACCTTTGCAGCAAAAAGGCATGCAGTTGGTCTTCGGTGGAATACCAACGAGCCCTGATTCCAAGGATTCTGGAATTCTTTTCAAGCCATCGATGTTGTTTGCGATCAACAAGGATACGAAATATCCAAGGGAAGCTGCTTTGTTCTTGAACTTTTTGCTGAACGATCCAGAGGCTGCGTTGGCACTTGGTCTGACAAGAGGAGTTCCAGCAAGTAAGGCCGCTGTTGAAGCTTTGCGATCAGCTGGTAAGCTTGCAGGTCTTGAGGTTGAAGGCTTGGAGTATCTGAAAGCAAATCCGACCAAGTTTGCTCTCAGTCCATACTTTGAAGATGCAAAGCTGCAGGCACTTTACAGGGAGATAATCGACGGTGTATCCTATGGTACCTTGACAGTTGACAAAGCCGCAAAGGAAATGCACAAGAGAGTTCAGGATATTCTAAAGGAAATAGTGAAATAATAGCTTTTTCAAAAATGGGGCTGCTTGTCAGCCCCATTGATGTTCTGAAAGGGAGATGCTCGGTGTATGAAGTTTAGGAAAAAATATCTTGGATTGTTGTACATTTCACCGTGGATTATCGGAACTATTATCTTCACGATTTATCCGTTTGTTTCCTCTTTCATACTTGGATTCACAGATTACAAGATCATCTATGAACCTAAGTTTGTGGGTTTTGCAAATTACGCAAAGATGTTTCAAGACAGATTGTTCTGGATATCTTTGTCTGCTACTTTTAAGTTTGTGATTCTTTCCGTACCGACTCGATTGGCTTTTGCGCTTTTGATAGCGATAGTTTTGAACAGCAGTTTGAAGGGAATTAACTTGTACCGAACCGTTTATTATATTCCATCAATACTTGGAGGAAATATAGCCATTGCGGTGCTGTGGAGATTTTTGTTCCAGTACAACGGTTTACTGAATCAGTTTCTCAAGATTTTTGGTCTGCAGCCAGTCATGTGGTTTGCAACGGAATGGGGTGCGCTTGCCGCTATAAGTACACTCAGGGTTTGGCAATTTGGTTCAGCAATGGTTATATTCTTGGCTGGACTTCGTGATATACCAAAGGAGTATTATGAAGCAGCCATGGTAGATGGTGCCAACAAGAGCCAGGTGTTCTGGAAAATCACTTTACCGTTGCTTTCTCCAGTTATTTTCTTCAACCTCGTTATGGGTTTGATCCACGCTCTTCAGGAATTCAATGCTCCGTTTATGATAACCGGTGGCGGTCCACTTAACAGAACTTATCTCTTCTCGATGATGATCTACAACAGCGCATTTAGATACTTTGACATGGGTTATGCATGTGCTCTATCCTGGTTTTTGTTCTTGATAACCATGGTGTTCACCGCGATAATCTTCAGATCATCCAAATATTGGGTCTATTACACTTCGTAAAGAGGAGTGCGTGTGTATGGGAGTCAAAAAGCTTAAATTTGCTGATCTGAATACAGATGGAAGCGTTGTAGACGTGGAATTGCTGAATCTGCAGATTTTGAAACGAGCCAAACGCAGAAAAGCGATAGATTTGGCCGTCAGATACTTTGTCCTATCGCTCGGGGCTTTTTTGATGATCTACCCCATGCTTTGGTTGGTTGGTGCGTCTTTCAAAACCAACGCTGAAATCTTTACTTCGATATGGTTCGTACCTCCGAGACTTGATTTCTCAGTTTACTCGCAAGCGTGGAAGACTGGCACTCAATACACTTTTGGTCACTATTTTCTGAACACGTTCAAATATGTTGTCCCAAAGGTGGTTTTCACGGTGCTGTCTTCAATGATAGTCGCGTATGGATTTGCGAGATTCAGCTTCCCTCTCAAGAAATTTTTGTTCGGACTGTTGATAGCCACTCTGTTCCTCCCATGGGCTGTTAAGATTGTGCCTTTGTATTTGCTCTGGCGAAATCTGAAACTCCTTGATACCTATGTCCCACTTTATGCGCACACGATTTTCGCAAATGAGGCGTTCTTTGTGTTTATGCTGATCCAATTTTTCAGGACGTTACCAAGAGAGCTGGATGAAGCGGCTCTCATAGATGGTTGTAATTCATGGCAGATTCTCACGAAAATATTGGTGCCAAACATAAAACCCGCTGTAATTTCGGTGGCTTTGTTCCAGTTTATGTGGTCGATGAACGATTTCCTTGGCCCGTTGATTTACATATCCAGCGTAGAAAAATATCCTGTACAGATTGCCCTGAGAATGGCGATGGATACGACAACCGGTAACTTCGAATGGAATGTGATCATCGCAATGTCGCTGATATCACTACTGCCTTCGATAGTGGTTTTCTTTGCGGCGCAGAGGTATTTCGTCGAAGGCGTTTCCACAACTGGTTTGAAGGGATGAGAAAGGAGTTCTCACGAGTGCTAGCAAAACTTCTCTCGGTGACAAATCGATCAGCAACCGTTGAGTTGGTCAACGATCAGTGTTACTATTCGCCTTTTGAATACGAAATCTATGTAAACGGTGAACGTTACGGAAAAACCCAAAAAAACGTTTTTACTATTTTCGAACTCCAACCAGAAGAAAATTACAGTGTGCAGTTGTGCAACTTCCAACTTGATCAACGGTTAGAGTTAACTTTTAAGACTGAACCTGAGAGTTTTGTGGTGAATGTTAAAGATTTTGGCGCAAGAGGCGACGGTCAAACCTTGGACACTGCAGCTGTCCAAGCGGCTATTCTGTCCTGTCCAAAGGGTGGAACAGTAGTCTTTCCGGCAGGAGTTTATCTGTTGACCCCGATCTTTCTTAAAAGCAATTTGACTATTGAAATACAGCAAGGTGCAGTCTTACTTGGTGCATCTGAAAGAGATCTATACCCAATCTTGCCTGGTTTGCTGTACTCGAAGTCAAAAGAGTTTTATCTTTCCTCGTGGGAAGGCGAACCAGCCGAAAGTTTTGCAAGTTTGATCACAGGCATAAACGTTGAAAACATCAGAATAATTGGTCAAGGTGTAGTCGATGCAAATGCGAATTTTGCAACTTGGTGGCAGGACGCAAAGGTAAAGAGAAAGGCCTGGAGACCGAAAACTATTTATCTGAACAGATGTAAAAACATTTTGATAGAGGGAATTACGATCAAAAACTCTCCATCTTGGACGATACATCCGCTTTTTTGTGAAGATGTGAAACTGCTCAACTTGGAGATTGAAAATCCAGCAGAATCGCCAAATACCGATGGCATAAATCCCGAATCATGTAGGAACATCTTGATAGCCGGATGCAGAATATCCGTTGGAGACGACTGTGTAGCTGTAAAGTCAGGAAGGTATGAAACAAGCAGGCGATTTGGCATGCCTTCAGAAAACATAGAAATTCGAAACTGTCTCATGGAAAAAGGACATGGAGCGGTTGTCATCGGCAGCGAGATGTCCTCAGGTGTGAGGAAGGTCGAGGTTAGCAATTGTCTGTTCTTTAACACAGACAGGGGGCTGAGAATAAAAACAAGGCGAGGAAGGGCCGGTTATGTCGATGATATAACGATGAAAAACGTACAAATGGACGGCGTATTCGTTCCGCTGGCAGTTAACTGTTTCTACAACTGTGGTTCTGATTACGATCCTTCCTATTCTTCAGACAGAGTAGACAGAGTAGTTGACGAGAGAACACCATATGTCGGTTCTGTCTGCTTGAAAAATGTTTTTTGCAAAAATGTTAAAACAATGGCAACCTTTGTATATGGTCTGGGTGAAAGGAAGATCAGGAGGGTGGTCTTAGAGAATGTGAGATTCGAAATTTCACGGGAATGTGAGCCTTTCAAGCCAGAAATGTTCGATGGAGCTGAGGCAGTTTGCAGACAAGGTTTGTGGTTTGAAAATGTTGAAGAAGTTGTCTTGAAAAACGTTCATGTGGAAAATCAGATCGGCGAGAAAATCGTTACCGTGAATGTCGATAACCTAAATAAGGAGGTGTAGAAAGTGCAAGTACGGTATCAAATTCATCCTGAAGACTTTCGCAGCTACGACACAGCTCAAATCAGGGAGAGGTTTCTCGTTGAGAAGATCTTCGTTGAGGATGATCTATGTCTAACGTATTCGCACTCAGATCGATTGATCTTTGGAGGAATAATGCCCGTCAAGAGGACTTTGGCTCTGAACATTGGCACTCAACTGAAGGCAGAGTACTTTCTGGAAAGAAGGGAAGTTGGAATAATAAACATCGGTGGTGATGGAACAGTTATCGCAGATGGGGTGACTTATGAACTGAGTAACAAAGACGGTTTGTACGTTGGTATGGGTACAAGGATGGTGGAGTTTACTTCGAAGGATCCTTCGAAACCAGCGAAGTTTTTCATCTGTTCAGCCCCAGCTCACACAACTTACCCCACTGTGAAAATAGACATTTCAAAAGCCAATCCGGTTAAGCTCGGCGACCCGCTTAACTCGAACAAAAGAACCATTTACCAATACATCCACCCGGCTGTGTGCAAGAGTTGTCAGCTGGTCATGGGATTGACGATACTTGAACCAGGTTCCGTTTGGAGTACCATGCCTCCGCACACACATGAGAGGCGTTCGGAAGTGTACTTCTACTTCGACATGGGCCCAAATGATCGACTGTTCCAGTTCATTGGTCTACCATCCGAAACAAGGCATGTTGTAGTTGCAAACGAACAGGCGGTCATTCTACCAAGCTGGTCGATACACTCTGGAGCTGGAACGAAGAATTATTCTTTTGTGTGGTGCATGGCCGGCGAGAACCAAAAGTTCGACGATATGGATGGTATACCAGTCGAAATGCTCAAATGAGAAAGGTGAATTGGTCAAATGGTAAGTCAGAGTGTCCAAAGGTTCATCGATCAGTATCTGGCGGATTACAAACCATACAAAGGGCGTTGGTGTTACGAAGATGGATGTGTTTTGAAGGGCAGTTGGGACCTGTATTGTGTCACGGGTGAAAAAAGGTATTTGGAATTCATCTTGAATTATCTTGAGGAATTCATCGACGAGAAAGGAACTGTCAAGGGTTACGATCCACAAAATTACGCGTTGGATGACATCTGCCCGGCTAGCGTGCTCATCGAGATTCAGAAAAGCAAGAAGAATGAGAAATACCGCAAAGCCTTGGATCTGTTTTACGAGCAGCTCAAAACTCATCCAAGAACCAAAATGGGTAACTTTTGGCACAAAAGGATTTATCCGCACCAGGTTTGGCTTGATGGGCTTTACATGGTGATGCCATTTTATGTGAAATATGCAAAAGAATTCCTGAACCTCGAAGAAACCTTGGATGACGTTGTAAACCAGTTCTTGAACGTGAGAAAACACATGTGGGATTCAAAGAAAAAGTTGTATTATCACGGATACGATGAGGCGAGAACTCAAGAGTGGGCAGATAGGAT
>FWWL01005726.1_pt1 | contig 18469 bp, 23 predicted proteins | sample 2228331 | NCBI WGS metagenome assembly FWWL01 (sample SAMEA103939775, study PRJEB20133) | metagenome
AATGCGTGGCAGAACCTGCTTGCCGCCGCTTTATCGTCTTTTTTGACCATGGTTCGGCACCCTGTCCCAACTCATGTCTGAACTTCAGAACGCTATATCTTGAAATAGCCCCTGGTCTGTGGTAGAATTACTAAAACATTTAATATTGCTAAAACGCCCAATGATGTTTACTGACTACAGGAATCAAGGGGTCCGAAGAGCGCTGGAGGAAGCGCTAGTGGTTGCAGCCGCTGTAATGCGACTCTTAATAGTGGTCGCAGCAACTGTAATGCGACTCTTAAAAAATTTGTGGGCGATGGGCAAGAAAGGCAGAATTGCCATCGGATGTGGCAGCTTGGCTTTGCTGTGGTCCCTGTGTACATGCGTGAGCACGAGCCCGTCGGCTACACCACCCCGAAGACAAGCCTCACAATCGCGGGATGTGACCGCCGCGGTATCTGTAGGGACACAGGCTGAAGGCGCGAGCACGCCGGTAACTGTCATAGCAACTGCACACCCTCTGCCGAGCAACATACTAAGCTCAAGCGCCACCACGGGGGCTGAAGTCTTGAGCAACAACAGCAGCAGCGCTCCACCAACGGCAACTGCATTTGTTGAATTGCCCGCTATGTTTCCAACAGAGAATGCGCCCTCGCCATCACCTGTGACGAGGGTGAACGCCAATCTTCGTGCAGGTCCAGGCACAGACTATGCGATTGTGGGGAGCGCTCTGGCAGGCACTCCGAGAGCGGAATACGCTCGCACTGCGGCTGGTGACTGGCTGCTTCTGACGTCTGGGGCGTGGATCCGGTCTGACCTGGTGGACAACGCGCCATCCTATATACCAATTGTCTCTGACGTTCCGAGTCGAGCGGTCGGTGATGGCGCATTAACTCATTCATTGCCGTCGGCGCCTGTGGTACGGGTGAACGCCAATCTTCGTGCTGGTCCGGGCACAGACTATGCGATTGTAGGGAGCGCTCTGGCAGGCACTCCGCTCGATATTCACGCCCGCACTACGGCTGGTGACTGGTTGCTTCTCACGTCTGGGGCGTGGATTCGGTCTGACCTGGTGGACAACGTGCCATCCTCTATACCAATTGTCTCTGTCACAGATGTCTCAGCCCCCTCTGTCGCTGCTCCAACGGTCTCTGCCCCAGCTGTATCAGGTCCAATGGCCACTGACGTTCCTGTCCAAAGCCTTGTAACCCAAGTAAGCCAAGGCACTAGAAGTGATCAGTCGAACGCGTTCACCTGTATTGGTGCTTGCGCAACACCACCTGACCCATCCTGCCCCATCAAGGGTAATGTGAACTCTAGGGGTGAGAAGATTTACCACATGCCTGATCAGCGTGATTATGAGCGAACAGACATTAAGCCTGAAGAAGGAGATCGTTGGTTTTGCAGTCCAGCGGAAGCAGAGGCGGCCGGCTTCAGAGCGGCGAAACGCTAGAGGCTCGTTGACCCGTTGACATGACGGGGCTGAGTTGACGCCTTCCGACGGCGGTTAACAACCGTTTTGGCATGTGGCTTCTCAAATTCAGGGAAATAGAGATTTACAATGCCGTAGATAATTTTTATGCCACGCCTTCGTTATAGGTGCAGGCAGGCGTCGTTTTACTTTTGATCATATTCACTCGGGTTCCGCCCTTCAGGTTTCGCCCTCTTCAGCTAAGCCGCGTTTGAATGCCAGAAGCAGGGCGTCCCGCACGCCACTTTGCATCATTGGGCAATGTCCCCGCAACTTCCATAAATAGCGCACGGGTCGAGAACAGGCGACGCTTCGACCTTTTCAGCCTCGTTGATTGCATTGAGGAGGTCATGCATTCGGTCGAGCGGTGCGCGGTCTAAAGCCTCACAGAGGATGTCTCTCCCAATAACTCGCGCTTCTTCTACAACGACTTGCTCGTTGAGCGAACAACCTTGCGCCGGGGTCAAATGCAACAGGTCTTCGTAGATGCGCCGACCGAACCGATTTACGAACACACGTTCTTGTTGTTGGTGAAGGTGCATCCCAATTACATCGGTAGCCAAGCGCTTGAGAATGTCGCTGTTATAGAACGGGGTCTTCTGAACATTGGACTCGCGCCCTACAACCAATATCAGACGCGCACTTCGGCGGCAAACACGAGATAGTTCACAGAGCGCGAGCGCCATGTCAATACAATACTGAATGACCGTGAGGAAACGATTATGTCGGAACTTGCGATTAGACCCGATTTCCGAGCGCGCCACAACGAGCGGTTTCCAGCCCAGCATCTCTACGCCTGTTCGGGAGTTGTGGTGATAGTTAAACACATTGATGTATGGCGGCGAGGTCAAAACAAAGTCCACCGCGTTATCGGGCAAGTCAAGGGCGCGCGCGTCTCCCAGCCACGCCCGCACACCAAGACGAGAATACGGGAGTCCGCTAACCACAGCACAAACTTTGGACCACATGCGCGCGTAGGTGTCGTCATCGACGAATCTCTCGTCGTCCAGAAGAACCACAAGCGCTTCGAGAAGCCCGCGCACGCGAGGGTCAATTGTGTCTCGAATGCGACGAGACAGCGTCTGTGAAGCTGCGCCGCATCCCCGCTTCGACCAGAACAAGGAGGGTTCAAAGGCGGAGGGACGAACCTGACGGAGAATTGACTCTGATGCATTAAGAAGCCGAAGTCGCTCATGAACGGGCAGGCGGCAGAGCTCGTAGACCCGAGCCAGCAAGTAGGCAGACGGGTTAACCTCGTATCCGTAGGCTGCCATGCCAAGCCGAGCAGCCTCGACCAAAACCGTTCCGCTGCCCATGAATGGGTCAAGCACGGTTGCGTTCGCGGGAGCATAGGCTCGAAGAACAGCCTCCACAAGCTGCGGTGAAAACTGCCCCCGCCAAGGGAAGAGGTTGCTGCGAGATTTTGCGTCTATGTTTAGCACAGACGAAGGAAGAGGCGTGTTAAAACTGTTCGGCGTGACAGCGGCTTCGGCTGTGCACGGCATCCTCGCGGAGGGCGTGTCGCTTTCAATCTCTCCCTGCATGGCGCTCTCATTGGCAACCTAATAAGTATTAGGCGGATACATTTCCTTGCCGATTTGACCCAACTCCGCCAATCCAATTCGACCTGTATTCTACTTGCCACCCCACTTGCTGTCCCACTTGCTGCTCCGCTCGCCGCTCGCTTGCCACTTAGATTACTGCTCGTCTTACAGATACTACGGGGCGTTAGTCATTTTGTCATCCATAAGGCAGAAAATATGCGCGCTCATGTTGCTTGTAGTTATGGGCTGTTCCCTTGTTTGGGTTTGCATTATCGAGGGCGCCCCATCTCTATTTACACTTTTGAGATACGACTCGATGGTCTCAATCGGTCGTCTGCCCGTGTTCCGATACCCCCCCTGATGTGATCGCTCGGTGTTGTAATACACCAGTCGCCCCTCCATGTCTGGCTGTAACATCTTTACCGTCTTGCGGTATGGGCATAGTGCGCTATGCCCCTATGCTTCTCCTTCAACACTGTCCGATTGAAAGCGATCCACGAACCCATTCGTCTGCGGACGCCCCATCTGCGTCCGCCGATGGGCTATCCCGTGGGGGCATAGCGCGCTACGCCCCCACCAAATATAGCTCATACGGATGGCTCTGTGTCCCGCAGAACTCGTGCCCGTTGTCTGTCAGTACTGGCTCCATTTTCAGCCCGTATTCTGCGTAAAACGCCAGCACATCGTTATACAACCCCGCTATGGCTGCTTATGGTCGCTTCGACGTGTGCAGGAAGACGAAATCTGTAAGGGCGTAGTGCACTATGCCTCCACTCCACCACCGCGTGTAGATTCACCTTGCCGATGCATTTGAAATGCCCCACAAAGAGCGTGTCCGCACTCAGCATCGCGCCAGGACGGCTGCTCTCGACGTGGCGCTCCCGAAAGCGCGGATTCGCCCGCTCGATGGCTCTGACCTGCTCAGCGTTGAGTGGCCGTCCCTCCTGCGGGTGCTTCGCCTCCAGCTTGAGCAGCCGCTCGTAGCGCCTGCCCATCCCGTGCTTGTCCAGGATAGATTGCACGGTCGGAGGGCTGACATAGCCCCTCCCCTCACGTTTGAGCAGATTGCTCAGATGCAGACAGACTCGGATGATGTGCATTGCCGGGCGCCTCAGCCGGTTGCAACACACTCAACCGTTGACGTGCGACTTTCTCTGCTGCATCCATCACACGAACACCTGTTAAGCAGGCATAGCAAGTTAGGAACGGAGAAGGTTAATAGCACACTTGGATGTATGCTGCCACCCTGTGCCGAATGCGCTTCAAATCACAGATGATTGTGATCATTGACAACGCTGTCATTGACAATGCTGTTTCGGCGCATACGTGCTCATTCCAAATCAAAGATAACTCGTGAACAAACGCACGCGCCCCGCATCTTGTGCGCGCCACATGACCCGCATATACATCATGACAAGCATATACATCTTGACGGGCGCATATATCTTCGCTCGGGTTTTAGGAAGTTCAAGGATGTGCTATGTTGATCGCGCCGTCTGCCTCTTGCTGCGGATAGACTGGGCGTAACAGATGAAACTGGTGCGCCTGCGTGTCAAACCATGACATTTGAGGTAGATACACCGCAGCTACCGCTGCACGATATTCCTCAGAGCATGTGTACAAGTCATGAGAACGCGCCTCTTCCAATGATGGCGGCGGCACCCGGCACAGCCACACGATCGCGCCCAATAGATCATTTCTGTCTAATAGACGAGCAGGCAAGGTGACCGTCTCTTCATGCGACGAAATACGCATGATTCGTAAAGCAAGACCCTTGCATGTGAGGTTCATGCAATCCCAGTTTTCTTCGGTCAACACGTCGCTTGGTTGTGTATCTAGGCAATCTTGCTGAGCCGACACCACCATCTGCAGTTTGGTGCGCATTCTGACGCCCTCATGCCCGTCTCTTGTCAGACGCTGTAGAAGTCCCATTGGCGCATTCGGATTGCATGCTATTGCAGCGCGCACACAACTGTGCTCATCATTCGCCATTTGCCACAGGATTTCCGCCGGCGTGTTCGGATTGCTCGCCACCGCCTCGCGCACATTCTTGTCCTCATCTTTCGCCAGTTCCCAGAGCGCTTCCGTCAATGTATTCGGGTTGCGCGCCACCGCCAGGCGTACGTACTCACTTGTGTCTTTCACCAAGCGCCGAAGGATTTCCCATGTTGCATTGGGGTTGCTCGCCACCGCCTCGCGCACCCGCCATTCCTGGTCTTCTGCCAGATGCCGCAACATTGCTAGTGGCGTGTTGGGGTTGCTCGCCACTTCACGACGCGCAGCCCAGTTTTCGTCCTTCATCAGGTGTTGGAGGATTTCTAACGGTGTATTGAGATTGCCCGCCACCGCCGCGCGCACCCACTCCTCCTCATCTTCCGCCAGGCGATGGAGCAATTCTGGCGACATATTCCGGCTGCGCGCTGCCGCTTCCCTCACCCAATTATCCCGATCTCCCGCCAAGCCCTGAAGGATTTCTAGCGGCGCATTGGGGTTGCGCGCCACTGCCGCGCGCACCGACCAATTTATATCCCCCGCCAAGCGCTGAAGAATTTCCGACGGCGTATTCGGGTTGCCCGCCACCGCCACGCGCGCCTCCAAGTAGTTATCCTTCGCTAAGCGACCAAGGCTCCTCGGCGACGCGTTGGGGTGGCTCGCCGCTGCCGCGCGCACTAAATCATTCTTATCTTCTGCCAAACACTGGATAATTTCTGATGGCGCATTGGGGTTGCTTGCCACTTCCATGCGCACCACCCAGTCCTCATCCCCCCCAGGCGATGCAAGACGTCTGATGGTGCATTCGGGCTACCCGCCACACTGCGTCGCACATTATCATGCTCGTCTCCCGCTAGGTGCTGAAGAATCTTTGATGGCACATTGGGGTTATGCGTGACCGCCTTTCGCACATGCCATCCCCAGTCTCTTGCCAGACTCCAAAGTGTTTCTAATGGCACCTTTGGGTTCTTTGCCACCGCTTCGCGCACCCAGGGATGCTTATCCGCCGCCAGACGCTGCAGGAACTTCGGCGTTATGTTCGGGTTCCTCGCCAGTTCACATCGCACATATATGTTTTCGTCTTTGGCGAGCGCTTCTAAAAGAAGCGAGGGCAGGTGTAATGTGCCCGCAACAGTTTCACGCAGCTTGTCATCCAGCTGATGTATATGTTCTACCCAAAACCGAGCGCCGCTGTCGAGTTGCCCCTCGTGTACGTGCCTCAGCCTGTGTATGGCGACGATTACACCGGTGACGTCATCCATCACTTGCCACAATGCGCGGTGCAGGGCGATTCTGTCGCATGTGATTGTGTCTACCTCTCGATGAGTTTGCATGCATATATTATAGAAGCACTGTCTGTTTTTTAAAAACCATTAGCGCTGGTTTTTACAGAGAGAACTCGGCGATGCTCATCTTGTAAAGGTCGGCATCGGGATGAATCGTGGGGAACAAATCCATAAGCGCATTGAACATGGCCGCAACGAAAGTGAGCCTTTCTGGATGTATGCCGCCAGCCCGCGCCGAATGCGATTCAAATCACAGATGACTGTGACCATTGACAACGCCATTGTCCACAAGGAATAAAATGTGTAGGATAATGTCGTCTGTAGTTATGAGGTATTTCCTCATTTGGTTTTGCATTCTCGAAGACACCTCATGACTCAACTCGCACCAAAGGTTATGCAAGGTTAACGTCAGTTCTGGATAAGGAAGCCACCTTCGATTATGCTTGGGTTATCAAAAACAAAGCAAGCGAAGGAGGCTTCCAACATGAGTATAGTCAAATTGTTCTGTCACGTGGACGATTTCTGCAATGCCTTTGAGCCGCATTATCGAGCCGCGCTCAAGGCAGCTGGTCTGTAAGCACGCCAGCGCCCAAGTGAGCTGTGCCTGAGCGAAATCATGACTATCCTCATCGGATTCCACCAGTCGCACTGCCGCAACTTCAAAGCCTATTGCTTGGAGCACGTGTGCCGCTGTCAACGCGCGGAGTTTCCCAATCTGGTGAGCTATTCGCGCCTCACGGCGCTGATCCCAGACGCGTGAGTCCCGCTGTGCGCCTATCTGCGCAGCCTGTTCGGGCAATGCACGGGCATCTCATGCATTGACTCTACATCCCTGGCGGTGCGCCACAACGCCCGCATCCCGCAGCGTCTTGTAGTTTTTTTGAGATGAAGTTCTAGTCTCTCTCGCAACCGATGCCATCTTTATCCCTATCAAAGCCGTGAGGGTCAGGAGGCAACACGGTGAATCTTCGATAAGGGATTTTGTCGCAGTTCAAGTCTGGCGGTGGCGAAGGGATGCACACAGTAGGATAGGCAGGGTCACAATTGCTGCCTGGTTGTGGAGGCGCAGGGGGCAGCGTTGGCACAGCAGGTGATGACATTGCTGGAGTTGGGGGCTGCGAAGGTGGTGCGTTGAGAATTGCAAACTTCCAGATCCCCAAGTTCAAGGTTCGCGCCTGGTCCTGCACTTCAACGAAAGTGGTCGCGCAGGCAACATCAGGCGGGTATGTGGCTGTCCTGGCATATCCCCGCGCGACCATCTCGTAGTTCACGAAGTGATTGCCCGCGAATACGTACCGCAGCAAGCGCCCAAACCGATCAGTCTCGGAGACATCTTTCACAAGCATCAATACCTGACCTGCGAGCAGTTCCCGGTTGGCTTGGGTCGCTTCGGCGAATCCGGGCTGCCCCCGCTCTGGTGTATCTACGCCGATATAGCGCACGCGGCGCGTCTCGCCATTGATGATGACTTCTATTGTGTCGCCGTCGATCACGCTTGCCAAAGTAGCCTGCTCACGAGGTGTTTGCGTTGGTACGCACGAGATGCCTCTAAACTCAGAAAACTGCTCGGTGACACCTGATGTCGATATGTCAGCAATCGCTGTGAAGGGTGTTGGTTCGTTTGCCAATTCGGTTGAGGCGGTGTTGACCACTTCAGTTGGCGTGACTGCCGGCGGCAGTGAGGGCGAGGGTAACGGAGGCGGTGTCAGAGTCGGAAGTGAAGTTCGATTCTGTGGATTTGTCGGTTTTGTCCTGGCACTCGCAACAGGATAACCTGGGAATATGGTCACCTCAATAGATTGAGCGCTGTGGCGAACGCGCGGCTGTTCATTCCTGGAGGATGCGGTTCCAAAAAGCAGTCCACATGTCCCCAGCACACAAGCTAGGGCTATAGAAACAATCACGATCAATTTACCCATGCTGATTCTGGGAATCTGTAACATCGGTGGTGTCTACCTCCCAAAAAAGCACTTTGTTAACGTCAGTTCTGGATAAGGAAGCCACCTTCGATTATGTTTGTGGTATCAAAAACAAGGCAAGCGAAGGAGGCTTCCAACATGAGTATAGTCGAATTGTTCTGTCACGTGGATGATTTCTGAAGTTCAGACATGAGTTAGGACAGGGTGCCGAAGCATGGTCAAAAAAGACGATAAAGCGACGGCAAGAAGGTTCTGCCACGCATTGGCTGAAAGCGACCACTTCTGCTTGGGCAAATGGCATAGGCGAGTAAAAGCAAGGCGAGCATCCTCCCCATGTTTTGCTGCTATTTGTTCATTAGTCTGGTCATCCCCAACAGCCCTTTCGGGTCACGAAAGGGTTCTTCGACTTTCATAGAGCCTGCATGAACTGACCCATTTTTGATACACTTGTTCATGGGAGGCTCCTACCGCCAGGCGGTTGTCAGGCGGCTGTTATAAGCCTAGCTTACCTGGTTTTGAGGACCCTCCCCGCTATTTGTCCTAACTCATGTCCGAAGATCAGGATGATTTCTGCAATGCCTTTAAGCTGCATTATCGAGCCGCGCTCAAGGCAGCTGGTTCACAAGCACACCATCGCCCAAGCGCCCAGGTGAGCTGTGCCTGAGCGAAATCATGGCCATCCTCATCGGATCCCATCGGACCCGATCGGTCGCACTGCCGCAACTTCAAAGCCTATGACTTGGAGCACGTGTGTCGCTGTCAACGCGCGGGGTTTCCCAGTCTGGTGAGCCATTCGCGCCTCACAGCGCTGATCCCAGACACGTGAGTCCCGCTGTGCGCCTATCTGCGCAGCGTGTTCGGGCAATGCACGGGCATCTCATGCATTGACTCTACGCCCCTGTCGATGTGCCACAACGTTCGCACCCACCGGCATCGCGCCTTCGCTGGGCTGGGCAGACGTGGCAAGGGGGCGACGGGTTGGTTCTTTGGCTTCAAGCTGCGCGTTGTGTTCAACGATCAGGGCGAGTTGCTGGATTTCCTGCTCACTCCAGGCAATGTCTGTGCCTCAAAGCATTGCCTCGGCTCGCCAAGCACCTGTTTGCTAATCTGTTTGGCGACAAGGGCTATCTCTCGGCTGCTCTATTCCGCTCCTTGTCTGAGACATACGGCGTGCAACTGGTCGCCCGTCTCAAGCGGGGCATGAAGAGCCCGCTCATGCTGCTGGCTGACAAGCTGCTCTTGTGCACACGCGCCATCGCCGGGATTATCATTGACCAACTGAAGCGCATCTCGCAGATCGAACACACGTGCCATCGCAGCCCTGTCAGCTTCCAGGTCAACCTGGTGTGCGGTTTGAGCGCCTACTGTCATCGTCCGGTCAAGCCCTCGCTGGGTCTGAATCTGCGCCTGGCTTTGTCAGCCGCTTAAACAGAACTGACGTTAAGGTTATTTATGTAGGGCTATATAGAAGCGTATAGGTGTGGACGGGTTGTGGTCAAACGCGAGCCGTGGGCGGCTTTGGGGGTCAATGTGTGCCTGTTTTGGCGCTTGCGTGACTTGCCCGGCGATTTCGAGAACACCATTCGGATTGTCGCCTGCCAGTCAGATGCTTGAGAAGCGGTGATCCGCTCGGCTGCAGTCAAGGACTCTAAAGCTTGTTCCAAAAACTTTTTTGTTCTGCTCGGGCGTGGGCTCTCGGTTTTGCAAATCATCACGGCGCGCTTAAAAGCGTCGTGGGTGACCTTTTCCCAGCATACATGCTGATACGATTCCACACCCAGCGCCCGCGCCATCTGGTTCATGACGCGCACAAAATTTTTGTTGCGCCCAAGCGGCAGGTCGCGGGTTTGCTTGCCCGCAAGCGAAACAAGCCCGCGCAGTCTGTGAATGACGCTATTGTATAGCTCAGGCGTCACAGGTTCACTTGTTTCACGAACGCGCAAGAAGTCGGGGATGCCGTGTGCTACAAGGTGATCAAACGCGCGGCGCGCGAACGCATTTTTAGGCGCTTGCGCCGCCGCGAGGCGATATAGCGCCACCGCCAGCCGATGATGCATAACAGACACGCGCTCGTTGAGCGCGGCTTGGGCATAAAAATCAGACAAAACCAGAATATCGACGGCAGCCTGATCGTGGTCAGGCATAGAGGGGTGTAGTGCGCGCTTCGCCCACAGGGCGATGGTGTGAACAGAAATAGCAGTCCAGTCCAGGTGCTCCGGCGTGGATGAACAACAGGTTTGCGCAAAACGCTGAAGGGAAGCCGCGGCTTGGCTTCGTAGGTGAGGGGGCAACGCGGCAAGATAAGCGACATAAGGCGAACAATATGCCCAGGCGTGATTCTGAAACACCATGGCGACGCGAACTTGTTCCTCCATAGGCAAAGCGCGGATGTGTTGGCGCGCGCTTTCTGCAAGATGTTGCTGCTCGATAAAACAGATAACCGATTCTTCCGGGTGTTCGTGCGCGTCGGCAATCACCTCGTTCCAGTCACGATGGTCTTTGCCGTTGTTTTGAGCGGAAACACAATCTTGCAGCGACACCGGTTGGTATGCCTTCCACCACTGCAGCCACAACTTGAGCTTGCGCGGTGTTGCGTCTGGCAACAACGCGAGCAATGCTTGCTCTGATGACTGCGCGGGGTCATGTATATCGTGATTGCGGCATATGGTTAGCCATTGAATGAACCGTCGATATTGTGCTGGGGAAACGATCAATCCTTGCTGCAATTTTTTGTCCAATCGGGATGCAGCGCGCGTGAGCACGTTATAAAGATAAGTCAAAAATCGGCAGCCACGCTCGGGCTTAAATGTGCGGACGGCGTACAAAAAGCGGACGGACATATCTTGAAGCACGTCTTGGCGGTCAGCGCCTCCCATCTGCGCGCGCACGCCAATTTTGTGCAGCAGGCGAAGATGAGCAAAATAGAGCTTGTTCTCACATAGATGGGACTCTATGATGAGCGCAATCAAACGTGGGATGCTGAGGCTGGGGAGGTTGGGCGCGCAAAGAGATTTCTCCATCATGCGTTGTGCGAGGGCGACGATGTGCAGCAAACGCGTCACTTCTTGTTCGTCCAATTGTTGTGCGTTCTCAGATAATTGATCGCAATTAACATCCAAGCCGTTATCGCCACCAACGCCCAAGCTGTTATCGCCGCCAACGTTTAACCCTCCCAAGGTCGTCTTGTTGAGGCTTTTATGCCAATCGGTTTGAATGTCCAGCATTACGCGCTGCGCCAGTTTGTGCCATTCGTTTTTTTCTTGTGGGACTTTGACCTCGTGCGCATGTGCGGAGAACCACTGGTGTACTCGTTCCCAGCGGTGCTGCGTCGGCAGTTCATGAAAAACAAATTCCGCCGGGCGCGGGTCGCTTAACATCTCCCAATCCAGCGATAATATCGAGGGGAGGCGGAACGTGGTTATTGGTTCGGGCACGGGCTGATTTGTCATGTCCGGCACAGGCTGTGCTTCTGCCATGGAAGTGGTTGTGGAAGCAACCGCGGATTCGCTCGCGGACTCAGGAAGAGTCGCCAACCGCCCTGTTGCTGCAAGCGTGTCCTCATGGACACCTGTCGCTGCAGGCGTGTCCTTGTGGATATATGTGAATACATCGCCATCTACAGCGGGCGTCACCGATGCTGTGGGGGAGAATACAGGTGTCGTGGCGGGGAGAGGTGCTGTGTTTTCACTGCTTGGCGCTTGTGCGCTTTCTTCTGAGGAATGGTGATGTGTCATCAAAGGCACAACTTCAGGTCCGCCGTCAGCCCAATTTGCACCAGAGGATGGCGGTGTCTGATCAAGATGAGGGTCAACAAGATGAGCCTCAAAAAGCGGCAATTGTCGCTGTGTGCTCACACGCCTGATATTCCGTCTTTGTAAACGCGAGAACATATATTTGTTTTAGCGCGAATTCGGCAAAATTGGAAACGTCAAGTGGTGAAAATGTCATCTTATCCCCCCTCCCCTCTAAAGAATCTCCCAAAAATCAATTGTTTTAATAAAACACCGTGTGTTTTGACGATGCATGATGTGTTTTAACAAAACACTGTGCTGCCGTTCTTGCAAAAAGTGGAGCAGAAAATAGGATTGCGTATAAACCAAGGGCATATAAACCAAATGCGCGTTATCTATCTGCTGTTGTATCAAATTCGAAAAGGGGGCGCTCTGGCATTGGGACAACCCGCCATGATGTTTCATCTTTTAACTCAGCTTGTCAGCACGGCGTTATGTTAAAATATAGCAGAGCTATGCATGGTGCAAATTCAACCTCTCACAAGTTGTTGGGTGGAATCATAGAATGGGTGTCTGATGACGCGAACACGTCCTGGGTGCATGCCTTGTCATACGCAGTTTTGCCAATCGCTATTTTGGGCTTATTTGTGTCTGATAAGCGAACGCACATGTGGCGCTACCATGCGATGCACAGTGTCGTGCTCAACCTCGCATTGATGGTGATCGCAGCGATATTGTCCGCCGTGCCGATTGTGCGCTCGGTAGCGCTGCTGTTTTGGCTGTTACCCATTGTATGGTGTGCGCGAGAGGTATGGCTTGGGCGCATCATTCGGCTGCCATGGGTAACTGATTGGTTAAGCGAGCACAAGTGGATTTGAGCGCATTTGTGGGAAGCGACGGACGAACACATCTATCGGGAAGTAGGACTGCCTGTAAAGACCAAAAACACAAGGAAGTGGACAAATATGACAACGCAAATCTTTATCCCAAACACGCGTGGGCAAGTGGCGCAGGATGTCATTATTGATTTTGGGACGCTGACTCCGGCACCGACTGCCACTCCGACGCCGACCGCCACTCCTGTCGTTGGCTCACCCCCATCGCCTCCTAATCCCACTGCGCCGCCGACTAACACTCCTGTGCCAACTCCAACGCCAACTAGCACTAGTCTTCCATCGCCGACGCCGACTTATATTGTGGTGGCACTAGCTCCTCCTACATCTGTGCCAACAGATCTTCCCACTCCCACCCCCACGTCCACCCCTACACAGCAGCCCTCCCCCACGCCAACTTTCAGCGTAACAGCGCTGCCGTTTGAGAACCGCGCCGTCCAGGTGTGTTTGGATAAGGATGAGAACGGGCGGTGTGATGATGGCGAGGCGTTGTCCGGATTGCCGGTTGAGTACGAATCTGGGAATCGCGTGGTGCGGATGACGACCGATCAAGATGGGCGGTTTTTGGCTACGCAGATGGCAGACGCGCCACTGCGCGTGCGAGTGGCGGAGACCAATCAACACTTTGGATTTGACGGCGTGCCGGATGCGCGCGGTGTGGTGCTATTGACGCCTAAATTGACCGAAAGTGGTGGTGTTCCGACCACAATCGCCGTTACCGTCAGCAGCGGTTTGCTCGTGTTGCTGCTGGCGATGTTTATCGTCTTGCTGCTGATATTGCGCTCGGTGAAAGCGCTTCAAATGATGCTCCAGCGGCTACAGGTGGATGTGGACGACACAAAACGCGTTGCGAGCCTTCCCGTGTTGGGTGCGCAGGCGCCACTGCGTGGGTTGCTGGAGATTGCCGCTGCGTCGCTGGGATGCCCCATTCAGGTCACGAAGGAGTATTGGATCTCGAGAATTGGTGTAGAGGACAAGGAGGGTTCGCAAAAACGGGACACCGCCTATGTTGAAATTTTTGTCGGCGGCGATAATTACGTGTGTTTGTGGCAAGAAGATGCTCGTGACGTGACAAAGAACAAACAGGTTATACAAACATCGGCGGTGCCTTTGCATTATCAAGCAGCTTTGCCCCCGTTATGGTGGGAATGTTGGCGCATCGCACAAAACACACGACACAGCGGTAAATCATCGAGCGAACAAAGGGCGGATGAAATACAAGGTGATGTGTTTATCCCCAAGCCCGGCAAGTGGTTGGTCGCTATTTTGCAGGGCGATAAATAATCATCGGCGATGATTTTCGGAGAGCGCACGGCGATGCTCGTCTTGTCTTGTAAGGGTCGGCATCGGGAAAAGTCGTGTGGAACAAATCCACAAGCGCATTGGACGCGACCGCAACGAGAACCGACCATGCTTGGATATATGCTGTGGCCTGCACTGAATTCGCGTCAAGCCACAGATGACTGCTTCTATTTATATCGGATGCGCTGCTCACCTTCTCTGTTTACACTCTTGAGATACGACTCGATGGTCGCAATCGGTCGTCTACCCATGTTCCGATAACCCCCGATGCGGTCGCTCCATGTTGTCATACACCAGCCACCGCTCCGGGTTCATCTGTAACATCTCTATCGTCTCGTAGTATGGGTATAGCGCGCTATGCCCCTGCCGCGCTATTTTCCTCCTCCATCGCTGTCCGATGAAAGCGCCCCACGAACTTGTTCGTCTACGGGCGTCTCACCTGCGTCCGCCGATGGGCTACCCCGTTCAGAGCTGAATACAGCTCACACGGATGGTTCTCTGTCCCGCAGAACTCGTGCCCGTTGTCTGTCAGTACTGCTCCCACTTTCGGTTCGTATTCCGCATAAAACAGCAGCACATCATTGTGCAACACCGCTGCGGCTGCCTCTGCCTCTGGTTGCTTTGGCGTGTGCAGCCAGCCAAATCCACCACCGCGTGTAGATACGCCTTGCCGACGCCTGATTACGTCCTTGTTTTTCTTAGAACAGGGGGCCGCTATCGTGTATCTCAACGGTGTATTAGGGGGCAGACGTGCCACATATATTCAAAAGACGTAAAAGAAATACAGATACCTATACCAGCGCGTGACAAAATGGAATCGTTGGCGGCAATTATCGAAGCGATGAAGGATGGGTTGAAAAAACGCGGAGAATTTGAAAAAGCAAACGCCGAAGCGACTAGGGCGTTTCTTCAGTACATCAATGCTGAAAGCAGGTCAGAACAAAACAGCCGCGAAGCACAGTCAGTTGATTAAAAGGAGCACAACAACGGGTTCCTGATAAACAGATTCTTCTAACTAAGCAGCCCGATCGCATGACTGATGGGCCACCTTGCTAATGGGCGGACAGATCGCTTCGGCGCGGTCGCGGGCTTTTAGTGTGGAATAGCCCACAGCATTGCCGCCCGCTTTTTGCGTCGAGCTGCGCGAACAGGGTCCCCGTCTCAACATTCCGAGAGTTGAGCGTCGCTGACGTAAAACGCTGCGGCGCGGTCGCTTGTGTAAGCACCTGCGCAAACCGCGGACGAGTTGTCGTGGGCGCACAAAGTTGAACGACACTTTTGGGATAAGCCCGCGTGATCATATAACCCCATCCGTGTCGCAGTGAACGTGGGCAAACCTAAGTTCTATCACCGGCGCATCTATCACCGGCGCATCTATCACCGGCGCATCTATCACCGGCGCATCTGTCACCGGCGCATCTGTCACCGGCTCACAAGCTGACATGCCACCGATAGTATGCGCATTGGTAGCGCAGGCGCCATTCGTCATGGTCTAAGATGTCCAGCATCTGCGCCTGTGCCTCTGGGCTCATGGCGGCTATTTCATTGTCTGGTATGTCGCCCGCCGGCTCACGCACCCATTGCTGGCGATATACGCTCCAGTAGGTGATTGTGCCATCATTGTGCACCGTGATTTTGCTTGTGTTGCTCATAAGCCTCCTTGGGTAGGATTGCGTGGAAAGCATTCGATCTCGTCATTGCCGTACTGCCGGCGCGCCACACCGTCGCGCTCGTTGCCGCAGAGACGGCAAAATCGAACTGTTTTCTGCGCAGGAGCAGTGATAGCCATGTGCTACGCGGCGGGCCTGCACACCGCGCCTCGCGTGTTAGCGCGCGCGCGGCGTTGTGGGATAAAGACAAGGTGCGTTTCACTTTAGCCATGTCTACGTTATGTCCACTATTGTAATTTACATGAGAAAGAAGAGTGCCTGCAATATGCAGGCGCTCTTTCATGGGGCCACACCTTTTAGGTGTGGAATTAAATTTGACACACTTGGGAGGTTTAGTGTATCGAGAACGATTGCTTCAATCCCTCAGTCGGGAAACTTGTGCGCAACACACCAAAGCGTTTCAGCCTGTTTCAATCCCTCAATCAGGAGGTTTATGCGCATCACTATTATATCACAAATTTGGCGCGATGTATCCTGCGTTTTCATTCCTATTCCTGTGTCTTTGTGGGCAGTGGGTTGCTCGGTTTGCTGACCAGGGTAGATGACCGGGTTGGTTATGAGCGATATGAGCGGCGACCCCATTTGCTTGACGGGCAACGGATCGGCAGCCGAATGTGTCACCTTGAAGGCGTGCTTTAGTGTATGTAGCGGGGTCTGCGCGAAGCAGCCTATGTTGAATTTTAGGCATTGCCACCGCGTGGCGTGATGAGCGAGGCGAGTTTCATCAAGGCGGGTGATGATTGGTTAGGGTTTGTCTTTCGCGTCACCATCACAACGTGGCGTAGTACACCGATAAAGCACAGATCGGACGGCGAGCTTGAGCCGATTTCCGTCTAATGCCTGCTTGGCGCCTGCCCCTGGTCCTTAAAACGTCGGCAGGTCGGTTTGCCGAATATTGAGGTGGCGCAAAGGCATATCTGCAGGTTGGTTTATGACGCATCCACAAGTTGCGTTGCGAGCAGTCTCAATAAAACCGAACCCCCAATGCCTCACACAGGCGTTGGGGGTTCGGCTGCCCGAGAATCTAATCCGGGGGGGACTAGATGGTCTAGGGCGTTCACAAAACATTTTGTGCCTTTGGTGTTATTCTAGCTTGCGCTGTGGTGCGACGCCGCGTGAGCCAGTCGCCGATCTTTCCACTTATCCAAGCGAAAACACCAGGTGCTGGGGGTAAATCGCGGCGATACTTCGCCCGCTTCTCCGCCTCGGCTATCATTTCCTGATAGCGCATCTGAGCAAGTAGGATTTTGTCATACATCAGCATATTTTGCTCCTTGCAAGCTGTGCTTACCCTTGCTTGCAAGAGATAGCATATGCCAAGGATGCAGGGAAATGTTGACATTTCTTGTCTTTCCAAGATGTCAATTTGAGTTGCCTGCCTGTTCTCAGGGTCGCGTTGATATGCGTTGATATGCGGCAAAAGGTTGAAGTATCAACTGTTTATGAGTGCGTGCTTAGTATGAGAGGCTGAAAGCTGAATTTTGGCAAAGGTCGCGGCACGCACAGGATGCTCTCGATAATGCGCTTAATGAACCTATTCATCGGTGGTAACGTGCCTTAAGGAAGGCAAAAAGGGCATCAGAAACGCCCTCCCCCCTGCTATCTAGAATTGCGTGTCGAGCAGGGGTCTATGCTAGAGGGCGTCAATCTGTTCTTGTGTGCCATGCCGAGCACACTCAGCGTGGCTCGACACATGTTGCAGTTTATGGGACAGGTTGGTCACGCCGATGGCGCGCCGATGGACAAGCGATGCGATTTGCCGATTGCTGCTGCCCCGCAGAATATGGCTCGGATACCACCTGCTGGTGCCGGCTGCAAGAATGGTCTGCCGATGACACTTGGGAGCGCATCTGGCGCATCCTGCTCAGCCAGTTGGATGCACAAGGCAAGTTGGCATGCCGGCTTTGGCGCTAAGTTGCACACAATGGAGACCAGCACCTACCTAAGCCAATTTTCCCACTTTGAGACGATTTCATCTATGTCTCCTGTGTACGGTTCGGTCACATGTAGCGCACAATCCGTAATGCGGAATAGAGGCGATCCTGGCTGCTCGTGCTTTCTCTTTAGGTCACGTTTCCCGACAAAGTCCCCCATAGGTTCAGTGCCATGAGCAAAACGATACAATGTGGTTCTAATCGCCTTTGGACTATTATCAATTCCTACCCACCTGCGTCCTAACTGCGAGGCTACCCCCAAGGCGGTTCCTGAGCCAGAGAAGCAGTCAAGCACGATGTCTCCAGCATTAGAAGAAGCACGTATAATCAGTGCTAACAAATCTGGATTCTTCTCAGTAGGGCAACCTGTAATCCTAATATTCTGATTATGTGCATCCTTGTAGTCTAGCCATATATCTTGAACTGGGGCGCCCGCGCTCTCGTCAAGGCACACTATTCTGCGAGGATTGCCAGTCGGAGACCAATATATCTCTCCACGTGCATCCATTTCGTCCAGAGTTTGAGGAGTGAATTGCCAGTGTTTACCAGGCGGCGGCAACATTCCACGCCAAGGTTTTCCTGTCTCGCCATTCCTTACTCCAGGCGCATGGATAGGGACTTTCTTGTATCTGCGCCCTGTTTCCTCCTCAACATACTGATAACGTCAGTTCTGGATAAGGAAGCCACCTTCGATTATGCTTGGGGTATCAAAAACAAAGCAAGCGAAGGAGGCTTCCAACATGAGTAT
>FWWL01005869.1_pt1 | contig 18465 bp, 17 predicted proteins | sample 2228331 | NCBI WGS metagenome assembly FWWL01 (sample SAMEA103939775, study PRJEB20133) | metagenome
CAATCGTTATTGAAAAATGAATCTTTTGCTACTTTCCTCAAAAATAAAGGGTATTACCAGGAGTTTCAAAAAGCACTGGAAATTCTTGGTTCTAAGTGGACTGCCAATCAGATATTAAATATTGATAATCCCAATTATAATTATCTTGTTGTTGACCTACCTGTAAATGTAAGCGAAGGTATTTCTCGTGTTTGTATTCATAATTGTTATTCGCGAAAACAGGAAAAGGAGAGAGGAAAAAAAACACATTATGGCATTATCGCTTTTGATATAGAACTAATCCACACAGGAAAAATGTGGATAGAACTCCGCTGGCTGGAAAATACTATGGATTGTATATTCAGAATTGAAGAACAAAAAACAATGGATATGTGCAAGCAGTTTTTAGAGGAACTGGAAAATAACTTAAAGTCATTAGGTTTGAAAAATGTGGCGATTTATGTTCAAAGTTGGGATGGAGACAGAATGAAGAGTATGCTCTCTCTTCTGGATTCTATTACTCATAGGAGTTGGTCGGTATGAATAATGAGAATGAAAATAAAAATGAGCCGAAGATACCCGTAAAAAAGGCAGTTGCTTTAAAGTATGAAATGGAAAAGGATAATGCTCCAATAGTTATAGCAAAAGGAGAAAGATTAACAGCAGAAAGAATTATTGAGATTGCTCGTGAAAGGGGTATTTATATCCATGAAGACGCAGAACTCGTTTCACTTTTATCAAAAGTGGAGTTGGGGATGGAAATACCAGAGGTGTTATACCGTGCAGTAGCAGAGGTCCTCGCCTTTGTTTACCGGCTAAATCAAAAGATGAAAATATAGATTGTAGATATGGATATTTTATGTATTATCACATTGGGAAAGTAGTGCAACAACATAGCAGGATATTGCTTCTTCTTTACCTTCGGGTCCTACACCTTCATTCGTTTTTGCTTTTACCGATACACAATCTATTGGTATTTCCAGTAACCGACTTAATACTGTTCTGATGTCATTAATGAACGGCTTTAATTTTGGTTTTTCTGCGATAATCGTTGAGTCAATATTTATAATTTTCCAGCCATGTTTTTTTACAAGGTTAAGAGTATGACTTAGCAAAATTTTGCTATCAATATCTTTGTATTGTGGGTCAGAATCGGGGAAGTGAGTTCCAATATCTCCCAGAGCCAGAGCTCCTAAGATAGCGTCGATAATTGCATGAATTAATACATCCGCATCAGAATGTCCCAACAATCCTTTGTGATGTGGGATATTTACACCACCGATAATTAAATTTCTACCTTCTACTAAACGATGTAAGTCATATCCAATACCAATGCGATACATTATATTCCTATTCTTCATTCTGGATAGTTCTCAATAAGTATTCACTTAATCCAATATCAAAAGGCAGTGTTATCTTAATATTAATAGGGTCACCGATAACTATTGCGACATCATATCCCATTTTCTGGACTAATGTTGCGTCATCTGTAAATAACAGCCCTTTCTGCTTTGCCGTCTCATGGGCAGATACAATTATTTCTTTTCGGAAGGTTTGAGGAGTTTGACATTCATAGATATATTTTCTGTCCGGTGTATTTTTCAAAAAAAGTCGGTTATCTACTTCCAGGATAGTATTGGTTGAAGGTATCGCAACAGTGGCAGAACCAACAGTCATGGCTTTCTCAATAGAGTCATAAACACATTGTAAGGGAACAAAAGGACGGGCACAATCGTGTATTACTACTATCTCTGTTTTTTCATCTAGATGTTGTAAGGCATTATAGACAGAAAATTGTCTTTCATGCCCTCCTTCTACAAAAATACACGATGGGAGATTGTATTTATGTATTACATCTTTGATGAATGTATCAATACATACGGGAGGTGACGCGATAATGGGAGGGGCTATCCATTCCAACTTCATCAACCTCTTCAGAGTCCAGTAGAGAATAGGCTTTCCTGCAATGGGAACCAATGCTTTGGGAATGCCTTTTCCTAATCGGCTACCAAAACCGCCAGCAGGTATAATTAATTGTGCTTTCATGAAACTAACGATTGGAATCGGGTGAATATCATTCTGCCTGCAGATGTTTGTAAAATACTGGTAACAACCACATTTATAGTATGCCCTAAATATGGCTTTCCGCCATCAATCACGACCATTGTGCCATCGTCCAGATAACCAATTCCCTGACCTGTTTCTTTACCTTCTTTGATTACCTTTATCTCCATCTGCTCATCGGGGAGTAGTATAGGTTTTAATGCGTTGGCTAAATCATTTATATTGAGAACACGGACGCCTTCTATTTGTGCTACTTTATTTAAATTAAAGTCGGTTGTCAATATAGGTGCATGGTATTTTTTCGCCAATTTTACTAATTTTGCATCTACTTCTCTAACATCTTTCGGATTCTCTTCAATAATTTCTATCTGGCAATCCATTTGTGTGTCTTGAAGTGCCTTTAATACATCTAACCCGCGTCTCCCTTTCGCTCTTCTAAGAACATCTGTAGAATCGGCAATATTCTGAAGTTCTTTCAAAACGAATCGGGGGACGAGAAGTGTTCCTTCTAAGAAACCGCTCTTACAAATATCCGCAATTCTTCCATCAATGAGAATACTGGTGTCCACTATTTTAACATTACTGTAATTCGTTCCTTTTTTCTGAACAGCGGTAATAAGAGATTCCCAGTTAGAAGCACGAGTGAGTCCTAAGACAATCCCTATAAATCCGAAAATCAGAACGAGAGAAACCATTACAAAGATGCGGAGAGTAAGTTCCGCATGAGGTGCCCAGAAAAAGATGTATTGCCCAATAAAATACCCTGCTACCATAGCAAGAACAATTGCTACTAAGGCAGGGGCTATCCTTTCATAAATTTCCTGAGTAATAAATTGGACACAAAATAATATCCCAATAGAAACTACGGCTCCGATTACAGCTCCTATGGGTATCCATAGCCGGTGAGGAATACCAAAAATATGTGTAGTGGGTTTAATAGTGTCACTTAATTCCCCGGTAAGATAATATGCCCACATAATCCCCATCACAATACATGCGAGCACAAAGAACGCCTTTACTATTTTAATTACCATAATGAAAACCTCTCTTATATGATTTTTATAATTTTATCTAATTTGATAGTATTTATCAAATGAAAAGAATCTTATAAATTAGATTACGAGATTCAAGAGAGGTTTATTCACAGTTTCATACGGGAGACAATTTCTTTAACAAGGCTCCTTAATTTGGGTTCTATTTTTTGTGCAGTGGCTATAATATGTTCAATATTGGCGGGTTGAAGTGCATCTGGAAAACATTCATCCGTTATGGCGGAAAAACCTAATACTTTCAAGCCAGAGTGGACGGCTACGATAACTTCTGGAACTGTGCTCATCCCTACCGCATCTGCTCCAATCCCCCGTAAAAATCTATATTCTGCTCGCGTTTCTAAACAGGGTCCGGAGACTGCTACATAAACTCCTTTATAAACAGGGATTTTTAAATCCAGGGCGACTTGTTCGGCTAATTGAATTAATTCCTTTGAGTAGGGTTCGCTCATGTCCGGAAAGCGGGGTCCAAGAGTATCATCATTAGGTCCAATTAGTGGATTATCTCCCATCAAATTGATGTGGTCAGTTATAATCATCAAATCTCCTGCTTTGAATAAAGGATTCATTCCGCCCGCCGCATTGGATATAATCAGTGTGTTCACTCCAAGTGCTTTCGCAACGCGAACGGGAAATGTTACTTGCTGTAAGGTGAATCCTTCATAATAGTGAAACCTTCCTGATAAAGCAAGGACTTTCTTCCCTGCTAATTCCCCGATAATAAATTCGCCACCATGCAAAGAATCGTCAGGGAAATAAGGTATATCTTGATAAGGAATGACTATTTCACTTTGAATAATTTCTTTTAATGTGCCTAATCCTGTTCCTAAAATAATCCCAATAGAAGGTTGCGTTGAAGTGTGTTTCCGTATTACATCTACTGCTTCTTGAATTTGTTCTCGTAATGTTTTCATCTCTTTTCTCCGTTGATTATTTTTTATTTTTTAATTCATCTATCTTCTGTAAAAATTTTAATTTAAATTCATCCGGTATTTCTAATAGTTTTGATTTGCTGGAGTGCCCCTGAACAATTTGAATTTCTTTTTTGCTTATGCCCAACCAATCTGAAAGAATGGTTATTAATTTTTCATTGGCTTTTCCTTTTTCAGGTGGCGCATTTACATAAATATGTAGAGTACCGTCTTCTCTAATCTTAATAGAGTTGGAATGAGCATTTGGGGATATATGGACCTGAAATTTATATGTAGGGTGAGGTTTCATTTTAATGTTATAAGAATTTTTCACTCCGAACAATAAATTTCCTACCTATATAATATAAAAAAATGGGAGTCTTGTTTTTAGGGATTATAATAAAATATAAAAACCTAAATAAAGGTATTATAAAGCCCCTTTTCTAACAAGACTCCCACGAGTACAAGAGGATATTCAATTGTAAAATACCGCTATGAATTCCTTTTTTGAGTAGGAACACTATTCTGCTTAATGGAACCATATGCGGTCGTTCCCGATGTAGAAGTCGTAAACTCAGGCGTTTCTCCGAAATACTCTTCATAGCATCCGACATGCCAGTATTCGCCTTCTACTTCCACTGCCTCATCAAATTGAAACTCAATGTCCTCTATGTACTCATTACAAAGAGCACAGCGTTTCATTTTACTCACCTCGCTTTCGTAAAAAAGTTAGAGTTTGTTTTTAATATAATAACGATGGAAGTTACTAAAAAATTCTGTTAATTTTTTTGATTGTAAAACACCCCTCCCGTACTGTATATGAATTTCGGTCCAACGGGATGTTTATATATTTATATCATATTTAATCCTGAAAGTCAAATAAAAATTCAATTAAAACAAAAAATAATAAAAAATTATAAGTTATTTATTATGAGTTATTTACGAATTTTTGTTTTTTAATATATAATTTTTTGATATAAATTTTTCATAAATTAAAAATTTTTTTTGCATTTTCAGTGGTATGTTTTGCAATTTCTACGGTTGAAGTTTTTAAATATTCAGAGAGAGCAGAAAGCACCATAGTAATGTTAGACGGGACATTACGCGAGCCGGACTGTCCAGCAGGGGGAATATCTGGACTATCTGTTTCAACGACGATATAATCAGGATAAACTCTACTCAAAATTTTTTCCCTTTTTGAACTGTAGCGGTAAGTTATGCCACAACCAAAAGAAAAATAGATATTATGCGGGATTAACTGTTCCACGATTTCTATGCTTCCCTTGAACGCATGAACAATACCTCCTCTTTCAGGCATTCCTATTTTATGGATGATTCCTATTAATTGCGAGAAGGCACCACGACAGTGAATTACCACAGGGAGGTTAAGTTCTTTGGCAATTTCTAACTGACGGATAAAAAATTTCTCCTGTAACTCATAAGAGGGTTTATCTATTTTCAAGTCCAGACCGATTTCTCCAACTCCTACAATTTTATTCGCTGAATCAGAAAGGAGACGATTTAATTCGGGAAAATATTCCTCTTTTACATACCACGGATGAACTCCCCATGTGCATTCTACTTCGGGATATTTTTGGGATAATTCTAACGATTTTTCCCACTGCTCTGGAATAACAGAAGAAGTAATGAATTTTATAATTCCTGCAGACCTTGCCTCATTCAAAACTTTTTCTAAATCGCTGTTAAATTCTTCCGCCTCTAAATGACAATGGACATCTATAATTTCCATCAATAAACTCCTAATCATTATAATTTATTTCTAATTAATTTTAACAGGAAACAAATTTTGTTTAAAAGAGAAAAAGATGTAATGATGAAAAAATTATCACCCGCTAAGATTATAGTTGAATGTCCTTCCAATGAGAATGAAACAGGTGTCCCTGCACCGTGGGATTGGGCTGGAAAAGATAACTGGTGTTGGGGGATTGCCTCTCCACCTATTCGCAATATAGCACATTTTGAATATCTAAAAAATAAGAATCTTATGCCGATTTTGACTGCGTTTTTAGCACATCCTGAGACGAGGGCTAGGTATTATCAAGACAATAATAAACCTGTTCCCCGAACGGAGGAGGTAGTGTCGAAATATCTAGAAAATTTGGGGAACAACTTTGTGTGGGAAGGATTCACAGAAGAGGATTCGTCAGGGGTAGGTTTTTCACAGCGTTTTCTTACTAATCCGCCACGGTCACACGAAGAGATTCGTCAGGGGTAGGTTTTTCACAGCGTTTTCTTACTAATCCGCCACAGTCACACGAAGAAGCCAAACAACGGTTTGAACAATTTTTGAAGGAAGGGTTGGCAGAGATTCAGAAATATGCCCCTGATATTCACAAGTGGGGTAGATGTGGTTACGCCAGTAGCACTCATATATTTGCGAAACTCGGTTTAGAAGCCATATTACTGGAGCGGACAAATGATGATATAGAGGATATACAGACAGGTGTGGCATTTACTCGTGGTGCAGGGAGGCAATATGGCTGCCCATGGGGAATAGATTTTTCTCTCTGGTGGGGTGTATTTTATGGATGTGTTCAAAACTTATCCACTTCATATCACAGAAAAAATTGGCTCATCTCCTATTTTTCAGGTGCGGATTATCTGGCTATTGAAGGTGGAAATTTGCTTTATGCTCCCGATGGAAAACTATCACGATTAGGTAGAGATTTTGAAGAATTTGCAAGATGGATAAAGAAAGTTCCACGAGGCATTCCATTCGTTCCCGTAGGGGTTATTCTTCCTGCAAATCATGGTTGGATTACTCCGCCATATTGGGAAACGCAGTTATTTACATGGAATTACGCACGATTAAGAAGAAAACCTGGTGAAAAGGGTATAGATGGCTTTTTTATGACTGCATTCCCCGGCTGTAATTATGCAATGGACCCATTTCCCTTTGGAGAGTATGAAGAAAATGACCCGCCAGCAAGTCCATTCGCTTTGTCGTGTATTACTCCAAGATATGCCCCCTTACCTCAAAATATTTTTTATAGCAAAGCATATATTCCATTTGGAAAATTTAAGAATCGCATAGAAGCGAACCGGTTTTTAACTGAAAATAACATTGATGTCTCTCCTTATCGTCCAATGGGAGTTAGTCGTTGGGGAGATATTTTTGATGTATTGACCGATGAAGTCTCTGACGAAGTAATGAAACTTTATAGATTGTTAGTCCTATTAGGTCCTATAGTTATGACAGAGGAAATGAAACAGAAACTTATAAGATATATTCAAGGAGGGGGAATAGTTATTTGTTCCGCTGGAGTTATCGGTCCTGATGACCACGATTGGACAGGTGTGCAGATACTTCCCGAATTACACACAGGTTACCGGTGGAAATGGGATAATGAGAATTGGAATAACGAGGCTTTTCGCTTTGTTCCTGCGAATGTAGACTCAGATTCAGAAGTGTTAATATGGGCAAATAGAAACTCTCCTTTGTTTGTGCGAACACGGATAGGTAAAGGGAGTTTATACTTATGTCTTGCTCCGTGGTATGAAACGGGTTCGGGAATTTTAATGGGTGCTATGACTCACTTATTGGATATGCTTTTTAATTCTATGATTCCATTCCATATAGAGGGTCCACCCTGTGAGTGGATATTGAATGAAAATGATGATTTTTATACCCTTCTTGTGGTGAATCACTCGGATTATGATTGGCAGGGTTATTTGAGATTCAAAAAAGATAATCCTGCAAATAATGAAGTCCTGGAAATAATTTATAATAATAAATATAGCTTAGATAATGAAAGGAAATTCAATTTTTCAATCTCACCGTTTGAGTCAGTTGTTTTTCAGTTTGCTAAAAGATGAATGATTGAAGGAGAAAATCATAAAAGATGATACAGTTTTCAGTTCTGGGAAGTGGTAGTTCGGGAAATGCTACTTTTATTCAGGGCTCTAACACATCTATTTTGTTAGATTGCGGTTTTAGTGTACCTCAAATAAAGAAACGATTAGAGGCTATAGATAGGGATATAGATGATATCGAGGCTATATTTATTACCCATGAGCATACAGACCATATCTGCGGATTGAAGCGGATGTTGAGTTTGTTAGATGTTCCTGTATTCATGACACGAGGAACATTTTCTGCTTTACATGAGATTATTGGGAATCATAAGAATATAGAAATATTTGACTCAGGAGAAAGTATCTCTTTTGGAGAATTCAATATACAATCGTTTTCAGTAACGCACGATGCAAATGACCCGGTTAATTATGTAGTTTCCAACCGTACAATGAAATTAGGTTTCGCTACCGATTGCGGTTATCCTTCCAAGTTGATAATAAGCAGATTACAGGGGTGTCATGGATTGATAATAGAATCCAACTATTGTCCAACCATGCTAATCAATGGTTCTTATCCCGTTCATATTAAGCAAAGAATCCAGAGCAGGTTTGGACATTTATCCAATCAGCAAATGTTACAATTGCTTTCTTGTGTTATACATGATTCACTTCGTGCACTGGTTCTGGCGCATGTAAGTGAAAATAATAATCATTATGAATTAGTAGAACAATTAGTTCGCCGAACACTCGGGGAAAGAAATATTCAAGTATGGATAAGCAATCAGGCACATCCGACACCATTAATCCATTTAAGTTAGAAATCCTGAAAAGGTATATTTTAATTCCCGATTTTCTTTCATTATTCCAGCGAGTTTCTAATATTCTTCAATTCCCTGTGTCTGTTCATCTCTGGCAGTTGGAAAATGGAAAGGCTACTTTAGTCTGGTCTAACAAGAAACATCCTTTGTGTGAGATTGTCCTTTCAAGCGAGTTGGGGGAAAGAAGATGTTTTATAGATAGGTATAACCACGCCCAACAAACAGGTAGTTTTAATGTTCCTTTTTTTTACAAATGTCATGCAGGATTTAGTTGCGGATGTGTCCATTTGATAAATTGGAATGAGTTCAGTGTAATTTTGTCAGTGGGTCCATTTCGTATAGAAGAAACCAGAGATGTTTTTCTCTTTAATGTTGAGAAGAAATTAAAAGAACTTGGCATTTTTTTAAATTCAGATGAAAAGAAAGATTTGGATACCATTTCTTTTATACAGGTGGACTCCGTAAAAGAGATTTTATTGTGGACAAAAGAAAGTTTCCTTGAAAAATGGAATAAACTATATGGAGAGAAAGAAAAAAGTAAGATTAAATATCTAAAAAGTCAAGAGGAAGGAGAGGGGAGAAAGGAAAAAGATATAGATTTATTTTTAGAAAAATTAGATAAAGTTAGAAGTAAAATGTTTCTTATTGCAATAATGATGGGGAGCAAACAATTGATGAGTTTTATACTTCATGCAAAAGGGGAAGAGTTAATGATTCTAAAAAGGAATTTAAGTGAGACAAAATTTTCTTTGTATTCGTGGGTAATAAATCTAATAAGTTCAGTTCCATTGAAAGATAATGATGGGAAAAAATCACATAAGAAAAGTTTATTCAACATAAGTGAAAATCTGTTTTCCGATGGAAAATCACTAAAATGTTTTATAAATAAGATGATACGAATAGCAAATGAATGTATAGATGAGGGTATTTTGGAAAGAGAGAATAAACGAAAACGATTTGATGAACTGTTTTCAGTAATGAAAAAACAGTTATTGACGGATTGTTCTCTATTAGCCGTGTCAGATAGTTTGGGAGTTAGCAATTCTGCGTTGAGCCACTGGATAAGGCGAAATATAGGGATAAATTATGAGGAACTATTAGATTATATACAGGTAGAAGAAATAGCCCAACAGTTAAGAAAAACCAATAAAACACTTTCCAGAATTGGCAATTGTGTTGGTATACCGCACAGTTCATTAGTTTCAGAAAAATTTCAAAGAGTTACAGGAACCAGTACTACAGAATATAAAACCTACTTTTGCAGAACACAAAACAGAATAAAAGACATACAAGAACAGACTTATAAATGAAATAGTAGAATTGTTAGACCATACCTTATGCTATCCTCTGTATTTTTATTGCTTTTAAAAGGGGAATCATCATCAATTTTAGATATTAAAGTTTATGCAATAGTCTCGTTTCGGCAATTTTCTGTCACTATAATCCAAAGAATGTATAATTCCTTTTTGCAGAAATGTGTATATAGGTAGAACATCAAATCTATAATAATCCAATAATTTGTAATGAGAGTTGAATGAAACCGATTTGTTTGTTTATGCTGTCTAACATATGACCTGTGTAAATTCAATTAACGACTAATAGAAAGGATTATGTTATGAAAAAGATGATTCAAAATTCTCTAATCTTGAGTCTCGCTGTTTTATTAGCGACTGGGTTATTCGTGTTTACAGGTTGTGGGGGACCCGCGGAACAGACACCCCCGCCAAAACCGCCAGAAGTTAAGGAATTGACACTACCTCCTGCAGAGGGAGGAATTCCAACAACTTCATTATTAAAACTCACACCGGCTAGCGCCCAATTGAGTATTGCTATACCGTCTTTGGCTGAGGGATTAGATAAAATTGCCCAAACAGCAAAACGGTTTTATACAGAGGATGAGGTTAACAGTTGGGTTCAGGATAAAGTTAGAATGCTGGCTAATTTTGCGGGAACTCCTGAAGCAAAAAATCTAATTGAAGTTGCAGAAGCAAGGGGATTTGATATAACAAAGCCTGTTGGCGCATTTATAGATTTAAAACCCTCTAAAGATAGTTTATTGGCACTTTTAACACCTCCAGCAGGTGAGGCAGAACAGGGAAGTAATGAAAAGAAAAAAATAGATTTGGAGAAAATAGACTGGTCTCAGGTAAAACAGCCTAATTGGGCAATTATGTTAGCGGTCAAAGATAAAGAGAAAGTAGAAACATCATTAAAAGAATTAGCGGTGGAGGTTCCAGAAATTTCTGCTTCTGCACCGAAGGAAGAAATTGTAGATGGGGCAAAAGTGATTAATTATGGCGTATATGCGTATTTTATTGCTGGCGATTATGTAACAGTAGGAACCACATCTACCGTAAAAGGAGTAGCCAGTCGGTTTACATCTCCTTATACAATTCGCTACGGAACTAATGAAATACCAGCCTCACCATATCCCGAGGGTGTTGTCCTGCTTAAAGATTGGGAGATAATACCTATGATAAGTGAGTTGATGCCGGCACTTGTTCAGGCATCTCCGTATGCTTTAATGGGTCAGTTAAAGGTTTCTTCTTGGGCTGAGATTTTACCGGAAAGTGATGACCCTGCATTTATTTGTTTCTCATTAAACCCTGCGGAAAAGATGGAAACCCGAGTCCTCATAGATTTGGCAAAACGACCCAATTACAAAAGTATTTTGGGTGATGCAAATCCTTTACAATTACCAAAAATCTTACCCGATAATACGCAGGCTACGATAATTATGCAGCTTACTAATGAATACAAAGCGTATATAAACCAGAAAGCACTTCCTGAAGTGAAGAAGTCATTAGAGGGTAATAGAGGAGTGGCACAGGGCTTACAATATGGTGCTTCCGCAACACAGTTGATAGGAAACGAATTAGGTGTTGGAATTACATCTTCTGTAGGTGACTTCCCTGCTATTGTTTTGATTATCCAGGCGTCCAATGTAGAACAGGTGAAGGCATTGCTGGATATGTTAGTGCCATCCATGTCGGATGAGAGTTATAGAGAAATACCGTTAAAGAAACTTGCGGTGCCATCTCCTATTCCAATTACAATGGCAATGGCAGAGGATAAAGTTATAGCCAGTAATAATGCGGATGTATTGAAGAAAATGATTGATTGGATTCTTGATAAACAGACTTCCGGTTATCTGGCAAGTTTGAAACCACCATTAGACCCTGAAGTGCCAAGATATAATTTTATTTCTATCCAGAGTAAATTATTGTTAGACACAATATTCCCATTAATGAGTATTATGGGTCAGAGTTTAGGTGGTGCTCAAAGAGATGTGGAAAAAGCACTATCCGAAATACTGGAAATAAGAATGGCAAATGAAAAGAAAGGAAATCTGTTAGAAGGACAGGTTGTAGTTTATTTTGTTCCCAAAAATTAATAGACTGTTTTAATAAATAAAAGAATGTAAGCCGTAGTGGAAAGGAAATCTGCTGCGGCTTTGTTTTTATTTTGAGGAAAAATCATACTCAAGAAGTTTTGTAATATAATTATCTTATCCATTTATTGAAGTCGGCAGAATTAGATATGCGAGTATTATTAGTTTCGTTGCAGAAAAACTTAAATATTTTAGGATTAAAACTTCTCCATCAGATTTTATTAGAGAAAGGTTACGAGTCAGGGTTATTGTATATCAATCGTTTCCATCCGGAGAGTAAAAAAATGATGGAGGGGCTGGAGAGTTTTATTCGTGAGTTTAATCCTGCATGGATTGGGATAAGTTTGACTGCTTCGGAATTTAGTTCCGCAAGAGAAGTTACAAGTTATTTGAAAGAGAAAATAGATATTCCAGTAATCTGGGGTGGGGTGCAACCAACAGCTGACCCTGTCCGTTGTGCAAAATATGCTGATTTCGTTTGCATTGGAGAAGCAGAGAAGACAGTAGTGGATATTTGTGAGGCTATACAATCAGGGAAATCATTGAAGACTGTCAATAACTTAGCATGGATGGAAAAAGGGGAATTAGTCCAAAATCCTCTGAACCCATTGATACAGGATTTAAATCAACTACCTTTTGTTCCACGATTAGCAAGGAAAGCCTTTATTCTGTTTAAGGACAAAGTGCATATCCTGGATAAGAAATTATATATGAAGTACAGTGCCTTTCGTGGGGGTGTGTATCGGATTGTAAGTTCGCGGGGGTGTCCTTTTCGGTGCAGTTATTGTTTAAATTCATTTTTTGATAAGTTATATCCAGACTGGTCATTGCGATGGGCTTCACCAGAACATATTGTAGATGAATTATGTGCAGGAGTTGCGGAAGATTTACCAATATTGTTTATCTCTATGCAGGATGATAATCTATTCGCTCAAAAGAAAGAAACACTTGAGAAATTATTTACCTTATATAAAAAGAGGGTGAATAAGCCTTTTATCATTTTAAGCACACCTAACTTTGTTACAGAAGATAAATTAAAATTAGCAGTAAATGCTGGACTGTCTGCCATTCATATCGGACTACAAACAGGCTGTGAACGGGTGGGCTATGAAATCTATAACCGCAAAATAAAGAAAGAACAGTTCTTAAAGGTAACAGAGATTATAAATAAATATCCGATTGTGCCGTATTATGATATTATTTGCGATAATCCTTTTGAGACGGAAGAGGATGAATTGGAAACAATCCGAACATTATCAAAAATCCCTAAACCCTATTTCTTTTTACTTTTTTCCCTGACCCTATATGAAGGAACAGATTTGAGGGAAAGAGTGAAAAAGGAAAAACCCGAGTTCTTACATGATGATACGGAAAAAGATTTTCTGGTAATTGCACCAACTAAAATAAACCTTCTGAAACATTTAGCAACAATATTTCCACCAAATATCATAGAATTTTTAATACATAAATATCAGAAGAATCCGAATGGGTTGGGTACTAAAATATTGTTCACTATTTTTAAATATACGGGTTTCTTTGTAATTAAGCCATTTCTTTTGCTATGGATATTACTCAAATTCAATCAATACTCTATTTTCCGTTTTATTAAGACACTACCCCGATTTATAGATTTTAGAGTGGTAAACCTATTTAACTTTTTCAGCACAAGCAACGATACGACAATAGAGTAAAAATTGGAATTAATATTTGATTTCTACCAGGACAAGTCCTTGCGGAGGTGCACAAAGTCCCAAAAATTTTTGATTTTCATACAGACACTTATGTAAAAAATTCTTAGGAAATCGTCCCCGTGCAATCTCAATAAGTGTTCCCGTGATATTTCTCACCATACGATACAAGAAACCGTCCCCTACAAACTCAATATGCCACAAATCAGCAGTATCTATAGAAGTAATAACACCACCCTTTTTTAATTCTACAGAATAGAGTGTGCGGATAGTAGATGTCATTTGACTTCCGGTGCTCTGGAAGCCGATAAAATCATGTGTCCCCACAAGGGTTGGAAGTAATTCGCGAAGTAAATCCAAGTCTACTTTATATGGAATATGCCAGGCATATTCATATAAAAAAGGATTGAGTTCATTTGACAAACAAAAGGTATAACAATATTTTTTCCACTTAACATCTCTGCACACATCAAAATCCAGCGGTACCTCCTCAATTTCTAATACTCTGGCATTAGGGGAAAGTAATTGCGAGACAGCGTGACGCAGTCTTGTAGGTGGAGTGCCTTCATATAAGAATGTAAAAGTCTGTCCTAATGCGTGGACACCCGCATCTGTCCTTGACGCACCCTGCACATGAATTTCTCGTCTTGCTACTAATGAAAGTGCTCTTTCTAAATCTCCTTGAACAGTTTTTTTATCCGGTTGATATTGCCAACCATGGTAAGCACTTCCATCATAGCAAATAATACCTTTGTATTGTTTTTGGGTGGGTATATCTTCCATAATTTTTTTGGACTACGATAATTGAGGTATCCACTCTTTTATTAAATATTCGCAATTAAGCACCTTTAGAACCAAATCCAGAGGCACAAAGAAGTAATGATTGGTCGCTTCAAAACCAAACTTACTATCTTCTAATTGGAGATTATATTCTCTTATCGCTAATTCTTTTTCTCTATTTACGATGTTTTTTAAGTCCTCAATGATTTCTTTTTTTCTTTCCTCAGTAACACTATTCTTTAAAAGTTCGTCTCGCAAGAGTATAAAACGGATTTGGTTCGCAACACTTTCATAATGAATAGCACATACCTCAATCACACGACATTCCTGTTCTATGTTCTTTTTGAATAACGGATTCTCAAAAGTTGTATTACTGGATGTATCTTTCAGCGAAGAAAGTGCATTAAAAAAGCCTTCCGACATTTTTTTCATCTGTTCTGCAAATGTTTCTGGAGGAAATACACCACACCAGTGTTTCACATCGTCATAAGGATACCCTGTCATTGTAGCGGAATATCCTGTAGGTTTTGTCCACAGTGGGTTGGACGCACCTACATGGACAGGACTTTGATAAACCGCAGTAATATGGAATGGATATTCCTTAAATGCTTGAGTTATCTGTTTCCATGTGGTAACTACTGATGGCGCCAGTTGTTTTCCGAATCGTTTCTCCGCGACCTGTAATAAGGCTGTATCCTTATCTAATTCTGGATGGTCCATCAACAGATTAAACACCTGCATATTTGGGGAAGGATAACCTCCAATAGTCCAGCCTAACATACATCCGTTCAAATGTTTTTCCCTGAGATTAACCGCGTGTGTAGCCACATTATCAAGCACAGGAATGTAAGGAACAGAACCCAATTCCCAGGTGGTTCCAATTTGCAGTTTTGCAAATATTGGATGTCCGTGTGTCCGTGCGATTTCCCAATGTCTTGAAGCACGAGGGCCCGGACCGGGTTCCGTTAGACTATACTCACCAATAACAGACTGCACACCACCACGAGTAATGGGAATGTCCCATTCGCTAACACTCATAATGGCAGTGTTGGCAGGTAAATTTTTAGAAATATCCTCAACCCAATTATCCAACCATCCCCAATCCCATGCTATTAACCTGCAGGAGGCATTTGCCATCTCAATTCCGGATTGAATGAGTTGATGATATTCTGCAATTACTTCAGCAGGTTTCCGTTGTGAACAGCGGACACAATTCTCCCCGTGGTGGTGAGACCAACAATTGGTAAGATTCTCAGAAGCACTGATTGTAAAAAAGCCTCCTAACTCTGGAACCTTTTCACAAATCATTTTAATGGCACTTTTGATGTAGTTCTGAACATCGGGATGAGAGGTACACAGGGCAGAGAAATCCCCTTCGGTTACACCTTTTAGTTCCGGATATTTTTCATAAAATGTGTTTGGCATAGCCCGTGGTTCATTTAAATATAAATAGACTTTCATCCCCTGTGTTTTTAAGTCCTCAGCAAATTTCTTTAAATTCTCCAATCTTTTTTCCCATCCTTTACTGATTTCCGGGTCCCAAGGGAAAGGTGTAAGGAGATAAAGCACAGATTGGAGCCAAATTCCATTCACTCCGATTTCCCGTAATTTTTGGATATAGCCTAATGGATATGAATCTTCAAGATTTAAAAATGGGTCACCATACTTCAGGAAATAAGAAGAACAATATCGTGGAATTTCTTTAGAGGATAGTACATTTACAGAACTTTCAGTATATTCCGATAACTCTTTTATAAAATAAAGTGGCGGTTCTCCCCAACACCGAATTCCCTCGGGGAAAATATTTTTTATCCATTCACCTATCTGTTTTTCATATTCAATAGTTTTTTCATCGGGTTCTACAAAATTCAATGTAGAGCATTTAGGTTTGAAGCTTCCCAATTTGATAAACAGAAAATCATCTTCTCTCAAAGTATACGCTAATTGATGTTTATCCCATTGTAATAATTTCATAATTTGTTCATATGGGAGAATATGCCAATTTCTACGGATAATAGTGCAATGTAATCGCTCCAATTCATTTTCAGTTATTGGATATGGGTCCGGCAATCCCATCCGTTTCCCTATGGCTAAGATGTCTTCTTCCTTTGCACCAATAGTTTCTGCAATTCTTGATAAAGGCACCACTGACCAGTTTACCCAGATATATTCGTGCAGGCGGTCTTTAAAGAATGCAGAAGGAACAGGGTCCCTATCTAAGGGAGCAGGTAATTCCCATGAGGTTAAAACGAACAATAATATAGCAATGTTTATCATCGGTATACTCCTTATTTTTTAAATGTTTATTCCTTGTCATGGGTTACCGAGATATATCAATCTCTTCTTTTATGATATTTTCTAAAAATGAAACATCTTGTTTCGTTGAAAATTCTCTACGTAATATCTCTGCAATTAGTCCTATACCAATAGTAAGGAAGCCAATCCCTACAAAGACCGAACCTACCGTGCCCAGGAATACGTAGATTAATTCTTCACCATCAAAATAAAAACCTGATAAACTACCTAAAAAACATAGAATTCCTAATCCAATGGATAAAAGTCCCCGTTTGGTAAAAAAGTAAGAAGGAGATTGTCCGTGTCTTGATAAGAACCATACAGTATAAAGGTCGACTGCTCCATAAAAGAAACGACTGAAACCGAATTTGGATTTTCCATACCTTCTCGGATGATGTTCTACGGGTATCTCTGTTACCTTAAAACCTATTTCCGAAGCAATCACAGCAATTAGTCGGTGCATTTCGCCATATAATGGGAAACTTTGTATCACTTCTTTCCGAAAAGCCTTAAAACCGGTATTAACATCATGTAAATTAACACAAAATATGTGCCTTATAATTGCATTGTACACTTTGGAAGGGAATGTTTTGTGCCAGGGGTCTAATCTCCGTTTTTTCCATCCACATACAACATCAAATCCCTCCTGTATTTTTTCAATCATTCGGGGAATTTCCTTCGGGTCATCCTGCAAATCCGCATCCATCATAATTACAATCTCACCTGTTGCTTTTTGAAATCCTGCAGATAAGGCTAAACTTTTACCAAAGTTTCGACGGAACCTAATAATTTTAACAAAAGGATATTTAGATTGTGCCTTTAACATAGATTGAAGAGTTTGGTCTGTGCTTCCATCATCTATCAGGATAATCTCTAAATCGTGAGGAACTGAATGTTTTACTATCCCATCCACTAAAGGTTCTATGGTCATTTCTTCATTATAAGCAGGTATTACAAAGGTAATTTTCATTCTACATCCAATCCTTAAATTTGCAGGGTGTAGAATTATATAGTTATTATATAATTCCTTCTGTAAAGCGATGATAAAATTTTACTCATAGTGTAGTCAAATATAAAAAACAAATTTGAAGAAAATTAATCCAAACCTAAGTTAAGGAGCAAGAATATGAAGAGAAGAAATTTCTTTATCACCTGTGCAAGTGCTATTGCAGGTGGAGCATATCTCACAACTCGTAAAGGTTATGGGGCAATTCCAGAAGATAAGCCTTTTTCTAAAGTAAAATTAAGAATGTCCGCACCGTTAGATTGGTTCCCCGGTAAAAAGCCCGAAGAAAAACTGGAAGCAGTGGCGAAATGGGGATTGCCTGCTTATGAATGGTTACATCCTAAAGGTGATTTTAAGGCTATTCGCAACAAAGCGGATTCGTTAGGTCTTGAGTTAAGTTGCATAGTAGGTGTAGGAGCCATTGCTCCACGACAAATGGTGGATGAGACCGACCACGATAGATTAGAGAAACAATTCCGCGAACGGATAGAAGTCGCCAAACAGTTAAACTGCAAGAGATTAATTGGACTCTCTGGCAATGAACGGAACGATATTCCCCGAGAGGCTCAGAAAGAAAATATAATCAAATGTTTGAAAAGATTGGCTCCTATTGCAGAAGATAATCAGGTTTATATCGTAATGGAAGCCCTGAATCCACTTGTGGACCA
>FWWL01005868.1_pt1 | contig 18460 bp, 14 predicted proteins | sample 2228331 | NCBI WGS metagenome assembly FWWL01 (sample SAMEA103939775, study PRJEB20133) | metagenome
CTCTTGAGAGTACCTCTGATTTTTCAGGCGAGGCTTTTCGCTGGTCATCTCACCGGCGCACCTTCGTCATTTCAACCGTCGTTCCCTTACCCGGCTCCGATTTGATGTGAACGCGGTCCATGAATTTCCGAATAAGGTACATGCCCAGGCCGCGGTAACGCGCCCGATCCGGCGCAGCGTATTCTTCGAGCGACGTCACCGCCGATTCAGTCGTCGGCATCCCGCACCCATGATCGACGACGCGTATCGTCAGTTCCCCATTTTCAAACAATATCTCGATAACAAGTTCTTTGTGGTGCTCGGCGACATTCGACCCAGGCGGGTAGGCATGCTCGAGGGCATTGGTGCAAGCTTCATCAACGCACAGTTCGATGTGGGTGGCCTCTTCAGGGGAAAACTCCAGATAGTTCGCCACGGCGCGCACAAAATCCCGCAACAGTCCCAACATTGAACTGTCGATCTTGCAGCAGATCTCAATTTTCGGGCTTGTCGCGGATTGGCGCTCCTCGTGGACGTTCATGGCGATCCCTCTGCCTCACTGCCGTTGACGAGTTTCAGTTTTTCCAAGGCCTCTTCCTGCGTGGAAGCCAGTTTGAAAATTTTCGTAAACCCGAGACCTTCCAGAATGAGATGGACTTTTTCCGTCGGCCGGAGGAGGACCATGTCACCATTGCGCTGAGCCAGCTGGCGGGCAATGGCCATCATCGCCCCGAGCCCCGCACTGGAAACGTAGTTCACCCCGCTGAGGTCGAGAATCAGATACTTGCCGCCCCCCGTGGCCACTTCACTCACCGCAGTCTCAAATTCAATCACAGTGTGGGCATCGATATATCCCTGGAGGACAAGGCAATGCACCTGCACCCCGTTGTGTTCGAGCGTCTGGATTTCATAGCGGAACGCTTTCATGCTTTCTCGTTTCCTGCCGCATAGCTTAATGGTTGTTTTTCGCTCTGCTCGCGAGGCTCGGCATTTTCGGCGGCCTCGCCTAGAACCTCGAACGCCAGCAAGGTAATGTCATCGTGCTGTGGAAACCCTCGTGAGAAATTCTCGATATCCTGAATGACGTTTTCAAGCAGTTGTTCGGGAGGATCATCCTTGTGGGCGAGCACGAAATCAAGCAAACGCTGCTGACCGTACTCGTTTCTTGCCTCGTCCTGGGCTTCTGTGACACCATCGGTGTACATAACGATAATGTCGCCCGGCATCAAGCGAACCGACTTTTCCTCGGTCACTCGAAACATATCGTTATCGACCATTCCCAGCGCGATGCCGTCAGGCGAATGGAGCGTGACCCGCCCTTGCTGACGATTGACGACCACCACCGGCTCGTGCCCCGCCCGCACAAAACGCAGGACTCGCTCCCGCGTGTCGAGAATCGCATAGATCATCGTCACGAAGACGTTTTCCTTGGTATCCTCATAGGTGCGCTCGTTGGTTCGCAATAGGACCTCGCGCGGCGCAAGGTTGCCCCGGGCTTCGGCACGCAGCACCGCCCGAACCATAGCCATGATGAGAGCCCCCGGAATGCCCTTTCCCGAAACATCGGCAATCACCATCCCCAAATAGCGGCGCTTGTCGTCCACGAAAAAGAAGTCGTAATAGTCGCCTCCCACCTCCAGAGCCGGCTTCGAAAAGGCAGCAATGCGGTAGCCGGCCACCTTGGGGCACTCGCGCGGCAAGAGCATCCGCTGAAACTCATGCGCCACCTGAAGCTCTTGTTCGATGCGCTGCTTCTTCACGAATTCATCGTGCAGCTTCACAAATTCCACCGTCGAGGCGGCCTGATCCGCCAGCGCCAGGAGCAGATCATAATCCTCCTGCGTAAAGACGCCGCCCCCTCGCTTGTTGACAAGCGCCAAGACCCCACTCGTCTGGCCGCGCGCTTTCAGCGGAACAGCCATGATCGAACGTATGCGCGGAAACTCCTTGGGCGGCTCCGGAACTCGGGAATCTTCCTCCGCCTCAGGAATGAAAACAGGCAGCCCGCTCTTGGCCACATCCCCCACGAGACCATGCCCCAGCGGAATCTTCTCGCGCTTCAAGCGCTCTTCCAGGTACTTCTGTTTCGTGAGGACAAAGTTTGTCATCGGCACGAGTGGAGGGAACATTCCCTTGACGACTCGGGCACACACGGTTCGATCCGTCGGGTCGACCAGAAAAGCCGCCCCCGCCTCCGCCTCCGTCGCGTCGAGGATAAACTCCGTGACGATTTCCAGCGTCGGCTCCAGCGCAATGTTGCTTGTGGTGAGGCGTTCTCCGAGGTTATTCAAAAACCCCAGAATGGCTCGCCGCTCACGCTGCGATTTCTCGATGAGATCGAGCAGTTCCTGCTCACGACGTTTGAGCGAGCCCACCCACCAAGCGAGAACGCCTATGATTATGAGATAGATAACGACCATCTGATGCTGAGACTAACTCTTTCTCTCTCGTCCACTTATCCACAAGACAATGGGCAAGAGGCAAACAAAAAGGGCCACTCCGGCCAGGGACGCACGTTTTAGGCACCAAATGAGTTCACACTTTGACCCTCTCCCCAGGCGCTACCTGCACGGGCTCCTGTTTCCCCTGTTTCCTCCACCTGGGCGCGTGCACTCAAAAAGCCCTCGGGCTTCAACATTCAGCAGCACCGATTTCTTGAGCGCAACAGGGCGCGCCCCCACCTCCGCCAGTTCACAAGCAGACGCTCACCAAAAAACCAAGACGCCTTGGGGGACACAGCGCACCTAACCGCGCCTTCGAGGAGACCTGCTGCCACGGCGCGAGGATGAGCCCTCCAAAGTCTTCGCCAATACTTCGTGCGCCTCCTCCCGGCGATCGGTGAGACTCTCCGACGCTACCGTAACGCGCCGACCCCACATCCACCAACCCAGCACGGCCCCGACTGTAATAAGAAAGGCTGTCAGCCCGAAGGCCTGATTCGCTGTGCGCGCTGAAGCCTCCAGCTCGCGCCGTGTTTCTTCCTCGGCCTCCGCGAGAAGCTGCTCATGCTGAAAGGCCCTATCCGCGAGCGTTTGCGCCATGGCCTGCAGACGCCCCATACGCTGTTCGTGACGCTCCTGCGCGACCTTCAGCTGCAAAGTGTACGCCTGCTCAAACTCCTCGTTGAGCCACCGGAGTTGCTCCTCTTCCGGTCGGCTCGTCAACTCATCGGGTATGCTTTGCATGAATCCAAAGCCCCCGAGTGGCAGTGTGGCAAAAAGTGCGATCGCAAGGACCCACCCCTTGGCCGTGGCTTTCGTTGTCTTGCTCGTCACTGGGCTCTCGCTCGGCTTGGCGTAACAGTCGTGCCTCATTTGGTGTCGCATGGCTCGCTCTCTCCTTAGTATTGGCGCAAGTTCACCGCGAAGCTACGCGTGGCAATGACCCAATTCGACCGCTTGGTGGGATCTCGCCAACTTCGGCGCGCCAGCCCTTGGTCGTTGACCTCAAACTGCACAAAGATGAGGGAGTTATCAGGTGCTCCCGTAGGAAGAATGCCTTGCGCAAACCATACGTACTCCAGCCGCGTCAAATTGGAATTCGCGAAAGCTCGGTCGAGCAACTGCTCATCGCTAGCCGTGGCAAGATTAGGATCGTAGACAAGCCGCCGCGTCGTCGGGTTGAACTGCAGTTGCTGGTTGGGCCGATTCTCGCCCGAGCGAAAGATGATCCGGTAGAAAAAGACCTCTTTTCCTGAGGGCTGGCCAGGCACCGCATCATTGACAGAAAAGGGCACAACCTGATTGCGCGATGCACGCCTCAAGATATCCATGATTTCGTCCTGCAGTCGATCCGCCCGGCGCGCTACCTGCGCCTCGATAAAAGCCACACGTTGCTGACGCGCCACCGTGAAAAGAAGGTAAACCACCGCCGCCGAAACGAAGACGGCGATCGACGACGCCACAAGCACCTCAACGAGTGTGAGCCCGAGCCGGCTTTTTCGATAAGAAGTAACTCTCTGGATCATCAGTTAAACTCCGGGTAAACAACGGTCGTTGCATCGAGGGTCTGCCACTGGTTGCCACGCCCCAGCGGGGGCCGCCACCGAAGCTCCAGCCGAATCGTCCGGGCGCGCGGAAACCCACCTACCATCTGCGTCGAGATCGTGACGCGGTACTGCGGATCGCGGTTCGCCAACCACACAAGGTCCGGATGAAACGTCTTGAACGCCGTCGTGTTGAGCGAGCGCCATTGCCCATCTGATGGAGGAAAAATGATGCTGAGCCTTGTCGTTCCTCCTCCTGGCAGGAGGATGTCGCGGGTTCCGTCAAAGAGCGCATTGATCGGCTGACCCGGCCCAATATTCTCGTAAGGAGCCGCGCGCGTGACTTCCAAATAATGGTGGAGAAAATCGAGCATGATGTCGCGGTCGCGCGCCTTGTGCTGTTCGATCCGCGTATAGGAGAGCACTCCCAGCGTCAGGGAGAACGTGGCCCCGATGATCAAAGTGGCAAAAATGACCTCGATAAGGGTCATCCCACGTTGACGGCGCTGCCGCAAAAAGCTTTCCATAGTGTCCTCTCACTCTTTGTCTGAGGAAGAAAGCCAGTGGCCGCCCCCGACTCGTGAGCCGCTGGCTTTCTCCCCAGAATTTCTCTCATTCTTGTTGAGCTTCTCTCGCCGATCTTCCGCTTTGGACCTGGTCCACGTTGATCGCCCCCAAGAGGGCCGTTGCGGCTTACTGGCTGGCCGAGACAATCTCGCCCCGCTCGAGAATCTTCGACTTATAGGCAATGGGCAACTCGAGGTCGATGATGCGGTTGCCATCGCTATCGAAGAACTTGTGCACGTACCGCCCGTGAATCCGGTAGTCATACCAGAATGTGAGCCTATTGCTGAAGATCACGGCCTCGTCACGGCAGATCAGGGCGCCGTACATGTTCATGGGTCCGGTGTTCGTATACCCCCCGTAGCAATGATTTGTGTAGAAGATCCCCGTGATCTGTGTGATGCCTGGCGATGAGATGTTGTTGTAATCCTGAAGGGCTCCACCGCTCCTGGTGGGGTAGCCCTGAATTTTGGAAGCCCGCGCGCTCGTCATCTGGAAATCGTTGGTCCAGCTGTAGTTAGTCGTCCGAATGACACCGTCCTCGTCCGCGTCGTAAGCTGCACTGTCAGGCACTCCGTCGCCGTTGGTATCCAACCACGGTCTGCCGTCGTCAGCCGTGTTGCGAATGCCGTCACGCCCCAATTGGTCCTCCCGGCCCAGCTTCTCTAACCCATAGGCTGAAGGCGTGCAAACATTGTTACGCCATGTCGTGCTGTTGACTTGTCCGAAGAGCACGTGGCCACGCGCCGCGAAAGCCACCAAATCCTTGCCTTGAGCAAATGCCTGATCCACCCAGCTATCATAAAACGCCTGTCGCTGCGCCGGCGTGAGGCTATTGTGGTTGGGCGGCAGCTGGAACGTTGGTCCGTTTTTATAGCTTGTATTGCCAGCAATATAAATATTGCCGCCCGCTATCAAGCTACCCTGCCCCGTGATGACGCCGTCGATGATGACATCGCCATTGACCACCACACTGCCGTCAATACGAACCGGCGCCGAAGCAGTCCCTTTGAGGTAGAGCCCCGTCTTTGAACCACTAAAGCCGAAAGTCCGATTGACCAAAGTCGTCGAGCCCACCTTCACGGTGCCGTTGGCTTTGGCGATGTAGTAGCTTAAGTCCTTGAGGTTAGGCATCTTGACGCGCTGCGTTCCCACATGGCAGTAGGTGAACGGATCCTGGCCTGCCCATCCAGCAAAGGGACGGGGAGTCGCGAAGGGGTTCACCCTGACGAGGTTCGACTCGATATCTCCGGCAGCGTAAATATGCCCATTGACTGTGGGTTGCGACTTGAAGTCGAAGTCCCAGTTCGAGCGGTTGTCGCCATTGCCGGTGATCGTCGATCCCCACCACCAACCCCAGTTGTTGAGGAAGTACTCGTGGTCAAAGACCTGCGACGGCGGGCGGTATTGCACCCGCGCTGTCAGCGAGCGAGTCTTATTGCGCACAGTGGCCGTCGCCACCACGTAGTGGACGATTGGCTGATTTTGAGGATCAGGACCGATCGTGTACGTCACATTCTTCACGTCAGGGTCCACTGACGCCGGCAGTGACTGGGCCGTATAAGTCCCGTAGACGCTGCTCACGGGGTTCGGCGGCTGAACGTCCGCAACCTTTTGAACGCCTTCCAACAATGCTTGCTCCGCCGCGTAGTACGCCTCAGCCCACGCAATCCGGTCGTACTGACGGGAATGCTCGTAGCGCGTCAACCCCAGCATCGTCATGCAGGCAAGGAAAAGAATGAGCGAAACCACGAGGCTCTGGATAATTGCCGACCCCCGACTACGCTGGCCCGACAGAAAAAGCCACCTCATCCCCACCACCCCACTGCGTCGCTTGTTACCGTGAAAGAATGCCATGAGAGCTCACCTCCCGGTGGAATGTCTTGCGCGTCTCATGTGCAGTCTTCGCGCCAAAACACCTTTCATAAGAGCCTCGAGGGGGCTTCTAGACGTTGTATGTTGTTATTTGTTGACTTACATATCGTTGATCGATCGTCTCCGCTTGACGAGTCGGGGACGAGATCACTCTTGTGCACAAAAAATATTGCACAAAGGTTGTGCGATGTGCACTCTGGGACACATCGCCGCCCCCGCCTCCCCGATCTGCAGTGGGGATTCATCACCGCGCTGCAGCGACGCTGCCCTCCTCTCGCCTCAAGCCATCTTTCGCCGACCTTCGTGGGGCCCGTCCGGGGCTCTTGCCCCAGCCACACCAGTCAAGCGCCTCACGTCGAGCCCCATTTCATGCACATCGCCCTTCATGCCCAACAAGGCAGTCCACATCAAGATAGAGCCCATGGCCCGGCACCGTCCGAAGAATTCGCCGAGCGGTTTCTTGGCCTACGACACGAGCAAAGTGCCGGACGATGGTTGCCTTATGAGCCAGGATCTGCTGCTGCTCGACCTTGGCGTCCGGCCAAAGCTCTGCATCGAGCTCCTCATACGGCACCACTCGCCGTGCGTGACGAGCTAAATAAAGAAGTAGACGAAATGGAAGCACGCTGAGGAAGATCTGCGCCCCATTGAGGCGAGTCACCCCGGGGCTGTGGGGATCAATTTCAAGCAACGGTTCAGCCGCCACGCAAAGTCCCCCGTGGTCCTGCCCGTCGTCGTGGTCGACGCTGATGTGTCCCGCGCTCAGCGGTTCGCCAGATTGCACACAAGATGGCGCCCGCGCGGTTGGTTTTCGGCCCCCTGGCGCCGTGCTCCCTCGGTCTCTTTGCTTACGGGATTCTGTCAGCTCCCCGTCACCAGCCAAGCACGGGGAGGTTGGCGGGGGCTCTGCCTCAAGGGCACCATCGCAATGCGCACGGCTTTTCTTCTGCGCTGAGAGAGCCCGTTTTTTCGATTCATCGTCTCTGCGCTCGCGACCGCCGCTCACGCGTGGCGAGGCTGACTCAGCCTGGCCCCTTGAGACGCTCGCAGTTTCTGGAGTCGCCGTGCCCCCGCTCCCACGGCTTTGAGGACTTGCACAGTTCTTCCGCGGCGCGAGAAATTCACGAAGCGGCCCCCACGAGCTCTCCGGCGCCAAGCGGGCAAGCTCGGAGAGCTCCACCTGGCGCAGATCCTCGAGCGTCGTAAAGCCCGCTCGCGCCAAGGCGAGAACGTGGGAGCGGCTCAGCTGGGCGCCACAGGCCCGGCCGAGCTCGAGTGCGTGGGGAGGCAACCCGAGCCGCAACCGCTCTGCCAAGAGATGCGCCTCTTCCTGGAGCTCTGGCATCACCCCCAGCCGCCCCATCATGTCGCCCATCGCCTCCACAAGCCACCCCAAGTGTTGCCCGAGGCTTTCAATCGTCCCTCCGTAGAGGGAAAACGTGGCCTCGATCTCCATCGTTGGCCGCCCGCTCACCCAAGCGTAGGCGCACAGCGCCTTCTTCAGGGCGTGGTGATCGCGCGCCGTCATTCCGCCACCAGCCAAACAGAAGGGAAACTTCTCAATCTCCAGGCCGAGGCGATCGAGAAGCTCGTGACACTGCCGCAAGTACTTTGCACAGCGGACCTCTCTTGCTGATGCGGTTAGGGCAAAACGTGCGCCCAGCGGGCTTGAGGCCGCAGCCACGAGAAAAAACAATTCTTCCGCAGGCAACCCTTTCTCGAAAGCCTCAAGCCACTCATGAAGATGAAGTGCCGTGGCCGCATTCAAGCCGCACTGAGCCGCCACCTCGCCCAACCCGGTAGCGGCAACGCGACCCCCTTGCGATTGCACGAGCCCCGCACTCTCCAAAAGCTCCAGCGCCGAGCGCGCCAGAGCATTTGTCATTCGAGAATTGGAAAGCTGAGCCGAGCACAGGCCTCCAACGAAATCTGCCAGCTCGTCCGAGCCCACCCAAACACTGGAATGAGAGCTTGTGCTGACGCGCCGCGCAACAAGCCACGCCAGCGAAGCGCCAGCCAACTGCTCCGTTGTCACTTTCACCGCCAAAGGCTCAGCGGCTTGGCGGATGTAGAGCTCGAAAAACTGATCTGTTTGCGCAGCGCTCGGCGCCAAGATCATCGATCGCCCAAATGACTGCCCGCTTCCGTAGCGCCCAGCGCGTCCGCCCTGATTGTGGAGCTGCGCTCGGCTAAGAGGCACGAGCACCGGCTCCGCTGCGATGTCCCCCTGGCGCACCATGGTCGGCAAGCTGAGCACGTTCCGGCACCCCAGATTGACTCCCTGCGCCAATGTTGAGGTTGCCACCAACACGCGAATCTCCCCCTCAGCGAAGCCCCGCTCAATAATCTGCCGCAAGCGCGCGGAGAGATCCGCATGGTGAAACCCGACGCCGCCGCCCAGCGCCTGACTAAGGCTCTTGGCCAGGAGACTCTCATCGGCCAGGTGAAACACCTCGCGCACCTGCGCTGCTGGCGGCAAAGCTAGCCCCTCCGCCAACCGGCTCGCCAGCGTCTGCGCCAACCCCTTCGTGGGCACAAAGACAAGCAGCTGTTCGCCCCGGTGGGCCACCAGTTCCCTCGCCAGCGCGCTGACAGTCTGCACGGCACCTGCAACGCCAGGATCAAAGCCTCCACCCGCCACCGAATCACCTTCGCTGAGACAGCACCCTTCGGGAAAAAGCCTTTCCTCGCCCAGGCACCTCGTGTTCCACTCACGGTAGAAAAACTCGCCAGTGGTGGGATTGAGCACTCCTTCACGCAACTCGACTGGCCGCTCGTGCCAAACGAGAAGCTCGGCATTGAGCCAGCGAGCAAGTCGCTCGGGTTCCACAAGAACGGCGCTCATCGCCACCAGCTGAGGGGGCGTCGGAGCCCGCCGAACAAGAGTCAACACAACATCGGCGCAGCCTCCGCGTTCTGCATCGCCCAACAGTTGCACCTCATCAGCGACGACACACCCCACCAATCCGGCCAGCTCCGGAGCGGCGACGAGCAGCGACCGAAGCTTCTCGTAGACAAGGACGGCTATCTCAAACTCGCCCCGCGCGATGGCGGCGTCGTGGGAGCGTTCGTCCGCGCTGGAATGCACCACCCGCCAGCCGAGAGCTGCATAAGTTGCCTGGAAGCGAGCGCTCAGCTCATGCGCGAGCGCCCGCATGGGCACGACAAAAAGCGCTCGTCCCCCTTTCTCCACACAGCGGGCAGCTGCCATTTCGCCAACGAACGTCTTGCCCGCCGATGTCGGCGCGGCCACCAAAAGCGATTGCCCACGCAGCAGCCCGGTTTGGGCCACGGCATGGGCTTGAAGCGGAAGGAGCGCGTCATCGCGCATGCGCCTCCATTGAGCGACCGTCTTTTCTGAAAAACCGTGGGCGAGCAAGTGGCTGAGTTTCATGAGCCTGCAACCTCCCGGTCTATTCTCTTATCGCGGTGACCGATCCGCGACACTCCCTAAAAATTGAGACCGAGCAGTTGGCCTCCCTCCTTAGTGGCCCCCTCCGAACCAACTGCTCGGTTTGGCTGCCAGGGTCAGTGCGCGTCGAGTTTCGTTCCTCGGCCTTATCCCCCTCACTCCGCTCCTCCCCCTGGCGGAGCGCCCGGCTTGCCGAGGCCTCCTCAGGCCTTGTCTTCCCCCCTAAGGATCGACGCATTTTGCTGACCCCTCGATGCTCTCTTTGCAGAGAGCATCTATTCACTTTCACGCTACGGCGCCTTTTTCCTCCTATTCCACGATTCCTCAACAACCTATGACCACTTTTGTCATCCCTCCTCCTGAGAGAGCGTGAAGCCGCCCCAATTCCGTCGTTCGCCGCATTCTTCCGTCAGCACGGCGCCAGCTCCTCCGCAGTGCCCTTCCCCCGTTTTTGGGTAAAACTCTCATTGCGCGGTCGCTCCTACGCACTTCAAGCTGCCCCGCTGACTGAATGAGCCCATAAGCACTGGGTAAAGCGAGAGTGAGACGCAAGCGCCTTGGGCTTGTGGATGTAGACGTTGTCGCGAGGAGAATCCACTAGGCTCAAGACCGCGTTCCATGTTCAAACTTTGTCGCGAAAGGATAGAACGGGGTTGCCCCAAACGACCGCGCAGCAATTGGAAATACGCAAAGCGCGCGTCGATGACGTGCCGCGCATTCAAAAGCTCATTCACATCTTTGCCGACCGCGGCGAGATGCTTCACCGCAGTCTCAATGAGCTCTACGAAACCATGCGAGACTTTACCGTGGTGGAGGAGAATGGGCGTATCGTCGCGTGTGCAGCCATCCATATCACTTGGGACGATCTCGCGGAACTCAAGAGCGTAGCCGTGGCGCCCGAAGCCCAAGGCAAAGGCTATGGCAAGCTCGTCGTGAGCCGCTGCCTGGAAGAAGCGCGCGAACTGGGCTTGCGCCGCGTCTTCGCGCTAACTTATAAGCCTGAATTCTTTGCCCGTTTTGGTTTTCAAGTTATCGATCGCAACATGTTACCCCACAAAGTTTGGGGCGAGTGCATCAAATGCCACAAGTTTCCCAATTGCAACGAAACCGCTATGATGTGCTACCTCTACGGCGCGCCGACTCCCGCCCGAGAGGAGTAGCGCCGCACCGCCGCATTACATCACTATCTCGGCCAAACCAGCCTATTTTCTGCAAAGGATGTGTCCTATGAAGACCGCACGTTGGCGTTTCTTCGGCTTTCTTGCAATGACGGTCGCGTTTGTGCTCGGCGGCTTCGACGTTGCCGCACAGTCCTCTCATTTGATCAATACCCAGAGCGCCAAATCCAGCAGGCAAAGAAGCGCCGTGCGTTCGGGTCGCTCGACAACGACCACGGCGCCACTCACACATCCTGCCGCGGAAAAGAGTTTTCCGGCATCCATTGACGAAACACAAGCAGGGAACGAGTCGCGTCGCGCGAGAGAGCGGACGACGAGCTCTGCGCAGCGGTCGCGCTCCAGAGAGACAACTCCAAGCGCCTCCGCCGATGCAACGACGATCATCGCAGAACTCATCCGCTCGGACACGAGAACCACAAAGCCGGCCGCGACGCTTGTTGTCCACCTTCCTCTCGGCGGCCCCATGAGTGATCGCGCCCAACCCATGCGCCTCTTCGGGCGCCAGCGTCGCGCCCTCAGCGATTTGCGCGATCTCCTCACGCGCCTGGGCGACGATGCTTCTGTGAGCACTGTCGTCGTCGAGCTGTCCGCTCTCTCCATCGGTTCCGCCACGGCGCAGGAAATCCGTCACAGTTTGCAGCAGTTGCACCGCAAAGGCAAAGCCACGGTCGCCCTTCTCAACGACGACTCCCAGACCGCCTATCTCATTGCACTGGCGTGCCATGAGATCGTCATGCCCCCCTCCAATGCTCTCATGCTGATGGGAGCGCGTGTGGACGGCTACTTCTTCCGCAGTCTGCTGGCGAAGCTTGGCGCTCGCGCCGACATCATTCACATCGGCGAGTACAAATCCTACGGCGAGATGTACACAGAGGACGACTTCACCACGCCCGCCCGCGAAAACATGCAGGCCATCGTCGATGACGTCTATCGCCAACTTCTCGAAACAATCTCCCAGGGGCGCGGGCTCACCACAGCGACCGTTGCCGCTCTCATTGATCGTGGCCCCCTCACGCCCAAAGAGGCGCTCAACGCCAAGCTCATCGACCGAATCGCCTACGGCGACGACGTCATTGAATCCTTCAGGCGCGCGGGGCGAAAGGCGATCAACGCCGACGATTATGCTGATTCCAAGAAAAGCCGCGAAGGCGATATTTCTCTGGCTGAAATCCTCACGCTCCTCAGTGGGGGCAAGCCTGCCCCGAAGGAAGTCAAATTCCCGCAGGTGGCTGTCGTTTACGCGCTGGGGCCAATCCTGCCCGGAGCAAGTGACGCCCTCGATCTCAGCGCTTCAGAGGAGATCACTGCCGACGACTACATCAAGATTCTCAACGAGATCGAGAAGGATTCCTTGATCAAAGGCGTGATCCTGCGTGTGAACAGTCCGGGCGGCTCTGCCTTTGCTTCTGACGTCCTCTTCCGCCGCATCGTCGACCTGGGCAAGAAGAAGCCCGTCATTACTTCGATGGGCGACGTTGCCGCCTCGGGGGGATACTACCTCGCCATGGCCGGCAGCAAAATTATCGCCAACCCGATGAGCGTGACAGGCTCCATAGGCGTCGTCGGAGGCAAACTCGATCTTGCTGGCACCTACGCCAAAATTGGTGTCAACAAAACAACGATTACGCGTGGTAAATTTGCTAATCTTTTCTCGGAAACAGGCGGCTTCTCCCCAGAAGAGCGTGCCGTCGTGGAAAAACTCATGCGCCAAACCTACGATGAGTTCGTAGCCAAAGCAGCCCAGCAGCGTGGCATGACCACTGAAAGCCTCGAGCGTCTGGCCCAAGGACGCGTCTACACGGGAGCCCAAGCCCTCGAGGCGGGGCTTGTCGATGCTCTCGGGAGTTTTGACGTGGCCGTGGCGGAAATGAAGCGCCTCCTCGGCCTTCAGCCCGACGAGAAAATCCAGCTCGTGGCGTATCCCAAAGAAGTCACGCTGCGCGATCTCATTCTCAAAGCCGTGGGGCGCAGTACCCAGCTCGCTCAGTCCCCGCTCGCACCGGCAACTTCCGCTCCAGCGGACGCCGCAGCGTGGCTCATGACGACAAGTGAACTGGCGTCACCGCTAGGGCAGGCCTTGACGCTTGGACGCCTTCTCCTGGCTGAGCGGGTGGTTCTCATGATTCCCTTTGCTCTCGACATAAAATAGCCCTCCGCCCCCATGGAACATTGCCACCCAACGCGTGCCGCGCCGGGGAGAACGAGCCAGCCCTCAGGGGAAGAACCGTCGTCGTGCCGGAGCCATTTTTCGTCTTGCGCGCGGCCGGTGGCTTGCCGCCGATAGAAACTACATCGGAGCGAGCCTAGAGAGCCATGCGCGTGAACTTGCGCTGGTCTCATCGCTCATCATGCTTCACTTATGGGAGAGAGTGTCTATGCGCTTCACAACGACAGCGATGTTGGCCGCTGTGGCGGCATTCGCCTTGAGCGTCACCGCCTGGGCCGAGACCACTGCGCCTGCATCAGCCAAATCTTCCGCGGCGACGTCCGCAACCCTGGAGGTTAAGATGACGAAAGTTCTTCCCTCAGGCCTCAAAATCGAGGACCTCGAGATTGGGAATGGCGAAGAGGCCGTCGCCGGCAAGATGGTCTCTGTCCACTACACAGGCCGCCTGACCGACGGCAAAAAATTTGATAGCTCTTACGACCACCCCGGCAAGAAGCCCTTCACCTTCAAACTCGGCGGTGGCATGGTCATCGAAGGATGGGATCAAGGCCTCGTGGGTATGCGTGTCGGCGGTAAGCGCCGCCTCACCATTCCGCCCAAGCTGGCCTATGGCGAGAGCGGCTTCCCTCCGGTCATTCCGCCCAACGCGACTCTCGTATTCGACGTGGAGCTTCTTAGCGTGAAATAACGGAAGTGACTTTGAGCGCCTGGGGCTACCCCGGAGCTAGCGGGGCAGCCCCTCGTTGCGATCATTTCCATCGGCGCATCTCAAGGACGATGCTGCCGTCTTCCTCCACGCGCTCTTCGACAACGTGCGCGCCACGACGCTCCAGCTCTGCGACCAAGCGATTGTAGGCAAACTGCTGAATGACCTCTTTTGCAAACTCTTCGCCAAGCGCCCTGAGTTCTTGCGGCGTGTGAGAGTCGGGCGCCATCACCTCGATGAAGAACTTTCCACGGGCGTTGCGTTTGAAAACTAACGTCACGTCGTCGCGCACAAAACGCAGCACCTGATCGCGCCCCACCTCCTCCGCCACAACTCCTGTCAAAATCTCGTCGAGCGAAAGCTGCACGGTGCGCATGCGCTTGAGCTTGGCGCTAAGGCGCCCGCGCAACGGCGCATCGTCGGCCGTCGACGTGAAAAGTTTGTAGCCGAGGGCCCCCGCCGCGCTCATGAGCACCGGCCAGAGAAGCGGCATCGACCAGCCAACCGTCGGTGTCAGCACAAAGATGGAGCCTAGCATACGCTTCCGACTGATAAGCACTGCCTCCGCAAAAGGCAACGCTTTTCGCACAACCTTTCCGTTGGGTTCGATGGCCCCGTGGGCGCTGCGGCCATCACAGAATTCGTCGCGAGCTCAGCGGGGGAGTCTTCTTCACGCAGCGGACTCCGGCAGTTGGCTGAAGAGTGCGGGCTAAGGCCACAGCTCCCGCCAGCGCGTCGAGTGCATCATCGTGGCGTCCGTTGGGAAAGGCGCGTGCTTGCGCAAAGAGTTCTTCAGGCAATCCATGGGCAAAACGCAACCATCCACCGGCGATGAGCGGTTCAAGCGCCGCGATGCGCTGCTCCTTGGGCAACGTTTGGCGCACACTTCTCACTTCGAGCCGTGGCGCAGCGAAGCCGCATGGCCGATCTTCGACAGCGCCCCTCAAAGCGTCATGGAGGAGACTTTGAAAGCCCACCGCTTCAACCCCGAAGAGAGCAAAACGCCAACGCCTGTGGAGCTCGACGACGCGCGTGACCTGCGCCGTGGGCGGACAACGCTCAAGCCAGACGTCGAGCACATAGAGCACCCCCCGCGCACTTCGCCCGACCGTTGCAATCGCTGCCCAGTCGCCTTTGCCAAGTGAAGGATCCAGAAAGCCAACGACCACTAGCTCGTGGAGCTCAACGCGCGCCCCCTCAGCTGCGCTTTCAACTTCGGTCCCAGATGCCCACGCTTGACGTGCCGCTGAGTCCTCTGCAAGCCGACCATCGGCGCCGACGGAAAAACGCCTCCACATCTCTGGGATAAAAAAGCAGCCCTCTCCAGCGAGAGGTTCATTCTGCTTCTCCTTAAAAAACGCTGGACGCCCCAGTACCACAAGCTGTTCCATGAGGTCCGGATAGGATTCTTTCTCAGGCCAGAGAACGCTTGTCCCGGAGAGCATCTCCTCCGCGTGGCGCTCCAAAAAACCGCGAGCATGCTCGAGTCGATCGGGTTCCTCGGGGCACGTCATGACACTCATCCACTGCGCCCAAAGATCACTTCGCGCTGACCACGCCTCAATGGCACGGTAGATGCGCGCCTCGCAATGGGGCGAGGCCGCCAGCATCGTCAAAAGGCTTTCGCGGTGAAGGACCGTGCCGATGGCCTCGATGTGAGTGGCGCCGTCGCCGAGAGGCTCAACGACTTCGCGATACCACGTCTGGATGGCTTCGCGGTATAGCGAGGAGTACACACGCGTCGAATCTTCGACGTCGTCGAGCACGATCTTGGTGGGGCGGGCCGTTCCATGCCCGATTCCCCGAATCTCACATCCCGCCCCAAAAGCGGCCACACGCACCCCGCCCACAACAAGCGAACGCACATTGTTTTCCGTAATGCGCGCTACGTGAGGAAAGAGCGCGCCCAGCAGCCGGTTGCTCCGCAGCTCCTCACGCAATACTCTTAGCCGCCCGCTAGCTTGTTTTTGGGTGGCACTAAGAAGGACAATGAAACGCTCGCGCCGAAAGCAAATATCGAGCAGCGGCAGGAGTGTGGCGAAAATCGCTGATTTCGCATAGCCGCGCGGAGCAGCCACCACGAGCCGACTTCCCCGCCGACGCGGCCAGGGTGCGCCGCGTGCCAACGCGTCGTAGCGGTCAAAACTCTCGCGATGAAGCCGGGAGAAAGGCAACCGACACCAATGCGGAAAGAGAAAGCGGACGGCGAGGCGCGCATCGGCAGCGAGCCGATCCCGTAGATGTCCGGCAAGCATGGCGGCCAATCCGTTGCGCAAAGTTAGCGGCCGGGAGTGAGTCTTGCTCCTCTCGTTCGACAAGAGTTTCACCTCGATTGGGAGAGACATCGTGCGAGCCATTCTACCGCGCCGAGCTGCCCAGAGGAGTTCCCTTCCCGAACCTAAGCGACCTTTCGGCTTGCACTGTCGCGCACACAAAAGAAGATAGCAAGGGCGCTTACGAGCGACGTCCAATGTCCTGGCGGGCGACCCTAAGCCGCCACGAGAGAGGGGTGCGAGCCCTGGGCGACGCTCACACACGGGAGCAGCACGAAAGGCGGTGGCAGACCATCGAACTCAAGAAACTCCTGGCGTGGTTCCTTGTGAGTGCTGCCGGCGTTGGCTTTCTTTTGTGGATCGAACAACCGGCAAGCAGGCGCACCGAGCTGCGGATTGATTCCCCGATCGTGCCCGGAGCGCCATGGGCAAGCGGGGAATGGCCGAACCTCCGTGCGCTGCGCCGCTGCGCCGCCACACCCCACGGGGTGAGTGAGTCTGAAAGTACGATAGCGCCGGCCGCCGCATCCCAAGAGGAGAAACCGCCATTAAGCCTTACTGCCACGCCCGAGGATGAATGGGGGAGCCCAGTCCCTCGCATCCCGACCCGCCTCGCCTCATTGCCGGTCCTTATCCCTATCAGCGCTACTCGAAAGGAAGAAAAATCGCCTCCAACCGAGAGCATCCCAATCCTAGCCACAACCGAGCCGCTTCTCACCATGCTAGCTTACCGTCCACCTGGCGCACGCGACGAAGGCGAATCACAGCTCGTTCTCATCGCGCCGGAGCTTCTCGCGTTTGCTGCTCCGTCGTGGTCAGCGGCCACAGCTCCTTTTCGATTGCAGGAGGGCAATCACGTCCGCCCGATCACTCGCTTGCGCAATGCGGGTGACTTCGACTGGATTCAGTTTGAGCGCGACGGCGCGCTGTGGTGGGTTCCCGCCGAATTTTTCGTGCGCTTGGCCTCTCCGCGAGCTTTTCCTTTCTCAGCCCGGGCAAATCTTCCCATTGGCGCAGAACCCGTCGATCGCAATACCCCTCTCCCACCCGATTACGAGCCCTCGGATCTCGTGCCGGTTGCGACGGAATTCGTCCTGGGCCCCAAGACCATTCTGTTGCGGCGTGAGGCGGCCGAGGCCCTGGAGACCATGTTGCGCGCTGCCCGCCGCGACGGCTGCGAGCTTCGCGTCTTTAGCGGTTTTCGCAACTTTGCCACTCAAAAGCGCCTTTATCTGGAAGCGATTGCCAGCCAGGGTCCCAAGCAAAACGGCACCGCGGCCCCCGGCTACAGTGAGCACCAACTCGGCACCACCGTCGACATCAGCAACACAGATCCAGCGATGGTTCTTTCCGAGCGCTTTGGGACAACCCCCGAGGGGCGATGGCTTTTCCGCCACGCCGCGCAGTTCGGCTTTATTCACTCCTACACGGAAGAAAACACGCTTGAGGCCGGCTATAAACCCGAACCCTGGCATTTGCGCTACGTGGGCCCGCAGCGCGCGTCTCAAATCCTCGCCTCGCGAGCTTCTGGGGCCGGCGAGCCTTAAGGCGCAATCTTCTCCCGGCAGGCTGGGCGACTTTTTTAAGCGGACAAGGAAAAGTCCAGTAGGCAGCGCCACGCACACTCACTTTCTCGCCAAGAAATCCCTCATCCCAGCCTCTGGCCTCACACGGATTGCCGTCGCCACATGAACATCTCTTGAGCAAAGATGTTGCATGCGATGTTTTCGCCGCTTTATCGCACAAACGATAGCTTTTTGATGCGGGGCAGCGCCGCCAAAGGAAGAACGTTTTCTTGCGGTTTTGGCCGCCCCGACGCAAGGATAAGATCTCGAATACGATGCCGAAACGGGTCACCATACTTGGCTCCACTGGGTCGATCGGTAGGAAAACGCTTCAGGTCATCGAAGATTTTCCTGGCGAATTCGAAGTTGTCGCCCTCAGCACGAATTGCCAAACGGGGATCCTGGCAGAGCAGGCCCAGCGTCATCGCCCGCGCGCCATCTGTGTCTGTGCGCCTGAAAAGCTCAATGAGGCACGGCACATTGCCGCCACAACGGGTGCCACTCTCCATGAAGGCCCGCAAGGTCTCGTTGAGCTCGTTGAACGTTACGAAACGGACATCGTCGTTGTGGCGACAGTTGGCTTTGTTGGCCTTCTGCCCACTCTGCGCGCGATTGAGTTAGGCCGAACGATTGGATTGGCGAATAAGGAAGTCCTTGTGACGGCGGGCGATCTCCTCATGGCAGCGGTTCGCCAGCGCCAGGTTGATATTCTGCCCGTCGATAGCGAACACAACGCGATCTTCCAGTGCATGGCGT
>FWWL01005870.1_pt1 | contig 18460 bp, 16 predicted proteins | sample 2228331 | NCBI WGS metagenome assembly FWWL01 (sample SAMEA103939775, study PRJEB20133) | metagenome
TCATGGGCCCCACGCAGGAGGACACCATCACCATCATCACCTGCGGGGGCACCTTCATCCCCGATCCCCGAGACCCCTACGGTGGCAGTTACACTAACCGCATCGTGGTGCGGGCCACCCTGGTGGAGGTCAAGCCGGCCCTTCTGACCTCTCAGTAGTGGGCGCGCCCCAACGCACCCATCACCGCTGGCATCTTGGACAGAAGTAAGTGGTGCGGCCTCCCACCCTGGTGCGGGCGATGGGGGTGCCGCAGTGGGGACAGGGCTTCCCCTCCTGTCGGAAGACGCGCACGTGCTCTTGGTGGCGGCCGGGGGAGCCGGTGGCATCCACATAGCTCTGAAAGCTGGTGCCCCCATGCCCCACGGCCCACTTCAGGACGTCCCGCAGGGCCCTCCAAAGCCTCTCCACCTCCTGGGGGGAGAGGGAAGAGGCGGGGCGGCGGGGATGGATGCCGGCCTCGAACAGGGCCTCGTCGGCGTAGATATTGCCCACCCCGGCCAGGACCCGCTGGTCCAAGAGGACGGCCTTCACCGCTCCCCTGCGCCCCCCAAGACCCCCCTCCAGGGCCTGGGGGGTGAAGGAGGGGGCCAGGGGCTCAGGCCCCAAGGCCCCCACCACCGAGGAGGGGTCGTCCACTAGCCACATACACCCCAGCTTGCGCTGGTCGTGGTAGCAGAGATGGGCGCCGTCGTCCAAAAGGAAGGAGGCCCGCAGGAAGCGCCCCTGGCATCCCCCCCGGCGGTGGACGAGGGAGCCGGTCATGCGCAGGTGGACGATCCAGGTGCGGCCATCGTCCAGGGGGAAGAGGAGGTACTTGCCCCGCCGCTCCACCTCTAGGATCTGTCGTCCCTGCAGGCCCCGGGCCAAGGCCTGAAGGTCAGGGGGCCAGACGGCTAAGCGGGAGGCCTGAGGCATAAACTGGGCCGCCAATATGCGCCGGCCCGCCACCAGGGGGCGCAGCTGACGACGGACGGTCTCCACCTCCGGCAGCTCAGGCACCGCTGGGCTATTCCATCTCCCCCCAGCTCTTGCCCACCTTCACGTCCACCTTGAGGGGGACGCAGAGTTGGGCCACGGAGGGCATGACCTCCAGGACGATGGCCCGCACCTCCTCTAGCTCCTGGGCCGGGCACTCGAAGATGAGCTCATCGTGCACCTGGAGGATCATGAGGGAGCGTAGGCCTCGCCGCTCCATCTCGGCGTGGACGCGGGCCATGGCCAGCTTCATGATGTCGGCGGCCGTCCCTTGCACCGGCATATTGATGGCCGCCCGCTCCGCCGCCTGGCGCACGTTCTGGTTGGGGGAGTTGATCTCTGGCAGGTAGCGGCGGCGGCCAAAGATGGTCTGGGCATAGCCCAGCTCTCGCGTCCGTTGCACCGTCTCCTCGATGTAGCGGCGAACGCCAGGGTACTTCTGGAAGTAGCGGCGGATGAACTCCGCCGCCTCCTCGCGGGGGATGCGCTCCCGCACCGAGAGGCCCCAATCGGAGAGGCCGTAGAGGACGCCGAAATTGAACACCTTGGCCCGCCGCCGCATGGCGGGGGTCACCTGGTCTATGGGCACCCCGAACACCTGGGCGGCAGTGGCGGCGTGGATGTCCTCGTCCCGCAAGAAGGCCTCCACCAGGGCCGGGTCCTGGGAGAGATGGGCCATGACCCGCAGCTCGATCTGGGAGTAGTCGGCGGCCAAGAGGTAGGGATTGGGCCCCACGTCCCGGGCCACGAAGGCGCGGCGGATCTGGCCCCCCAGCTCGGTGCGCACGGGGATGTTCTGCAGGTTAGGGTTGCTGGAGGTCACTCGCCCGGTGGCCGCCCCTGTCTGGTTGAAATCGCTATGGATGCGGCCAGTGCGGGGGTTCACCAGCCCAGGCAGGGCGTCCACATAGGTGCTCTTGAGCTTGCTCAGCTCCCGGTACTCGAAGATGAGGTCGATGACCGCGTGGGCCCCCCGCAGCTCCTCCAGGGACTGGGCATCGGTGGAGTAGATGCCGGACTTGAGCTTGCGGGTCTTGGGGAGCCTTAGCTCCTCGAACAGGACCTGGGAGAGCTGCTGGGGGGAGCCCACGTTGAACCGGTGCCCCACCAAGCGGAAGATCTCCTCCTCCACCCGCCGGACCTCTTCCGTCAGGGCCTGGGACATCTCCCGCAGGACGCCCACGTCCACGGCCACGCCGTTGAACTCCATGCGGGCCAGCACGGGCACCAGGGGCATCTCGATCTCGTAGAACAGGCCTTCCATTTCCCTCTCCCGCAGGAGGGGGGCGAGGGCCTCCTGCAAGCGGAGGGCCATGTCGGCATCGGCACAGGCGTAGCGAGCGGCAGCGGCCACCGGCACCTCGGCCATGGAGATTTGGCCCTTGCCCCGCTGGCCGATAAGCTCAGTGATCTCCGTCATTTCCACCCCTAGGAAGCGGGAGGCCAGCCACTTGAGGCCCAGGGCCCCTTCCCCTGGACGGTAGCTCCCTCCGCCCCCTTCCCCTAGCAGGAAGGCGGCGATCATGGTATCAAACCGGAGGCCACGCACCCAGATGCCCTCCTGGGCCAGGACCACCAAGTCGTACTTGGCGTTGTGGCCCACCTTCTCCACCCTCTCGTTCTCCAGGAGGGGGCGGAGGCGATGCAGCACCAGGCCCAGGGGGAGCTGGGGGGCATGGGCCACGTGGCCCACCGGCACGTAATAGGCCTCGCCGGGGGCCAAGGCGAAGGAGAGGCCCACCAGGCGGGCCCGCATGGCCTCCTGGCTGGTGGTCTCGGTGTCGAAGCTGAAGCGCCCGGCCCTCTCTAGGCGGCGGGCCAGCTCGCCCAGGGCCTCCTCCTCGGTCACCACCTGGTAGCGCTCGAGGCCTACCGCCTCCCGGGCCACTGTGGCCTCCAGGAGGGGCATCTGCCTCCCCTCGGGGGGCGGGGACTCCTCGTCAGGGGGCAGGCGAGGCACCAGACTCTTGAACTCCAGCTCCCGGAAGATGTCCAGCACCCGCTGGCGACGGTAGTGGGCGCGGAAGTCGGCGGCCTCCAGGTCCAAGGTCACCGGGACGTCGGTGACGATGGTGGACAAGCGTTTGGCCCGGCGCACCTGCTCCTCATGCTGGCGGAGGGCCTCCCGCAGCTTGGGGGGCTCCACCCGCTCCAGGTGCTCATAGATGCCCTCCACGGAGCCGAATTCTTGGAGGAGGCGGACCGCCGTTTTCTCCCCCACCCCCGGCACGCCGGGGATGTTGTCTGTGGGGTCGCCCTTGAGGGCCTTAAGATCGGGCATCTGATGGGGGAGGACGCCATAGCGGCGCTGGACGTCCTCGGGGGTGGCATAGACCACCGCGTCCCGCTGATAGGGGCGATAGAGCCAGAGGTGGACGCCAGGGCCCACCAACTGGGCGATGTCCGAGTCCAGGCTCACCAGGAAGGTTTCTACCCCTAACGCTGCCGCCTGGCGGGCCAAGGTGCCCAGGATGTCGTCGGCCTCGTAGCCCTCGTGCTCATATATGGGGATGCCGAAGGCCGCGATGAGCTGGCGACAGCGGGCCATCTGATCCCGCAGCTCATCGGGGGTCTCCGCCCGGTGGGCCTTGTATTGGGGGTCGAGGCGATGGCGAAAGGTGGCCCGCCCCTTGTCCATGGCCACGGCCACGTGGGTGGGCCTCAGCTCCTGCAACACCGAGAGGAGGGTGTTGGCAAAGCCATAGACGGCGCTTATCACCTCCCCGGTGCGGCGCACGGTGAGGGGCTGTTCCTTCATGGCATGGTAGGAGCGGTGGATGATGCCGTGACCGTCCAGGAGGACCAGCAGACGCTCCTTCTCCCCCACGCCTCGCATTATACCACCGGCCTGTCCCCTCGTACCTTGCCGTATACGTCAAGTTGCCCCTATAATGGCGCCGTACGCAGGCCTACTCGCCGATAGGAGGAGATATGGGCAAGCCGGTGCTGAAGACCAAGCTGTGCGAGATGCTGGGCATCGAATATCCGGTCATCCTGGCCGGGATGGGGGGTGTGTCCCGGGCCCAGTTGGTGGCCGCCGTGTCCAACGCCGGTGGCCTAGGGGTCATTGGGGCGGCGGCCATGCCCCCGGAGGAGCTGCGGCAGGAGATCCGCAAGGTGCGGGACCTGACGGACAAGCCCTTTGGGGTGGACCTGATCCTGCCGGCCATGGGCCAGCTCCCCACCGTCCCCCGGGAGGGGGCGTCCAAGATCGGGGACTGGCGGGAGCTACTACCCAAAGAGCAGCGGGAGTTCGTGGAGAGGCTCAAGAGGCAGTTCGAGCTGCCGGAAGTGGAGCGGGAGCCCCCGCCCTTCCAGTTCGGGCCGGACTTTATCCACCGCCAGATGGAGGTGGTGCTGGAGGAGCGGGTGCCCGTGTTCGCCTCCGGCCTGGGCAACCCGGCCCCCTTTGTCCCCGACCTGCACAAGAACGGCACCAAGGTCATCGCCCTGGTGGGCAACGTCAAGAACGCCCTGCGCGTCAAGGAGGGGGGAGCGGACATCATCGTAGCCCAGGGCTACGAGGCCGGAGGCCATACTGGGCGGGTGGGCACCATGGCCCTGGTGCCCCAAGTGGTGGACGCCGTGGCCCCCACCCCAGTGGTGGCCGCCGGGGGCATCGGCGATGGGCGGGGCCTGGCCGCCGCCCTCTGCCTGGGGGCGGTGGGGGTGTGGGTGGGCACCGCCTTCCTTGTCTCCCAGGAGGCCAGCTGGGACCCCGACCTCAAGCGTCGCATCCTGGAGGCCAGCGAGGAGGACACCCGGGTCACCCGCATCTACTCGGGCAAGCCCATGCGCAACATCACCAACCCCCTCATTGAGGAATGGGAGCGGGCAGGGGTGCCCACCCTCCCCTTCCCCTTCCAGGGGGCCCTCATCCGGGAGATCACCCTGCCGGCAGAGAAGGCGGGGCGCAAGGAGCTGCTCATGAACCCCGCCGGCCAGATATCGGGCATGCTCCGCCGCATCCGCCCAGCGGGCGAGATCCTGGAGGAGATGGTGGCCCAGGCCGCCGAGCTCCTCCAAAAGGTCCTCCCCGCTCAGGTGGAGGCCCACCCGGGCTAAAAGCCCCCCCAACGGATGGGGGTGGCGTCCGTGCCACCCCCACCCCCCTTTCCCATGTATCTTGACCTTTCAACTCGAAATAGTCTAGAATTAGAGCAAGCGGCGAAGGGGTAAAAGGAGGGAGAGCATGGCTGGGTATGCGCGGCCGGAGGTGTTGGTGAGCACGGAGTGGGTAGCCCAACACCTGAACGATCCCAAGGTGCGCATCGTAGAGGTGGACGTGGACACGGCGGCCTACGAGACGGGCCACATCCCGGGGGCTGTAGGCTGGCACTGGAAGAACGACCTGGAGACGCCCATCGTCAGGGACATCGCCACCAAGGAGCAGCTAGAGGAGCTCCTTTCCCGCTCAGGCATCGCCAATGATACCACGGTGGTCCTTTACGGGGACAACAACAACTGGTTCGCCGCCTATGCCTTCTGGGTGCTCAAGTATTACGGGCACCAGGACGTGCGCCTCATGGACGGGGGGCGCAAGAAGTGGATCGAGGAGGGCCGCCCCCTGACCACCGAGGTGCCCTCCTACCCCCGTGCCCAGTACCAGGCCCAGAGCCCCGATGCCAGCATCCGCGCCCTGCGGGAGGACGTGCTGCGCTCCCTGGGGCGGCCGGAGGTGGCCCTGGTGGACGTGCGCTCCCCGGCCGAATATAGAGGGGAGCTTCTGGCCCCCGAGAACCTGCCCCAGGAGGGGGCCCAGCGGGGGGGCCACATCCCGCTGGCCAAGAACATCCCTTGGGCCATGGCCGTGCGGGAGGACGGCACCTTCAAGGACGCCGAGGAGCTGAGGCAACTTTACGCGGGCCAGGGCATCACCCCCGATAAGGAGGTCATCGCCTACTGCCGCATCGGCGAGCGCTCGGCCCACACCTGGTTCGTCCTCAAGTACTTGCTGGGCTACCCCAAGGTGCGCAACTACGACGGCTCCTGGACGGAGTGGGGAAGCCTGGTGGGGGTGCCCATCGAGCGCTGACCCCCTTCCCAGAGGAGGCGACCCGACGTAAGATTTGGGCGCGGCATGGGGCCCGCGCCCGCAGGCACAAGCATAAGTGGTCGCTACCTCCAGGTGAGGGGCAGGCGTATCTTTGTGCGGGAGGCCCGCCCCCTGGGCCCCTGCCAGGGGGCGGTGGTCCTGCTTCATGGATGGGTGGGCACTTCTTCCTGGATGTTCCGTCACGTCCTGCCCCACCTAGGGGGCCATCTCTGGGCCATAGCCCCTGACCTGCCTGGCTTCGGGCGCTCCCAGCCCCTGGAGGGCCGCCCCAGTGTGCACGCCTACACCTCCTTCTTGGCCCAGCTGACCGAGGCCTTGGGCCTGGGGCGCTTCCACCTGGTGGGGGCCTCGGTAGGGGGCACCTTCGCCATCACCTTCGCCAGCCACTACCCGGAGCGGGTGGGGAGGCTGGTGCTGGTGGGGCCCGTGCACCGGGGGGCCCACCTGCCGCGACGCTTTCACTTGGTGTTCCAGCTGGTGGACAGGCCCGGCCTGCGGGAGCTAGTGCCCAAGGCCCCCATCAAGTGGTGGCTCATCGTCCGTCGCCTGGACATGGGACGGGACACCCGTCACCTCTTGCCGGAAGACAAGCGCCTCATGGCCCAAGACATCATGCGCGTGCCTAACCAGACCCTCATCAACGTCGCCCGCCAGCTTTTGCGCCTGGACCTGACACGGGAGGCGCGGCGCATCCGGGCCCCCACCCTCATCCTAGACGGGGAGGAGGGGCGCATGGTGCCCGCCCGGTCGTCCCAGGAGCTGGCAGCCCTCATCCCCGCGGCTCGCTGCCATATCGTCCCCCACTGTGGGCACAATCTTTTGCTGGAGAAGCCCCAAGAGTTCCTCTCCTTGGCCCTCCCCTTTCTGCAGGAGGGCACCGTTGGCCTGGAGAGGGGTCTTCAGCTATAATTGGTGCGGCCTGAAAGGAGGGGGGCCATGACCCAAAGGCAGGAGGGGCCACTTTCTGGCCTCCGCGTCCTGGAGCTGGCTGGGCAGGCCGGGGCCTACTGTGGCAAGCTATTGGCCGACCTAGGGGCAGACGCGATCAAGGTGGAGCCCCCGGAGGGCGATCCCGCCCGCCGCATCCCCCCCTTCTTCCACGACGACCCTCACCCGGAAAAGAGCCTCTACTTCTTCGCCTTCAACACCTCCAAGCGCTCCATCACCCTAGACATCGGCAAGGCCGACGGCCAGGCCCTCTTCCGCCGCCTGGCCCAGAAGGCAGACGTGATCATTGAGACCTATCCCCCGGGCTACATGGACGGCCTGGGCCTGGGCTACCAAGCCCTGAGCCGGGCCAACCCTGGCCTCATCTACTGCTCCATCACCGGGTTCGGCCTCTCTGGGCCCCGGGCCCACTGGCAGGCCAGCGACCTCATCGCCGTAGCCATGAGTGGCATGATGTATCTGGCCGGCTTCCCCGAAGACCCCCCCAACCGTCCCTACGGGGACCAGGCCTATTACTGCGCCTCCATCCAGGCCTGCACCGGCATCCTCACCGCCCTCCTCTACCGCGACCGCACAGGCCTAGGCCAGCTGGTGGAGGTCTCCATGCAAGAAGCCCTGTCCATGAACCAAGAGACGGCCATGCAGTACTGGGACCTGCGCCAGGAGCTGCGGCGCCGTCAGGGGGAGGGGCGCCGCCTCCCCTCTGGGGAGTGGTTCCGGGTCCCGGGCCTGGGGACATACGAGTGCGCCGACGGGCATGTCTTCCTCATGATCGGCCTCCCTGGCTTCGGTGCCCCCCTCACCACCCTCATCGACTGGATGGCCGAGGAGGGGATGGCCGAAGACCTCACCGACCCCCGCTGGAAGGAGATCTTCGCCCAGATCGACCTGCGCCTCATCGCCGTGCTCCTCCAGTCGCCGGACGTGAGCCTGGCCCAGGAATGGGTGCCCCGCTTCCGCCATGTGGACCCCATCATTGAGCGGTTCATCCGCACCAAACCCAAGCACGTCCTCTACGAGGAGGGGCAGAGAAGGGGCCTACTTATCGCCCCTGTCAACACCCCCAAAGATGTGGTGGAAAACCCCCAGCTCAACGCCCGCGGCTTCTTCCAAGAGGTGGCCCACCCCGAGCTGGGGGCCACCATCCGCTACCCTGGCCCCCCTTACCGGTTGGGGCTCACCCCCGCCCGCATATGGCGGCGCCCGCCCCGCATCGGCGAGCACAACCTGGAGGTCTACCGGGACGAGCTGGGGCTGTCCCCCCAGGAGCTGTCCGCCCTGGCCGCCGCCGGGGTCATCTGAGGAGGAAGGCCATGGCCGACAAGATAGCGCACAGGGACGGGACGGCCATGCCCAGGCGCTCCCTGGAGGTGAGGATATGACCACAGGCAACGACCTACCCCTCAAGGGCATAAGGGTGGCCGACTTCACCTGGTTTGGGGCCGGGCCCATCTTCACCCAGATCCTGGCCCACTATGGGGCGGAGGTCATAAGGGTGGAGTCCCAGACCAGGCCCGATGGCCTGCGCATCGCCATGCCCATGCCCAAGGACAAGCCTCCTTCCCTCAACGTCTCCGGCTACTTCAACAACTTCAACGCCAACAAGCTCTCCTTCACCCTGAACATGAGCACCGAGAAGGGCAGGGAGCTGGCCCTGCGCCTCATCGCCAAGAGCGACATCATGGCCGAGAACTACACCCCCGGCACCTTAGAGAAGTGGGGCCTCTCTTACGAGCGCATCCTAGAGGTGAAGCCGGACATCATCTTGGTGCGGGAGCCCATGCAGGGGCTCACAGGCCCCCACCGCGACTTCGCCGGCTTTGGGGCCGTCATCACCCCCCTGGCCGGCCTCAGCTACCTTTCGGGCTTCCCCCACCGCCCGCCGGTGGGCCTGGGCACCAATTACACCGATTACGTGGTAAACCCCGGCCACGCCGCCGTGGCCACCCTGGCCGCCCTGCACTATCGCAACCGTACGGGCAAGGGCCAGCTCATCGAGGTGGCCCAATTTGAGAGCTCGGTGAACGTCATCTCCGTAGCCCTCTTGGACTATGTGGTCAACGGTCGCGTGCAGGAGCGCCAGGGCAACCGCCTCCCCTATGCCTGCCCCCATGGGGCCTACCCCTGCCAAGGCGACGACCGCTGGGTGGCCATCGCCGTGTTCAACGACCAACAGTGGCAGGGCTTCTGCCAGGCGGTGGGGGAGGAGTGGACGCGGGACGAGCGGTTCGCCACCCTCTTGGGGCGCAAGGCCCACGAGGACGAGCTGGATCGCCTCATCGAGACCTGGACCAGCCAGCGGGAGGCGGAGGAGGTGATGGAGCTCCTGCAGGCCCACGGCGTCCCCGCTGGCGTCGTCCAGAGCGCCGCCGATGTGCTGGACCGCGACCCCCACCTCAAGGCCCGCGGCTACTACCGCTACCTGGATCACCCAGAGGCCGGGCGCACGGCCTACGACGGCTCTGGCTTCCGCCTGCACCGCACCCCCGGCGGCCCCACCACCCCCGCCCCCCTCCTGGGCCAGCACACCTATTACGTCTGCAAGGAGGTGCTGGGCCTCTCCGACGACGAGATAGCCGACCTCACCGCCGCCGGCGTCCTCCAGTAGGGCGTTGAGGGGGCCTGTCGGTCTCGGCCCGCGGATAGGCGTTGGGGTGCCCCCGCCGTCCGCCCTATGGGGGTCCTTTTGGCCACCGGTGCCCCTAGAGCACTGGACAATCCCCCCAGGGGGCATTAGTATTTCCTCGACTGGCCACAGGAGGAGGATGCAGCATGAACGAAGGCTACCCTGTCACCTTTGATGTCTCCCTGCAAAAGGAGTTCGACCGGATGCAAGTCTTCATGCGGGTGGTGCTCTTCTGGCTCCTGGGGTGGGTGCCCGGGCTCCTCTACTACCTGCTGCCGATAGTGGCCGCCATCCGGGTCTCGCAAAAGGGGGGCCAGCGCTTCCTGCAGGAGGACGCCCCCAAGCTCACCACCTGGATACGCATGGCCATGGCCTTCTACGCCTATCTATTCATGTTCACCGATAAGCTATCCCTCGAGCGGCCCCAAGAGGTGGTCACCCTAGAGGTGCAGCCGGGCGGCCATCCCAGCGCGGGGTCGGCGCTGCTGCGCCTCGTCCTGGCCCTCCCCAGCGCTTTCGTGCTGGGCATCCTCTACCTTGCGGCCTACGTCATGTGGGTGGTGGCAGCCTTCCAGGTGCTGACCCAGGGCAGCTTCTCCGAGGGCACCGCCCACTTCTTCCGGGGCGTGCTGACCTGGCAGGCGCGGCTCTTCGCCTATCTAGGCTCGCTGGTGGAGCCTTATCCGCCTTTTGCCCTGGAGATGGGCCCTCGTGCCACCCCCACGGCCTAAGGTAGGGCGGCCAGGACGGACTAAAATAGGTCCGTGACCGCCCAAGCCGCCTATGGCGCTCTGTTCCGTCGCGCCTACAGCCTCTTGCACGGGGGAACGCCCGAGGAGGGGGCTTGGGCCCCCCAGCGCCAGCCCGAGGAAGATCTGGAGGACTTCCTGGCCCGCACCCGCCACCATGCCCTCGTGCCCCTACGAGAGGAGTTGGAGGCCACACCGCCGCCTTCCCCCCTGGCGGAGGCCCATCGCCTGCTGCTAGAGGCCATCAACTGCGCCCTAGAGGCCGATGCCGCCCTGGCCGCCCAGATACAGGCCTACAGCCGCGGCGATTACCGAAGCAGCCTGGAGCACTCCCAGCGGGCCATCCAGCTGGCCCAACGCGCAGTGGAACTGGACCGGGCCCTCATCCGCGCCCTGTGGCAGGCGGAGGAGTGGGCCCCCGGCACCCTGGCCGCCCTGGGGCTGAGGGCCGTCCTGCCCAGGGAGGATGACAAGGGCGCTGCCGAGGATGAACAATATGAATAGCCCACCACGGACGACAAGGAGGTCAGCATGGCCCTAGTGGATGGAGGCGACCTGGTCGTCAAGGCCCTGAAGCGGGAGGGGGTGGATGTCATCTTCACCCTCTGTGGGGGCCATGTCCAGGCCATATACGATGCCTGTCTCGATGAGGGGGTGCGCATCATCGATGTGCGCCATGAGCAGGCCGCCGGCCACGCCGCCGAGGGGTGGTCGCGGGCCACCCGCCGCTGCGGGGTGGCGGTGGTCACCGCCGGTCCTGGGGTCACCGACGTGGTCACTGCCGTGGCTAACGCCTACCACAACAAGAGCCCCATGCTGGTCATCGGCGGCCGTAGCCCCCTCTCGCGGTTCGAGATGGGGGCCCTGCAGGAGATGGACCACGTGGAGCTCATGCGCCCCATCACTAAGTGGGCCCGCTGCGTATACGAGACCAAGCGCATACCAGAGTACATCAGCATGGCTTTCCGGGAGGCCATGACGGGCCGTCGCGGCCCCGTATTCCTAGAGATCCCTACTGATGTCCTCTTCCAACGGGTGGAGGAGTCAGAGGTGCGCTTCCCAGAGCGCTATCGCCCCCAGGGGCGCAAATACCCCGACCCTCGCCTGGTGCGGGAGGCGGCCCACCTCCTGGCCCAGGCCCAGCGGCCTATGGTCATGGCCGGCTCCCAAGTGTACTGGGACGAGGCCCACGAAGAGTTGAGACAGCTTATCGAGAAGCTCCAGGCCCCCGTCTATCTCAACGCCATGGGGCGGGGCTGCATCCGCCAGGACCATCCCCTGTTCTTCTCCCGCACCCGCCGCCTGGCCATGACCCAGTGCGACGTGGCCCTCATTGTGGGCACCCCCCTGGACTTCCGCATGGCCTACGGCCAACGCTTCTCCCCCCAGTGCCGGGTCATCCAGGTGGACTCCGACCCTGCCGAGCTAGGGCGCAACCGAGACTTCGCCGTGGCTATCGAGGGCGACGCCAAGGCCACCCTGGAGGCCCTCATGGCCGAGCTGGGTGACCGCCCCCTCCGCCACCATGATTGGCTACGGGCCCTGCGAGAGGAGGAGGAGAAGATCAGGGCCCAGCGGCAAGAGTTCGAGAATTCCGATGCCGTGCCCATCCACCCCCTGCGCCTGTGCAAGGAGATCGCGCAGTTTGTGGACGACAACACCATCGTGGTGGGCGATGGGGGGGACATCGTCAACCTGGCCGCCCAGGTGCTACCCATCAACCACCCCGGCCAGTGGTACGATCCCGGCCCCTTCGGCACCTTGGGGGTGGGCACCGGCTTCTGCATGGCCCTGGCCACCGTCTTCCCCCACAAGCGCATCCTCATGGTCAACGGCGACGGCACCTTCGGGCTCAACGGCTTCGAGTTCGACACCTTCGTGCGGTTCCACATGCCCATCGTCTCGGTGGTGGGCAATGACCGCCAGTGGGGGCAGATCGTGGTGGGCCAGAGGCTGATGTACGGGAAGGAGAGGGTAGTGGCCTCCCTGTTGGGAGACAACGCCCGCTACGACCTGGTGGTGGAGGCCCTGGGAGGGCATGGGGAGTTCGTCACCGAGCCCCAGCAGATCAGGCCGGCCCTGGAGCGAGCCCTGGCCTCCGGAAAGCCGGCCTGTGTCAACGTCATCATCGACCAGGACCCCCCAGGCCTGAGGGGAGGCTACGAATTCATGTGAGCGGAGCGGGGCATGCGCTATTGCGTGTTCTGCGAGATAGTGGCCAAGAGGGAGCCGGCAGAGATCATCTACGAGGACGAGGAGGTGATGGTCTTCCGCAACCGCCTGCGCTGGGTGCCGGTGATGCTGCTGGCCATCCCCAAGGCCCACATGACCCAAGAGGAGCTGTGGCGGAACATGGGGCGGGTAGGGGAGGTGGCCGTGGAGATGGGGCGTCGGTTCTGCCCCAACGGCTTCCGCCTCCTGTCCAACTTCGGGTTCGACGCCATGCAGTCCCAGGAACACGCCCACGTGCACATCCTGGGGGGCACCTTCTTGGGCGAATACGTCTAGCTACAGCTCGATGCCCAGCTCTCTGAGGGCCTCACGTTGGGCCTGCAGCATCTGTTCTATGCCTCGCTGGGCCAAGTCCAGGAGCCGGTCCAAGGTCTGGCGGGGGAAGGGGCTGCCCTCGGCCGTGCCCTGCACCTCCACCAGCTCCAGGGCATCGGTCATCACTACGTTCATGTCTACCTGGGCCCGCAGGTCTTCTTCGTAGCACAGGTCGAGCATGGGTATGCCATCCACAATGCCCACGCTTACTGCCGCCACCTGGCCTCGCAGGGGCAGGGAAGGGAGGTCCCCCTGCGCCACCAGGCGGTGCAGGGCCTGGCAGAAGGCCACAAACCCGCCGGTGATGGCCGCCGTGCGCGTGCCCCCATCGGCCTGGAGGACGTCGCAGTCCACGATGAAGGTGCGCTCCCCCAACAGGTCCAGTCGGGTGACGGCCCGCAGGGAGCGACCGATGAGGCGCTGGATCTCATAGGTGCGCCCGCTCTGGCGCTCGCGGGGGGTGCGCTGCTGGGTAGAGCGGGGGAGCATGCCGTATTCGGCAGTGACCCACCCCGCCCCCATATCGCGGGCGAACTGGGGGACACGGGGCTCCACCGTCACCGCGCACAGGACGCGCGTCCGGCCCACCTCAATGAGGGCCGAGCCCTCGGCAAACTCCAGGACGCCGGGGCGAATGCTCACCGGCCGGAGCTGGTCGGGGCGGCGCCCATCTTTGCGGATCACGTCTACCTCAAAGTATAGTGAAGGAGCGCCTAGCGGCTACGTCTCACCCACAGGCGGTGGCCGTCCGTCTCCACCGTCACGTCCCCGTCTCGGTCGGTGCGCAGGAGGAGGACGCCTTCCAGGAGATGGAGGATGTCGGAGGAGGGCCTGCCAAAGCGGTCGTCTCGGGACACCGAGAGCACGGCCAGACGCGGGGCCATCTCCCTCAGGGCCACGGGGGAGAGGGAGCCCCGGGCCCCGCCCTGGGGCAGAAGGAGGACATGGGCCCGCAGGTCATGTCCGCCGGCCAGACGCTCTTGCTCCCCGGGCCCCAAATCGGACAGGAACAGGAAGGCCACCTCCCCATACCTGAGGCGCAGGGCCAGGGGCCCCTCCTGGGGAGGGGAGAGGACCTCCAGCACCGCCCCCCGCCCCAAGGCCAGCTGCATGCCGGCCTGGCCCCACACCTGGGGCAGGCGGTGTTGGGCCACGGCCTCCTGAAAGGTGCGGAAGAGGACTGTGGAGGCAGACATGGGGGCGGCCAGCACCTGCCTCACCTGATACCGCTCCAGGGCCTCCACCAGCCCCCCCAAGCGCCCGGCCTTGGGCCCCGTGAGGACGACCAGGTCCAAGCGCCGCTCCCAGAAGGGGAGCTGGCGCCCCAAGGCCGCCATCAGGGCCTCACCGCTGGGGCCTCCATCGATAAGCAGGCGGTGGCCGGCGGGGGTGGTGACCAGCACGGCCACTCCATCCCCCACGTCCAGAAAGACCACCCGTAGCAGGTCGTGAGAGGGGAGGGAGGCCCACAGCCAGGCCATCCCCCCGAGCAGGGCTAAGAGGGCCCCACCGGCCACCGCCCCTCTGGGCAGGGGCGGTGGCCGCCTAGCCAGGCGCCCGGCCCGCCCCACCAGCCAGACCACCACTGTCAAGGCCACCACATAGGCCAGGGCGTGGCCCAAGCCTACCCCCGGCAGGGATACAGCTGCCCCAGGCAGCGAGGCCAGGGCCTGGGCCACGCCCAAGATGTAGGCAGCCCAGGGCCAAGCCAGCCATCCCAGCCAGGGAGCCCATGTGGGCAAGAGGCAACCAGCCACCGCCACTAGGCCGGCAGCGGCCAGCAGGGGGGCGAAGGCCGGCACGGCCAACGTATTAGCCACCACCGCCACCGCCGAGACCCGACCGAAGTTAAGGGCCGTGATGGGCAGGGTGAAGGCCACAGCGGCCACTGTCATGGCCACCACCTCCACCAGGGGGCGCAGGAGGCCCCGAAGGCCCTCTGGAGACCGCTCCTCTAGCCACCGCCAGGCCAGGGCCTGCAGAGGCCCGGCCATAAGCACCAGGCCCAAGGTGGAGGCAAAACTAAGCTGGAAAGACACGTCCTCGGCCAGTGCGGGCTCCCAGACGGTCATGGCCGCCCCAGCCAGGAGCAGGGGCTGAAGGCCACCCCCAGGCCGGCCCACCATCAGGGCCAGGCCATAAAGGCCGCCCATGATGGCCGCCCGCACAATGGGAGGGCTTCCCCCCACCAGGAAGGCATAGGCCCCGGTGAGGGCCAGGCCCAAGGCCGCTGCCTGCCGCCGTCCCATCAGCCAGGCCAAGCCAGCGGTGGTCATACCGGCGATGAGGGCCACGTTCTGACCGGAGGCGGCTAAGAGGTGAGAGAGGCCGGTGGCGTCCATGGCCTGGAGGGCCGCCGGGGGCAGGGCCCCGCGGCGCCCCAAAAGGACGCCCTGGGCCAGGGAGGCCTCGGGCTCGGGCAGGGCCCGAGCCAGGGCCTCCTGCAGGCGGCGGCGCAGGTCCGTGATGCGGCCCATGAGGGGGTCTCCCTGTTCCCCTGCCAGCCACTGGGCCTCAGGATAGGACATGAGGGCCCCGATGCCCTGCCGGGCCAGATAGGCCCCATAATCAAAACCCGGCCGAGAGGGGAGGGGCTCCAGCTCCCCCTCCAGCTCCAGCAGATCGCCGTAGCGGAAGGGGAGGGAGGCTGGCGAGGTCACCAGTACCCGGCCCCGCACCGCCTGCCAGCCGGCCTCCACCTGCACGTGGCGCACGGCCACCCGGTAGCGGACGGCGCGTCCCATCTCCTGTGGCTCCTGGTCCACTACCCCCCGCAGGCGGAGGGGGCCAGCCCCCACATAAGGGGCCAGTTCCGAGGAGGGAGCGGGAGCGAGGGCAGTGGCATAGCGCCAACCGGCAGCGAGGACTAAGCCCGCCCCCAAAATGGCCACCAAGGGCCACCGCCTGGGCCACAGCCCCAAGGCCACCAGCCAGGCCCAGGCGGCGGCTACCACCGCCCATCCATCGCCCTCGGCCCAGGAAGCGGCGGCTATCCCCAGCAGCCAGGCCAGGGCCAGATATCCCAGCGCGCTCAGGGCCCCACCGTCACCTTATCCTTGATCTCCTCGAACACTGAGCGAGGGATAAGCTTGCGCGTCACCAGCTCGTCCACGCTCTGGAAGGGGCCCTCCTCCTGACGGGAGCGGACGATGGCCTCCGCCCGCACGGGCCCGATGCCGGGCAGGGCCTCCAGCTCCTTGGCCGAGGCGGTATTGATGTTCACCAGGGCCCCCCTCTCCCGGGCCCCACGATAGGGGACGACGATGAGGTCCTCGTCCCGGGCCCGGCGGGCCAGGTTCACGGCCTCCAGATCGGCATCGGCGGTGGGGCCGCCGGCGGCCTCCAAGGCGTCGATCCACCGCGCCCCCTCCCACAGGGTGTACACGCCAGGCTGGCGCACGGCCCCGATGACGTAGACCCGCACCTCCGGTGGCGTCATCTCCAAAGGAGGGGCATCGGCAGTCTGCCGCCCCAGGAAGAAGCCCAAGGCCACCAGGAGGGGGGCAGCCAAGATGGCCACCGCCAGGTGGCCGTAACGTTCCCGGAGGCCAGCCACTTCTCTGGCCACCTCCATGCCCTTTTTGGCCCCAATTTTAGCTCACCCCCCACCTCCGCCGTGATATACTGGGCCTTGGCCATGTCTGTGGACCTGCGGGGCCGTCATGTCCTCTCCATCGCCGACCTGGGGCCCGAGGGCCTGCTGGCCGTGCTGGAGCTGGCGCAGGCCCTCAAGGGCGGCCGGCCGGCCCCTTCATTGGCCGGCCGCACCTTGGCCCTCCTGTTCGAAAAGCCCTCCCTGCGCACCCGTCTCTCCTTTGAGGTAGCCATGCGCTCCCTGGGGGGGCAGTGCATCTACTTCTCCCCGCAGGAGGTGGGGCTGGGGGTGAGGGAGCCGGTGCGGGACGTGGCCCGCGTGCTCACTAGGCACGTGGACGTCATCGCCGTGCGCACCTTCGCCCAGTCCGTGCTGGAGGAGATGGCCCGCTACGCCACCGTGCCGGTCCTAAACGCCCTCTCCGACCACGAGCACCCCACCCAGGCCCTGGGCGACCTCCTGACCATCTGGGAGGTGAAGGGGAGGCTGAAGGGGATCACCCTGGCCTTCGTGGGGGACGGCAACAACGTAGCCCGCTCCCTCTGCCTAGCAGCGGCCATGGCCGGCATGCACTTCCGCATCGCCTCCCCTCCGGGGTACGAGATCCCGCGGGGGGTGCTGGAGAGGGCCAAGGCCTACGCCCAGGCCAGCGGCGGCAGCGTGACCGCCTTGCACCACCCCCAGGAGGCGGTGCAGGGGGCAGACGTGGTCTACACCGATGTATGGGTGAGCATGGGCCAGGAGGAAGAGGCGGAGGCCCGCCGCCGCGCCTTCGCCCCCTATCAGGTGGACCAGGGCCTCATGGCCCTAGCGCGCCTGGACGCCATCTTCCTGCACAACCTGCCCGCCCACCGCGGCGAAGAGGTCTCGGAGGCGGTCATGGAAGGGCCGCAGTCGGTGGTCTGGCAGCAAGCGGAGAACAAGACCCATGCCATAAAGGCCCTCCTCTGCCTCCTGCTGGCGCCGGGGGAGGGAAGGCCATGAGCCTGCCCCAGGCCCTCCAAGATGCCCTTGAGCGCTTCCAGCCGGCCAGCATCCTGGACATCCTGGCCACCGCCGCCATCATCTATGCCGTGCTGCTGCTGCTGAAGGGGACGGTGGCCATGGCCCTTTTGCGGGGGGCAGTGATCCTGGTGATAGGGGTGGTGATCCTGGCCCAGGTGCTGGAGCTGCGGGTCCTCCAGTTCATTTTGCGCAACTCCTTCCCCGCCCTCCTCATCGCCATACCGGTCATCTTCCAGCCCGAGATCCGGCGCTTCTTGGAACGCCTGGGGCGCACGGGGCTGTGGCCTTGGGCCGCCCGCCCTCACCAGGGGGAGGTGGTGGAGGCGGTGACGGAGGCGGCCTTCGCCCTGGCCCAGCGCCGCCACGGGGCCATCATCGCCCTGGAGAGGGGGACAGGCCTGGAGGACTACGCCGATACGGGGATCCGGTTGGACGCCCTGGTGAGTCGCCAGCTCCTGGAGGGCATATTCGCCCCCACCACCCCCTTGCACGATGGGGCGGTCATCATCCGCGGCCACCGTGTGCTGGCTTGCGGCTGCACCCTGCCTGTCTCCCCGCGGGGGGAGGGGCACGGCCTACGTCACCGGGCGGCCCTGGGCCTCTCCCAGATGACCGACGCCGTATGCGTAGTGGTCTCGGAGGAGACGGGGGAGGTGTCGGTGGCCGCTAACGGGCGTATGCTGGCGGCGGTAGACGCCGCCCACCTACGGGCCGTGCTCCGAAGCCTCCTTCTGGCCCCCCCATGGCCGGCCAAGGCCATGCCTTCCTAGCGCCGGGCCATGGGCGCAAGGCACGAACGCTGGGGCCGGGCCCTGGAGATGGCCAGAAGGGCCTTCGCTTCCTTTCGGGCCAACATGGGCCTGGCCCTCCTCTCCCTAGCCCTGGCCGCCCTCCTGTGGGTCTTTGTGGGAAGGGAGGAGGAGAGCATCAAGCGAGGCATCATCCCCGACCTGGAGGTA
>FWWL01005040.1_pt1 | contig 18458 bp, 8 predicted proteins | sample 2228331 | NCBI WGS metagenome assembly FWWL01 (sample SAMEA103939775, study PRJEB20133) | metagenome
CCAGCCGCCTCACCTCTTCCCAGGCGCGGGATCTACCAGGAAAGGGCGCTGCTTGTTAAAGGGAAAGATGTGGAGGGCTGGCCGGAGCGGGTGCGGCCTGGAAAGGTTAGCGGGTAATGTTTATGTCGGTCATTTGAGCGGACCGGGTAGGGCAGCGGTCATCGTCTTGATAGGTGGTCGAGGCCATCAGCCATGGAAGGAGAGAGGCTGGTCATCGTCGGCGGCAGGGCCCTGCGGGGAGAGGTCAGGGTGGGCGGGGCCAAGAACTCGGTGCTCAAGCTCATGGCCGCCAGCCTGCTCACCCCCGAGGAGTGCTTCATCCGCAACGTCCCCCACATAACCGACGTGGAGGTCATGGTCGAAGTACTCCGCCATCTGGGGGCGGAGGTGGAATGGGAGGACGACACACTCCGCGTCCGGGCGGGGGACTTCCCGGGACGCGAGGCCCCCTACCACCTGGTGCGGCGCATGCGGGCCTCCATCGTGGTCCTGGGACCCCTCCTGGCCCGTTTCGGGGAGGCCAGGGTGGCCATTCCCGGGGGATGCAACATCGGCTCGCGCAAGATAGACATGCACCTGCGGGGGCTGGCGGAGATGGGGGCGGAGATAAGCACGGAGCACGGGTACGTCAACGACCGGGCTTCCCGCCTGCGGGGTCGGCACATCATCCTCGACTTCCCCAGCGTGGGGGCCACGGAGAACCTCATGATGGCCGCCCTGGGCGCCGAGGGCACCACGGTCATCGAGAACGCGGCCCGCGAGCCGGAGATACAGGACCTGGCCGCCTACCTGGTTTCCATGGGCGCGGAGATACGCGGCGCCGGGACCCCCGTCCTGGAGGTGGAAGGAGGCAGGGACCTCGGGGGAACCGACCACACGGTCATCGGGGACCGCATCGAGGCGGGGACCTTCGCCGTGGCCGCGGCGGTCACCGGGGGGGAGGTGACCGTCACCGGCTTCCGGCCCGAGCACCTGGCTCTGCCCCTGGAGAAGATGCGGGCCATAGGGGTGGAGGTGGAGGAGGGGGTCGACGGCATCCGCGTCCGCGGAGGGGAAGATTACCGGCCGGTGGACGTGGCCACCCTTCCCTTCCCCGGGTTCCCCACCGATATGCAGCCCCAGATCATGGTCCTTTTGAGCCTGGCCCGGGGGACGTCCGTGGTCACGGAGAACGTCTTCGAGAGCCGTTTCATGTTCGTGGACGAGCTCAACCGCATGGGATGCGACATCACCATAGAGGGGCACCACGCCATCGTACGGGGGGGGAGGAGGCTGAGCGGCACGGAGGTCTGTGCCACCGACCTGCGTGCGGGCGCGGCCCTGGTTCTGGCCGGGTTGGCCGCGGAGGGGGAGACGCAGGTCGCGGACATCCATCACATCGACCGCGGGTACCAGCGTTTCGAGGAGAAGCTCTCCATGTTGGGAGCGGAGATCAGAAGGGTCGGGGGAGGTTGAACCCTCCGGGACCCTCGGCTTTTCCAGGGTGCATCCTCGTGATGCCCCGTCGCGGGGAGGCGGTGCTCCGGAATCTCATCCAGGGGTCAACCAGTCCGGCGGCGTGACCGATTCAAGCTGAAAAGGCTGCGGGACACCCTGCGACGACCAGGGCGGAGGCGTGATGGGAGGCACACGGAGATCGAGGCACGACAGACCGGAAGGAGGACGAGGGATTGAGGGAAAGCGCGAATCGCATGGGCGGGAAGGCCGTGAGGGCCCCCTTGCTCTTAACCGTCCTTCTCCTGATGGCTTTCCTCGTCTTTCCCGTGGGGGGTGAGGGGCTGGCCGGGAAAAGGGTGGACTTCCACGTAAGGGGCGGACCGGCTCCGTCGGCGGCCAAAGCCGCGTTGCTCCACAACCTGGTTCCCCGGCGCTACCCGGCGGGTTCATACGCGCCGGGAGAGGTGGCGGTGGAGCTCGCCCAACCCACGCTCTTCAACGCCGCCCGGTTGATGGAAGCTTTTTCCTACCTTCTCCAGGAGGATGCCTCCGAGTTTTTGAGCCGCCTGGCCGCCAGGCCCATGCGGCGGGTCCTGCGCCTGCGCCTCAGGCAAGGGTGGGAAGAGCTGGAGGCTTGCCGCAGACTCCTCTCCTCCCCTCTGGTACGCAACGCCGAGCCCAACCTGGTCTTTCGAGCAGCGGTGACCGTTCCCGATGATCCCAGATATTCCCAGCAGTGGAACCTCTGGGACACCCACGGGGTGAACGCGGACGCCGCCTGGGACCTGCAGAGGGGCTCCTCCTCCCTGGTCCTCGCGGTCATCGACACGGGCATCGACTTCTCCCACGCCGATCTGGCCGGCCGCATCCTCTCCGGCGGGTACGATTACGTCAACGGGGACCCCGACCCCTCCGACGACGACGGTCACGGGACCATGATGGCGGGAATCGCCTGCGCGGCGACCGACAACCTGCGTGGGGTGGCGGGCATCGACTGGAACGCCAGGATCATGCCCATCAAGGCGCTAAACAGCAGGGGGGAGGGCAAACTGGACGCGGTGGTCAACTCCATCTACCACGCCGCCGACCGGGGAGCCCGCGTCATCAACATGAGCTTCACCGCCACCACCTATTCGAGCACGCTGCAGGAGGCCGTGGAGTACGCCCGGGCCAGGGGATGCGTGATGGCGGCGGCGGCGGGCAACGAGGGGACCTCCGTGCTCAACTACCCGGCGGGCCTCACCTACGTCCTGGGGGTGGGGTCCATAGGGCGCAGCGGCTACCGCTCGTACTTCTCCAACCACAACCCGAGCGTGGACCTGGTGGCCCCTGGGGAGGACATATGGAGCACCGCGCTCGGGAACGCCTACACCAGGGGGAGCGGGACCTCCGAGGCCACCGCGCACGTCTCCGCGGCGGCCCTGCTCCTTATGGCCGAATACCCCGGTTCCGCACCGGAGGAGGTCTGGAGGCGCCTGCGCGACGGGGCCCGGGACCTGGGCTCCCCCGGATACGACGAGGAATACGGCTGGGGGGCCCTGGACCTCTTCAACTCCCTGCGCGTCCCCCTGGTCTCCATAACCTCGCCGACGGACCTTTCCTATCCCGCCTCGGGCAAGGTCTCCGCCTCCGCCTCCTCCGCCAACGTGGGCATAAAGTATCTGGAGCTGTGGGTGGACGGGGAGCTCAAGGAGACCCGCGAACTGCCGACCCCGGACTATTCCGTGTCCCACACCTTCACCTCCTGGGACCTCGCCGATATGGGGGAGGGGGCCCACGAGATCACCGTCAAGGCCGTGGACGCGGGCGGCACCTTAAGCGGAGAGCACGCGGTTACCGTTTTCCGCAACTCCTCCCAGCCGCGTCCCTCCACTGACTGGTACCTGGCCGAGGGTTGCACGGCCTTCGGCTTCGAGGAGTACATCCTGGTGCAGAACCCCAACCCGGTGCCCACAACCGCGGCCATCACCTTCATGAGGCCGGACGGCTCCACCTCGACCCGTTCCTTCCCCATGAACGCAAGCTCGCGCCTCACGGTGAACGTCAACGCCCTGGTCCCGGGGAGCGACGTCTCCGCCCACGTGCACGCCGACCAGCCGGTGGTGGCGGAGAGGGCCATGTACTGGGGAGGGCGCGACGGAGGACACGGCGTCCTGGGGGTGCCGGCCCCTTCCTCATCCTGGTACTTCGCCGAGGGCTGCACGGCCTTCGGCTTCGAGGAATACCTGCTCATCCAGAATCCCAATCCGGATGATGCGGTGGTGACGCTGGAGTTCAGGCTCTCCAACGGGACCGGGGTGCGGAGGACCGTTTCCGTGGGCCCCCGGGCGAGGAGGACGGTGAACGTGGCCGATGTGGTGCCGGGTAACGACGTCTCTCTTCTGGTGAGGAGCGACCTCCCGGTGGTGGCCGAGAGGGCCATGTACTGGCCGTGCTCCTCCCGGGCCAGGGCTGGAGGCCACGCCGGTGCGGGTTCCCTCACCCCGGCGACCACCTGGCACCTGGCCGAGGGCTCCACGGCCCACGGTTTCGAGGAGTACGTGCTCCTCTACAATCCCACCGCTGAGCTGGCCCATGTCCTCCTGACCTTCATGCGCGAGGACGGGAGCGCGCGCGAGTACAGGGTGACCGTCCCTGCGGGCGCCCGCTACACGGTGACCGCCAATGCCGTGGACCCCGGGAGGGACGCCTCGGTGAAGGTCGCCTCCGACCGTCCCCTGGTGGCCGAGAGGGCCATGTACTGGTGGAGCAGGGAGGGCGGCACGGCGGCGGCGGGGGTCCTCCAACCCTGACCCCGGGGAGACGTCTGTACGGGGGAGCTTTCGGTGGATGAGCCCGGGTCGTCGCCGCACCTCGGATGGGGGTCGATAAGGGCCGGGGTGAAGGTCGAGATATAAAGGCCGCGGGGAAGGGGAATGGGGGTCCGGCGTTGAATCCACAATCTGGATGAATAATCGAGCGTCTGGAGGGATTCAGGATCTGCATCGGCTCTGGAGCCGAGGAGACCCCGGCGGTGACCGGGACGGCGGTTAGGGAGTCAGCCCCCGGTTTCCGGGTGGACGGTTGCGGCTCTACGCGGCGGCCGTGGGAGTCCGGGATGGATCCGGCCTGGGTCCGGCTGGTGGGCGGAAAAGGAGGTCGGGGAGCGGGGATGGAGGGCGCCGTTAAGCGCCGTTAGTTATGGAAACGGGTGGCGGTGAGCATTCCGGACCGGTTGTTACGGATTTGTTACCGATTTGTAAAAAAGTTGCAAAAAGGTTTTGCATATCGACGCCGTTTCCGTATAATTTTGGACATAATATACATGATGTGATGTGTGCTGCGGATGTCGGTGAGGGGGGCTCGTAAAAGGCTTGAAGACCATGCGGTAGTGTGAGAGAGGGAAGAAAAAGCATTCATTTGTTTCTCGTCGCATGACCACAGGCGGGTGCGGCCGGCGTAGAACGGGTCACGGCGGGTATGGGTGATCGGGGAGAGGCGGGCGGGAGCGGGTAAGGCGAGGGTAAGGCTGAAGGCTGGAAGCGAGGCCGGGATGCTCAGGACTTCAGTCCAGAAGGCGATAAACCTGTTGGTGATCATCATCACGGTGGGCGCAATCGCCGTGGGCGCCCTCGCGCTTATCCCCTCCCGGAACCCCGCCGGGCCGCTCCTGGGAAAGCTCCTCTCTTCTAAGAAAAACCTATCCGGGTTGCTGGCCAACCTGGACCCGGCGAAGCTGGCCCAGGCCATGCGGGACAACCCCAACATGATGAGCGACCTCTTCGCCGAGCTGGGCGAGGAGGGGGCCAAGCTCGTCGCGGAGGCGGTCAACGAGAACCCGGAGTTCATATCCGCCCTGCTCGGGGAGCTGGACCCGGCCACCCTGGCCGCGGCCCTCAACGACCCGCGTTCCTCTGAGTTCACCATCGCGCTCATGGACCACCTGGACCCGGCGGCCATAGCCTCGGTGGTCAACGGCAGCGGAGATTTCATCGCCGCGCTGGTGGGATACCTCGACCCACGGGTGGTCGCGGAGGCCGTGAACCGCAACGGCGATTTCCTCACCGCCTCCACGGCGGCCATGGACCCCGCCGTCCTGGCCGGGGCGGTGAACGAGAACGGCTCCTTCGTGACCGCCCTCATAGGGTATCTGGACCCCGCGGTCATCGCCGGGGCCATGAACGCCAACCCCGGCCTGGTGGCCGACCTAATGGGCTACCTGGACACCGCGGTGGTGGCCCAGGTGGTGAACGCCAACGGGGCCTTCGTCTCCGGGCTCCTGCGTGACCTGGATCCCCAGGTGCTCACCGCGGGGATGAACGCGCGTCCCACGTTCATCTCCCGCCTCATGGCTCACCTAAACCCATCGGTCATCGCCTCCGTGCTCAACGCCAACGCCGATTCCACGTCCGACCTCCTTGGTCATCTCTCCGATAACCTACTGATCAACGTCCTGGCGGTGACCGCCCACGACACGGCTTGGATGAACCGCCTTATCAGGGCCCTGAACCCCTCGGTGCTGGCCGCCGCGGCCAACAACTCCTCGGCCTTCACCTCCGGGCTCCTGCGGGCTCTCGACCCCGCCTGGGTGGCTGGAATAGCCAACGCCCACCCGGATTTCGTCTTCCAGGTCATGGACTCCATCTCCCCCGAGCTGGTGGCCACCATGCTCAACAACGGCACCCTTCTCACCCGGGTTCTTCCCCTGATAGACACGGCGGCCATAGGGGCGGCCCTCGGCGAACACACGGATCTGGTGACCCGGCTCCTGCCCCTTCTGGACCCGGCCCTTGCGGAGATCACCAACGAAGCCCTGGAGAGCAACCCGGACCTGGTGCGGGCGGTGCTGGCCAACCTGGACGGAGCTCAGATCGCCTCCGCGCTGGCCCAGGCGCCCTCCTTCCTCACCGGGGTGGTGGAGGGGATAGCACCCGGCACGGTGGCGGCCATGCTCCGGGGCTCCAACGACAACCCGGACCTGATGATCAACCTGACCAACGCGCTGGACGCGGAGTCCGTGGCCCACGCCCTGGATCTTTCAGGGACCTTCGTGCCCACCTTGCTGGCCATCCTCCCCAATAACGTGGCCCAGGCGGCGGCGCAGGCCCTGAACGCCAACCCAGCCCTCCTGGACACGGTGCTCTCCACGGCCGACCCGCAGGTTCTGGCGGGCATACTCAACTCCGGGGCGGCGGACGATCTTATCGCCGGACTCATCCCCCTGCTCGAGGAGGGCATCGCTCAGGCTATCGCCGAGGGGGTCAACGCCGACGCCGCCCAGGCCACGGACCAGTCCATGATCAAGTCCCTGATACTGGCCACGGACGCCGAGATCCTGGCCGGGGCCATCAACGACAACCCCGAGTTCGTGGCCGGGGTGCTCGAGGGACTCTCTCCGGAGGCGGCCCGCGCGGTTGCCGAGGGCATGAACGCCAATCCGGACACGGCGCGGACCGTGGCCCGCTACCTCAACGCGGGGACCGGACAGCGTATCGCCGAGGCCCTCAACCAGAACCCGGCCATCATCCGTCCCCTGGTAGCCAGCCTGGAACCCCAGGTGGGGATGGCCATCGCCGAGGGTCTCAACCAGAACACCAGCGACCTGAGCCTCCAGCTCATGGCCAACCTGAACCAGGCGGTGGGGGTGGAGCTGGCGGCGGGCTTGAACGCCAACCCCGAGCTGGTGGAGGAGCTCCTGCCCAACCTCAACGGGTATGTGGGACGGGAGGTGGCCGCGGGTCTCAACGAGAACTCCCTTAATCTCAGCCCCTCCTTCCTGGAGGCCATGCTCTCGGCCACAACTCCCGATTTCGCCCAGGTCATCGTGGAGGTCATGAATCAGCCGCCCTACAACATGGACGGTTTCCTGGCCCAGCTGATACTGAACCTCGACTCCAACACCGCGCGGGCGGCGGCCCAGGGACTGGCCACCAACCCCACCCTGGTGGAGTATCTCCTGCGCAACCTGGACGGTGCGGCCACGGCGCAGCAGATGAACGCCAACGCCGACTGGACCATCGCCCTGCTCCAGAACCTGGACCCCGTGGCCCTGGCCGACGCGGTCAACGGAGCCCTGTCCACTCCCGGGGGCAGGACTTTCGTCACCGGGCTCCTCCAGAACCTGGACGGGGCCATCGTGGGAAGGGCACTCAGCCAGAACCCGCAGCTCACCGAGGAGCTCCTGAAGCGGGCTGGAGGATGGGATCCCGACGGACCCGGGCCCAAGACCCCCATCCACCTGGGGACCACCCTCAAAGACCTGTTAAAGGATGCCCACGCCGGCGACCCGGGCGGATTCCTCACCACCCTGCTCACCGCCCTGGACGCCGACGTCATCGTCCGGGTCATCAACAATGCCACGGGGATCAGGAACACCAAGGGTGATTTGAACGACCCGGCAAATCACGGTCCTTATTACAACGACCCGAGGTTGAAATACCGGCCATACACCTTCCTGGACGTCACCTGGTTCCAGGTCTTTCTGAGGGCCAACGTTCTGGGCGGGCTTTCGGAACGTCCGGCGTGGAGCAAGATCGAGGGAGACGCGGAGCGCTACGACTGGTAGTTCGGCGAGCGGAGGTACGGCAGGTGCTTTTGCGTAAGCCGGTGCAGATAGCGGTGAACGTGTTAGTGATCCTCCTCCTTTTGGGGATGGTCGCAGGAGGAGTGGTCATGCTGCTCCCGGTGAAGGGCCCCATGGGGACCCTGCTGGGCAAAATGGCTTCTCAGCGCCAGACCCTGGCCGGCATCATCGAGGGGCTTGATCCCCGTGAGGTGGCCAGGGCCATCAACGAGAACCCGGAGTTCCTGTCCGCCCTGCTTGATGAGCTGAAGGATCCCGAGAACCAGAGGGCCACGGCCAAGGCGGTGAACGAGCACCCAGATTTCCTGGTGGCCCTGGTCAGGGAGCTGGACCCCGAGCCGGTAGCCCGGGCGGTGAACGCCAACGGAGAGCTGATCTCCAGGGTTCTTCCACTGCTGGACGTTGAGGTCCTCGCGAACACCGTGAACCAGAGCGCGGATTTCACCGCCTCACTCCTTCCGGAGCTGGACCCCTCGGTGATAGCCCGGATAGTCAACGAGAACGGGCCCTTCCTCACCGCGTTGGTCTCCTATCTGGACCCGGCGGTGGTGGCCGCCTCTATGAACGCCAATCCCGGTTTCACCTCCCAGCTCCTCGCCCACCTTGATGCGGGGGTCATCGCCGCGGCGGTGAACGCCAACGGGAGCTGGATCTCCGCCCTGCTCTCCATGCTGGATCCCGCTCCCACCGCCCAGGCCATAAACGGCAACCCGACCTTCGTCTCCAACCTGCTGCGCAACCTCAACCCCCGGGTCATAGCCTCGGCGGTCAACGCCAACGGTTCTTTCCTGGCGGGGATGATGCGCTACATGGACCCGCAGGGTTTGATCAACGCCATCAACCAGAACAAACCCTTCCTCATCGGGGTGGTCAACCGCATGGACCCGCGGGCCTCGGCCAAGATAGCCTCCGACCAGAAGGTGCTCACCCGCATCCTGGGACTGCTCAACCCGGCCCCCGTTGCCGCGGCCCTGAACTCCAACGCAGATTTCCTTAAGGCGGTGCTCAACCAGCTGGACCCGCGGGGGATGGCTGCCGCGCTGAACGGCACCGGTGACAATGTGGCGGCCATCATCAGCTACCTACGGGATGATTACATAACCTACCTGGCCAACGACGAGGAGTTCCTCAACCAGGTCATCCCCCTCATCGACCAGTCGGCCCTGGCCGGGGCCCTTAACGCTAATGCAGGGTTCATCGCCTCGCTGGTAGCCGACCTCCCGGCCTCCCTGGGAGGCGCGGCGGCCCTGGGGCTCAACCTGTCGCCCGATTTCATCGACCGCATGGTCGCCTCCTCCGACCCTGCCTTTCTGGCCGGGGTCCTGGACGGCGCCGGAAACTTCCTCACTGCGCTCCTTGCCAACCTGGACGAGAACGTGGCCCGGGCAGCGGCGCAGGGTGTGAACAACAACCCGGATCTGGTGGACGCCGCCCTTTCCAACCTGGATGTGGAGGGGCTCCTGGACATCCTGGAGGCCACCACCGGTTTCACCGAGGAGCTCTCCGCCCACCTCTCTCCCCTGGCGGCGGCGGGGATCGCCGTGGGGCTCAACAACAACGCCGACTTCCTGGCCACCCTCATCGGTGAGCTGGACGCCCACGGCCTGGCCACCCTGCTCTCCCTGCACCCGGACACCACCCGTGAACTGTCCTCCTACCTGGATTCCCGCTTCGCCGGGGCGGTGGCCGAGGGCCTCAACGGAGGGGGGACCTTCCTGGCCCAGCTCATCTCCTACCTGGACCCCGCGGTCATCGCCCAGGCCCTGGACGTGAACCCCGCGGTGACCCGGGACCTCATCGCCAACCTGGACGGAGAGCTGGGCAGGGCGGTGGCCGGGGCGGTCAACGCGGACCCCACCTTCCTGGTGGAGGTGCTGGCCAACCTCTCCTCCACCACAGGCCGGGCCATGGCCGAGGGGACCAACCTGAACGACAGGGGGTTCCTGGAGGGCCTGGTGGCCAACCTGAACCAGGACGTGGCCGCCGCCGCGGGGCAGGCCATCGGCTACGGGGATCCCATGTTCCTGGTACAACTGGTGGGCAACCTCAAGGCGGATACCGGGGTGAGGATGGCCCAGGCGGCCGCCGCCAACCCGGGGCTCATGGAGGTGATCATGAGGAATCTGGCTCCGGAGACGGCACGGGCTCTGGCGGAGGGCCTCAACTTGAGCGCTGCCCAGAACCCTGGCTTTCTCACCAACGTGGTGGCCAATCTGGACGCGGCCACGGGCGCGGCGGTGGGCAGGGGCCTCAACGCCATGGCCGCCGCGGGGACGGCATCCGCGCTTTACGTGACCCTGGCCGGCTCGGAGGCGCACACCGTGGAGGCCATAGCCGACGCCCTGGAGGGCAACACCGCGTTCCTGGACGCCTTGATCAAGAACCTGGACGCCGCCTCCCTTGCCGCGGGGGTCAACGCGGGCATCGATGCCGCGTCCGGACCGGTGGCCGGGCAGGCGCCGGGTTACTTCCTGCGCAACCTGCTGGCCAACCTGGATGAAGCCGTCCTGGACCGGGTCACCGACGAGGCGGGTATGGATCTGGCCAGAGGCCTTCTGGGGCGGAACCCCGACCCCAGCCTTCTCAGGGGGGACCTGGTGGCCGATGCCCTTGAGGGAGGGCTGGGCGAGCTGACGGCCGGAATCCTCTCCGAGCTCGACGCCTACGATACCCTGCAGGTCATGCAGGATGCCCTTCCCTATTCCAAGCAGCTGTTGACGGACATGATGGCCACCAACCCGGACATGGCCGTGGTCCTGGGCAACGCCATCACCAACAGCGTGAACACCGGAGACGGGCTGTTCCACCACCTGGGCATAGGGGTGCGGCTGAGGGTTAGCATATGGCTTTTTGTCTGGATAGATATGGACGTCAAGGGCTGGGGGTTCATAACCGGCGCCGCCGGAGGAGTATGGTGACGGTAGGGTGATGGAGCCATGTTCCTGCTGAAGAAGCCCGTGCAGCTGACGGTCAACGTGGCCGTGGTGGTCCTCCTGGTGGCCTTCCTGGTGCTGGGGGCGGTGATGGTGCTGCCCTCCCGGAGCCCCCTCGGCTCCCTCCTGGGGAGGATAGCCTCCGACGTCGACCTTCTTTCCAACATGCTCAGATACACCGAGCCCAGGGCGGTGGCCGAGGCCCTGAACGAGAACCCGGAGTTCGTATCCGAGCTGCTGCGGGCCATGGTTGAGGAGGGCACGGTGGCGGTGATCGCCCGGGTGGTGAACGATAACCCGGATTTCCTCTCCGCGATTATGCCCTACCTGGACCCGGAGGCGGTAGCCTACGTGGTCAACAACATCGGGGACATGCTCACGGGACTACTCCAGTTCCTGGACACCCAAGTGGTGGCCCGGGCGGTGAACGAGAACGGAGATTTTCTGTCCGCCCTTCTAGGCCATCTCGATGCCCAGGCGCTGAGCGCGGGAATCAACCAGAACGGGCCGTTCCTCTCCGCGGTGATGTCCTACCTGGACCCCGCGGTGGTGGCCGGCATCATCAACCAGAACGGACCCTTCCTCACCTCCCTCATGGGGCTTCTGGACCCGGCGGGCACGGCGCGGGTGGTCAACGAGAACGGGGCCTTCCTCTCAGCCCTGGTCTCCCGTCTCGACCCGGCGGTCATCGCCCGGGTGGTCAACGAGAACGGAGACATGCTGGCCGCCTCCCTGGATTACATCAACCCCGCGGTGGTGGCCGGCATCATCAACCAGAACGGGCCTTTCCTCTCCTCGGTGATGCGCTATCTCAACCCCGCAGTGCTGGCCGGAGCCCTCAACGCCAACGTCTCCTCGGCGGTGAGGATAGTCCGCTCCATATCCCCTGAATACATCGCCGACATCCTCAACTCCACCACCATGCTCTCGGCGGCGGCGCCCTACATGCAGCCGGTGCCCGTGGCCAGGGCGCTCATGTCCTCGACGGATTTCGTCCACGACCTCTTGAACTTTCTGGACCCCGCGGTGGTGGCCGATATCATCAACTCCTCCATCGACCTGGTGAGGAGGTCAACCGATTACGTGGACCCCGGTTTCGTGGCCGATCTCATCTCCAACACGGCCATGCTCTCCCGGGTGCTGGGGCTCCTGGACGTGGAGGTCCTGGCCGATGTGGTCAACGCCAACCCCGGCCTGACCGCCGACCTCCTGCCCCTCCTTTCGCCGGGGGTTGGGGCCGGTCTGGCGGCGGGCATCGGGGCCAACCCCTCACTCATCGTAGAGGCCCTCAAGGCGTTGGACCCGGCTATCGTGACCAACGCCCTGAACGCCCATCCGGAGGTCTCGGAGGAGCTCTCCAGGCTCCTGCCTCCCTCGCTGGGGGTACCCGTGGCTCAAGGCCTCAACCAGAACCCGGAGTTCATCGGGGCCTTGCTGGCCGCCCTGGACCCCGCCCCGGTGGCGGCGGCCCTTTCCGCGCACACCGATTTCCTCTACGACCTCCTCTCCCAGATCTCGCCGCCGGTGGCTCGGGCCATGGTGGAGGGCTCCAACCGCAACCCGGATTTCCTGGCCTCGCTCATATCCCACCTGGACCCGGCGGCCGTGGCCGAGGCGGTCAACGCCAATCCGGACTTCCTGCGCACCCTCCTGGCCGACCTGCAGGGAAGCCTGGGGACGGCGGCGGCGCAGGGCATGACCGGGGATTTCCTCTCCGCACTCATAGGAGGTCTGGACCCCGCGGTCATCGCTCAGGCGGTCAACGCCAATCCGGATTTCCTGCGCGGGTTTCTGGCCAACGCCAGTTCCCTGACCGCCGAGTACCTGGCCAGGGGGATAAACACCCACGTGGCCACCCATCCTCTGGGCCAGGACCTCATCTCGGTGCTGGTGACCAACCTCAGCGAGGATACGGCGGCGGCGCTGGCCCAGGGTATCAACGACAACGTGGCCGCGAACCCGTCCGACAACCTGCTGACCGGGCTTTTGGCCAACACCACCGGCCAGGTGGGAGTGGCCCTGGCCAACGGGCTGAACAACAACCCCTCCTTCATACGGGTCCTCATCTCCAACATAGCCCCCGAGGTGGGGGTGGCCGCCGCTTATGCCGTCAACTACTCCTGCCAGAGAGCTCAGGCGGACCCGCAGTACCAGTTCCTGCGAAAGCTTCTGGCCAACCTGGGCCCATCGGTAGCCCAGGCCTCCGCGGAGGGACTGAGGCTCAACGCCGACCGGGAAGGTCTGGTGTCGGCCATCGTGACCAACCTCAACGCGGGCGTGGTGGCACCGCTCATCGCCGCCGCGGTTAACACCAACGCCGCCTCCCAGACAATGATCCAGGCGGTGGTCGCCCAGCTCGACGCCACCACTGCCCAGACCATCGCCCTGGCGCTCAACGCCAATCCGGACATGACCTCGGTGCTCCTGCAGTCCCTGGACCCCGCGGTGGTGGCCGGGTTACTCAACGGCAACGCGCCCTTCCTCTCCGCCCTGATCTCCAATCTCGACGGCTCGGTCATCGCCAGGGCGGTGAACGCCGAGTACGCCATGCACCCGGGGAGCTCCCTGCTGGAGAGGCTCCTCCCCCTCATGAGCGGCTCGGATCTGGTGGAACTGCTCAACGACTACGGGTACCGCTTCCTGGTTGACCTGCTGGCCAATCTGGACGGATCAGCGGTAGCCCAGGCCCTGAACACGCCGGCCGGGGAGAGATTCCTCACCGAGCTCCTTGTGTTCATGGACCCGGACCTGGTGGTGGAACTGGTGAGGGCGGAGCCCGACTGGCCCAACGGGGGCGCCATCAAGGAGCTGGTCATCCACATCTTCGTATACATGACCGAGCTTGGAATCGGACTGGGAAGTTCCCAGTTCCGGGTGACCGACGCCGGCGTCTACATACCTCCCAACTGGCCGGAGTTCATACATTAAACGGCCTTCTCAAACCCCGCTCCTCTTTTCGTCGGCGGTTCACGCCGCGTCCGAGGCCTCCGCGACGGCTCGGTCTGCGGAGGACCCGGCTGACGGCGAGCCTCGGTGCGTGGATACGGAGCCCGCCGCGGTGCACTTAGTTACACAGGACGGGAGCCGCGCGGTCGCCCGTGTGCTGCGGACGAAACCTGTGGCCGTACGCGACGCCAGATAATCTTTTCCAGATTCCAGACGGTTGGTGCCCGGCGTCTCCCGTGGGCAAAGCCGGGGGCCCGTCCCTCAACCGCAGAGCCTGAGCTCGAGGTGATGAGCTTTGCGCTACTCCTTGGCTCGATCCGCCGAACCCCCACGGAGCTGGCGGCCTCGAGGTGAGGGGAAAATACAGCGGGGGATGTGTTCGCCGGACCAGGGCCCGGGTGCAGTTGGAACTCGCCTCCGGCCCGGTCGCAGCCGGATGTTATAATTCAACCATGAAAGGCGAGATCTCCCTTTTTCTGACCACCGCCTCTGGGCTCTTGAGTCTGGCCACCGGGATCTTCGTACTTTTCCGCGGACGCAGGCAGCCGGTCAACGTCATCATCTTCGCCATGTCCCTTTTCCTGGCCCTATGGGCCCTGGGGGACGGTATGGTCATCGCATCCTCCTCGCCGGGGGCGAAGGTTTTCTGGACCCGTTTCCAGGGATTGGGAGAGCTGCCGCTGGTTCCCACCTATCTACTGCTGGCCCTCTGCTTTCCGCGCCTCAGGTGGGTGATGCGCGACCGGAAAAGGGCGGCTGCGGCGACGGCCGCCATTTATGCGCCTTTCATGCTGGGACTGGTCTTCCTCTACTGCACGGACATCATATACACCGCATATCTACCCGGGGACAACATCCACGGTCTGGAGGTGGTGCGCACCCCCTTCTTCTGGTTCCTCACCGTCCTGGGCTTCGGTTACGTGTTGATGGGGGTGTTCCTCCACCTTTATGAGAGCCGGAGAGCGGATTCCCTGCATCGCCGGAGAGGCCTCCTTTTTCTAGCTCTGGCGCCCTTTCCCATGCTGGCCGCCAACCTGGCACAGAACCTGAAGTGGAGCCAGAGCGTGACCACCCCACAGGCGAGCCTCTTATTCGTCGTCCTTCTGGGCTACGGCATAATGCGCCACGGCCTTTTCCTGGATTTCCGCTCCGCTACCCGGAGGGCGCTGGCCCATACCCTGGCCCTCTTTGTCAACTTCTTCCTGTGCATCCTCCTGGTTGCCCTCATCCGCTACGGCTTGAAGATGGGGTCTTCCTGGGGCGGGATCGTTCTGTTCCTCGTATGCGCCTCTCCCCTGGTCATAGCTTACCCAGCGGAGGTCGGCTGGGCCGACAGTCTGCTCTCGCGGCGCATCTACCGCCGAGAGGACCGCATGGGCAGAATACTCGAGGGGTTGAGCAGGTCCATCCGCACGGTGAAGAAGGACCTGCGCACGCTGGCGGCCGATGTGACCCGGGTAGTACGCGATTCACTGGACCTGGCATCCTCCGCTCTTATGGTCCGCGATGAGGACGGCAGGTTCAGGGTCATCGGTTTCGCCTCCCATCCCGAGCACCTGGCTCACGAGCACCGCGGGGTGGTGGAAGCGGGGATGTGCATGGAGGTCTGGAAGGATGCCTATACCTTCGAAACCCCTGACGGCAGCTATTCCAGTTATTGGCAGGTGAGTAAGAGGCTGGAAAGAGGCGGCTGTCAACTCGAATACCTGGGCCTGGCGGTACTGCGCATCCACCAGGGAGGAGGGGTGGTCAGGGAATCGCTATGGAGGGAACACCTGGAGGGGGAGGCCATATCCCTGCCCCTGCTGGTGGGAGGGGAGCAGGTCGGTTTCCTCTGGCTGGGGGGGAAGATGGACGGCTCTCCCTTCGGGATGGAGGAGCTCGACCACCTGGTGGCCCTTTCCGCGCAGGTGGCGGTGTCCCTGCTCAACGCTCACCTCATGCAGGAAATCGTGGAGCGCAACCGCCGGCTGAGGCAGCTGGCGCAGAGGGCCTCCTCCGCCCAGGAGGAGGAGAGGATACGCATCTCCAGGGAGCTGCACGACGGGTTGGCCCCATTCTTCCTGGAGATCCTCTACGCCTTGGACGTGCTGGAAAGAGGGGCGGAAGGGGCCGGCGGCCTTTCCGGGGACTTGGAGGAGATAAAGGTCTTGGCCCGGCAGGGCATGCGGGAACTGCGTCGCCTCATATCCGACCTCCGTCCCTCCTCTCTGGACGTGCTGGGCCTGAGGGATTCCCTGGCCGCATACCTTGCGAGGTTCGGCCTGGAGAACGGCCTGGAGGTGAGGTTCGAATGCCGGGCTTCCCTTCAAGGCCTGAACCCGCTTGCGGAGACGACCCTTTTCCGCGTGGCCCAGGAGGCGCTGTCCAACGTGGCCAAGCACGCGCGCGCCAGGACAGTCCGGCTTTTCATAGGCGAGGAGGACGGTCAGATCCTCATGGAGGTGGAGGACGACGGCGCGGGCTTCGTCCCGGAGGAGGTCATGCGCGGGGAAAGCGTGGCCTCCGGACTGGGTTTGAGGAGCATGGAGGAGCGGGCGGAGATGACCGGCGGCAACCTTCGCATACAGGCCCATCCCGGGAAGGGCACGAGGGTGAGCCTCCGCATACCTAAAAGGGTGGGACATCCGGCCTAAGGAGGAAAAGTGGATGATGAGATCCGCCTGGCCGTGGTCGACGACCACCTTATAGTACGCATGGGGATCAACAACCTCCTCAAAGGGACCACGGGGGTCAGAGTGGTGGGCGAGGCGGAATGCGGGAGAGCCGCTCTCCAGCTGGCCCGCAGCCTGCGCCCGGACGTCATGCTGCTTGACGTGAAGTTGCCGGACATGAGCGGGATAGAGGTGATCCGTCACCTCAAATCCGACCCGGAGACGTCTTGCATCCAGGTCGTGGTGCTCACCGTCTACGACGACATCGAGATCGCCTCGGAGGCCATACGGGCGGGAGCCATGGGTTACATCCTCAAGGACCTCTCCCGGGAGGAGCTCCTGGAGGCCATACGAGCGGCTCACCGGGGCATGCCCCTGGTCTCGGACAGCGTGGCCCGCAAGCTGGTGAGCACCCTCTTCCTCACCGACCGGCTACCCGGCGATTCGCAGCAGCAGGAGGAGGAGGAGGTGGTGGTGGAGGCGGGTCAGGCGGAACAGCCCGAGCTGACAGAGCGTGAATACGAGGTCCTGAGACTGGTGGCCAAGGGGTACAGCAACAAAGCCGTGGCCCGGGAGCTCTCCATAAGCCTGAGCACGGTGAAGACCCACCTGCGCCATATCTTCGACAAGCTCGGCGTGGATGACCGCGCCCAACTGATAATCAAGGCCATAAAGGAAGGGATCATATAACGGGGTCAGGTCTTGAATTTTGCATAACGGAACCATGTCTTGTCTGTGTAAATAGGGCCCTTTGGAAGTCGCCCGAGGTCGCTTTGGCGGTGATCATCGACGGTTTGATAGATATGCCCAGCCCCGGTTGCGAGATCCAAGACCTGACCCCGTTTGCCGTTTGTTTACAATCGGTGGTGGGGATGCTATATTATCCCAAATCGCGCGAGGACCGCCGTCAAAGACAGGGCCAGCAAACCCGCCATACAAACGAATACATGCTATGTGCTTTTCCGCAAGGAGGGGGGCCCGAGGATGCGTCTCGGCAACGGCGAGGTCACGGGCGCGGAGCCTGGCGCCCTGCAAATGATAAAGGATGAGATAATCGCCTTCTTCGCCGCCAACCCCTTCCTGATGGTGAGCGAGGAATGGCTGGCCACTCTTTTATGCCGACCATTGCTCCTGGTGAGGGAGGCTGTTCTGGAACTGACCGCGGAAGGCAGGCTGGAGAAGGACCGGCAGGTCCTGGTGAGCGCCGTGGGGGGCGGGATGGCTCACCCGGACGTCCCGGAAAGGCCACCCCTTAAGGGGAGTACCTGAGGGTGGCTCCCATTCCTATAGAAGGTCCGACGGCCGACCGTCCCTTGCGCTCCGTCCTTAAGAGCTCCGAATTCACCGTCGAGTAAAGGTCGCCGACCGTGGGCGGCAGACATCGCAGGTGCCGTGGTGTGCCCTTGCGGTGTACTGGCGCCATCCTGTGCGTGCTCGGGCATCCATCGCCTGCCTACGGGACCTATGGCCTTAAATGAGGAGTTTCCGGTCGTCCCGAGACCTGAGGGCGGAGGAGTGGGCTGGGACAGGGGCCCGAACGGCCCCCGATCGCCTGAAGGGACGCCCTACCCACAGGCGACCGAAAGTCCTTCCGGGGATCCCGAGACCCGAGGGCGGAGGAGGGGGCCGGTAGGGATACGGGCGCGGGTGGACCTCGGGCCTTTCCCGGCATCGAAATCGGCTCGGCGAAGTCGAGGGGATGAGGGGCTGAACGAACTGAGGGCCGTCAAACCCTTGAATCCCTCGCAGTGTCTGCGCCGGTCGGGGGATGAGACACGCTCCGTCCATCGAAGAGGTCCGCGGCCTGGGCGAACGACCCAGAGCCGTATCGTTCTTATTCCCTGGATGACGTCCACCATATGAGAAAGAGGTGACGTCAGGACGGGGATGCGGCGCAGGGGGAGGGCGCCTGGGCCCGGAACCGTA
>FWWL01005875.1_pt1 | contig 18446 bp, 14 predicted proteins | sample 2228331 | NCBI WGS metagenome assembly FWWL01 (sample SAMEA103939775, study PRJEB20133) | metagenome
AGGGGTTCGATTCCCCTACGAGCTGCTACAAACCTATGTAGAAAGGATCTTTCTGCATACCGGATAAAGTAATCAAAAAGGTAATCAAAGATTATATCTATGGAATAGATAAATCTGAGGTTGCTTTTTTTGTGTCAATAATTATCTTTGACCTATCCTGGTGATTGGGATAGGTCATGGCATTACGTATTTTTCTCATTGTGTTCTATAGATGATAGTAGGTTGCATTTATTGGCATTCTTTAAGAATCTCAAATATTTCATCTCTGCTAAATTGTTTGGCACATCCTAAGCTAATATGACAGGTTATCGTTACGTTGATGATTTTACAATACAAGCAAAAAAATATTACATAGTAATATGAGCCTAATTGATTAAAACTACAAAATATGATAAAATTCTACATATTAGATCAAAACAAACAAATACATTTTGTAACCAGTTACTAACTAACAATCGTAAAAAGATTCATTGGAGGTATATATGCGAGTTGTGAATGTCTCAAGCCTCAAGTGTAATGAGGTACTTGCAAAACCGATCTATGACGATGAGGGAAGAGTACTGCTTAATGTTGGCGTTAAGCTTACACCATATTACGTTCAAAAACTAAATGACATGGGGATTATAACTATAAATATTGATGACGATATCTCCAAAGAGATTATGATAAAAGAGGGTATTACTGAAAAAACACGTCAAATGAGCAAACATGCTGTAAAGGAAGTTATTGAAAAATATTTCAAAGGTGGGAAAGCAGACAACAACGGTATTATAAAATCAGTAACCACAGTAATAGCCGATGTGCTAGCAAATGATGATGTATTGATTAATGTCTCAGAAATAAGAGCCAATGACACTAATTTATATTCTCATTCAGTAAATGTCTGTATATTGGCTACGTTAGTAGCAACACATATGGGTTATTCTATGCAGAAGGTTAGAGATATAGCCGTTGGTGCTATCCTTCATGATATTGGTAAAATCAAAATACTAAATGATAAAAAAACGATTGCCGAGTTTGCAACCAAGGAAGATTTAGATCAATATATCAAATGGAACCATTCTAAGGTCGGACATGATTTCCTTAGTGAGTTGAACTTCTGTAGTGCATATTCAAAATCAGCAGCGCTGATGCATCATGAAAAAATGGACGGAAGCGGATATCCATTAAAGCTAAAAGGTAATGAAATCATCGATATTGCTATGCTGGTATCCATCTGTAATACTTTTGATAATATGATTTCCGGAATTGGGAAAGAAGCACCAAAACCGATTTATGAAGTAATTGAATATCTTATTGGGATGAGTAATATCTACTTTGACTATGAAATGGTCAAAAAGTTCACTATGAATATTGCCGCATTTCCAACCGGTAGTGGAGTAATTCTTAATTCTTATGAAAAATGCATTGTTGTAAGACAAAACAAATCAATGCCCTTAAGACCAGTCGTTAAAACTCTTTATGATAAAGATGGAACAGAAATTATTGAACCCTATGAGATCGACCTGATAAAGGACCTTTCTGTTTTTATAACTAAGAATTGTGATTTATAAATGAATGAATCCTAAGGTATTATGTTCTAAAAATAAAGCAAGACAAAACAATAATTACATATACTTTTAAAACCATATCAGAAGGTGTGTATCCACGTTGGATAAGCTTGACATTCAAGCTCTAATTAGAGTAATATCATTTAATAACAGTGATAGGAGAGTAAGTACACGTTATCGGGAGTTCCGAAGATATTATCTCCTCTACTGCTTATGGTGCTATGTGACATGGGACATGGGGACATCATGATCCAAAAAGCCATTTAAATGGCTTTTTTTATGCATAATATTTTTATTATCTTTGCTTTAAATAATATTTTTCTAAAGCAATTAAATTTTAAACTTTCTAAGTAGTATCATTCTCAATAGTTATGGGAATGAACAACTTATTAAGAAATTAACTAGATATTATTACTTGAAAATAACATTTTAATTTTGTATGATACTTTATAAACATAACAATTTTAGTAGAACAATATTTTGATAATAAATTATGATAAGTAAAGGAGTTCCTTATGGATATTCAAAGGATTTTGGAACAGGTGAAATCAGGGGTAATAGAAATTGATCAGGCTAGTGAACTTTTAAAGCAGCTTCCTTATCAGGACCTGGGTTTTGCTAAATTGGACCATCACAGGGAACTGAGGTCCGGATTTGGTGAGGTTATCTTCTGTCAAGGGAAGGCGATTACTCATTTACAGGAGATATATATGAATTTCTATGAACATGACAGGAATGTATTGGGAACAAGAGCATCGGTAGAACAATATGAAAAGGTTAAGGAACTGTTGCCGATGGTTCAATATGATCCTTTATCGCGTATTTTATCCATTCAAAGAGAGAAAAGAGAAGGGATAGGGTCTGTGGCGGTATGTACCGGAGGAACGGCTGATATCGCAGTTGCTGAGGAAGCAGCTCAAACCGCAGAATTCTTTGGAAGTAATGTAATTCGTATTTATGATGTAGGTGTTGCAGGTATCCACCGATTGATATCCAAGCTGGATGTGCTAAGATCAGCTAATTGTGTTATCGCGGTAGCTGGGATGGAAGGGGCACTCGGTAGTGTGGTTGCAGGTCTTGTAGATAAGCCTGTGATTGCTGTTCCGACCTCCGTTGGTTATGGTGCGAGTTTTGGCGGTGTATCAGCTCTTTTAACCATGTTAAATTCCTGTGCAGAAGGATTAGCAGTAGTAAATATTGATAATGGCTTTGGTGCAGGTTATATGGCTACGCAGATTAACCGGCTAGCAAGTTCAGGAGCAGGTAAATAATTTTTTGTTGAATGTTTGTTTTGAAAGGAATAGAAATCCATGCATATGTCAGACGCATTGGTATCGGCAGCTGTCGGTACAACTATGGCTGCAGTTTCGACCGGAATGATCGGTTATAGTGTCAAGAAGATAAATAATTCAGAGCTTAGTGATAATAAAATCCCTATGATGGGAGTAATGGGAGCATTTGTATTTGCTGCTCAGATGATCAATTTTACAATCCCAGGAACAGGCTCCAGCGGCCATATTGGAGGAGGTATCCTACTGGCAGCATTATTAGGTCCTTATCCTGCATTTCTAACATTAGCTTCCGTATTGATTATTCAGGCTTTGTTCTTCGCAGATGGCGGATTACTTGCTTTAGGATGTAATATATTTAATATCGCATTTTTTTCCTGCTTGGTTGTACATCCTTTCATTTTCCGGCCAATTATGAGAAAAGCAATATCCTCAAAACGAATTATGACAGCGTCCATACTTGCAGTTACCATAGGTTTGCAACTGGGAGCGATTGCAGTAGTTATTGAGACAACAATCTCCGGTGTAACCGACCTTCCTTTTACTGCATTTATAGCTTTAATGCAGCCAATTCATCTGGTAATCGGTATTATTGAAGGAATCGCTACAGGTGCTGTTCTTAGTTTTGTCTATGGAGCGAGAAAAGAAATCATTATCAATGCACTTAAGAGAACAGATAATAAGAAGGCTTCAAAGAAATTAATTCTTATAAGCTTTGTGATTGCGACAATTTTCTTTGGTGGCTTTTTGTCCTTATATGCATCCACTAATCCGGATGGACTGGAATGGTCTATTCAATCGATCGTAGATGATTCTGTACCGGAATATAGTTCCCAGGTACATGAGAAAGCGAAAGAGCTTCAGGACAAGACAGCAATACTTCCGGATTATTCCTTTGTTGGTGAAAATCAAGAGATAAAGATGGGAACCAGCATATCTGGTATTGCAGGGGCTGGGATTACCTTAGCTGTTACAGTAGCAGTTGGGTTTGCAATTCGGATTCTAAAGAAGAATAAAAAGAATCAGGAAATCAGAAAGGGATAGGTGGTAGATGTCATCCATCAATAAATCCATGCTTCAAATGATAGCAATAGAAGAGCTTGCTCATAAGGATTCCCCTTTACATAGGCTAGCTTCTCTGGTTAAGCTTTTGGTAACCATCGTCTATGTAATCGTAGTAATTTCTTTTGAACCGGAAAATCTGAATGGCTTATTGCTATATGCCTGTTTTCCGGTATTTTTCATGATGATTGGCGATATTCCGATGAGACCTTTCGTTGGTAGATGCCTATTTGCATTGCCCTTTGCCCTTTTTGCAGGGTTATCCAATCTTATCCTAAGTAGAAATGTAATAATGCAGATTGGTACAATAGAGATAACCGTGGGTATGATAACCTTTACCTCTTTACTTTTTAAGACAGTTTTGACCGTAATGGCGGTTCTGATTCTAGTATCGACAACCATGATGAATGATATGATCTATGCGCTCCTAAAACTACGGGTACCTTCAGTTTTCATTATTCTTGTTATGATGACTTATCGATATCTTGTGGTATTAGCGGAAGAGGCTTCTCTGATGTATTATGCATATCTACTTCGGGCACCCAGAGAAAAAGGAATTAAACTTAAAGACATGGGCTCGTTTCTAGGTCAGTTGATTCTAAGAAGTTTTGATAGAGCTGACCGGATTTATCATGCAATGCAATGCAGAGGCTTTGAGGGCAGGCTGACCTTTTCAAGGAGTAGAAGAATTCGGCTTGTGGAGTGGTTGGTTCTGTTCATAATGATTATATTGATTATTGTTCTTCGATTTCTTAATATCGGTGAATTGATCGGGAAGCTATGGGTAGGTTAAATGTTTTGATTTCAGTATGGTATCAAACAAGAAGTAACCCAGTGAATTCCATAGGGAGGCAAGATGTTAAAAATTGATGATTTGAGTATCCAATACAGCGATGGTAATGAAGTTCTGCACAACGTAAGCCTTCAGATTGATAAGGGGGAAACAGTTGGATTGATCGGAGCAAACGGTGCCGGAAAATCTACGCTACTTAAAACTCTGGTAGGAATCATTTTACCGAATGAGGGCAGGGTTGAGATTGATGAACTTCTTGTTAATAAGAAGAATCTGCATCAAATCCGAGGTAAGGTAGGTGTAGTGTTTCAGAATCCGGATGACCAGCTCTTCTTATCTAATGTCTATGATGATATTGCTTTTGGTTTAAGGAATTATGGGATGGCTGAAGAGAAGATTAGCGAGAAGATAACCGGAATAATGAAATCCTTGGGGATCGAGCGGCTTATGAATCAGAACTCCTCCAGATTATCAGGAGGAGAACAGAGATTGGTAGCCATCGCAACAGTGATGGTGATGGAACCTGAATTAGTATTATTTGATGAACCGACATCGTTTTTAGATCCAAGAACAAGAAGAATGCTAATAGGATTATTAAAGCAGATGCCTGTTACTAAACTTATTGCTACCCATGATCTGGATATGGCGCTGGAACTATGCGATAGAGTTATTATCTTAAAAGAAGGAAGAATCTTTGGGCAGGGAAAAGCAAAGGAACTTCTGTCTGATCAGGAACTAATGGAAAAAGCAGGCCTTGAGCTCCCATACTGTCTTCAGAGGATGGAGTAATCAAAACCTGCTGATAAAATTGTTTTATAGACCTTATTTACAAAACGTATGTACAGAACGTGTTTACAGAAAGTAATTACAGAATGTATTTTTGCCGGTATTTTCTAGACCTTATTTATAAACAAAATTATTGACCATATTTTATAGACCGTTTAGGTGGAATTATTATTCCAGTTTAGCGGTTTATTTTTATGTCCATACTTCCGGAGCGGAAACCTTCCAGATCTAGTGTGATATAAAGGAAATTCAGAGATTTTAATTTCCCGATAATCCGTTCTCGATATTCGAGGAACATAGGGATATCTTTAAGATCTATTTCAATGCGAAGAATATCCTGATGTAATCTCAGACGTACATTATAAAATCCTAGACTTCGAATATATTGTTCACCCTGATCAATGATGTTCAACATATCAAAATCCAAAGGTGTTCCATAAGGAAGCCTTGTTGCCAGACAAGGAGCAGAGGGCTTATCCGAGGAAGCAATATTTAAAACTGCGGCTAAGCTGCGTATCTCGGCTTTTGTAATCCGAAGCTCCAGAAGAGGGCTATGGATACCTAATTCTTGTAGAGCTTTCATTCCTGGGCGATAGGCTTTCCGATCATCATAATTAGTTCCATCAATCAGATATCGAAAACCTTGGCTGTTCGCATAATCGATAAAGGTTTTGAACAAGAGCGTCTTGCATCGGTAACATCTGTCAACGGGATTGAACATAATCTCAGGATCCGCGAATTCATCTACCTCAATGGTTTTATGCAATGCGCCAAAGCTTTCAGCCAGTGTCTTTGCCTGTTCCAGATCACCATGAGGATGTAGTTTTGTTTCAAAGGTTAATGCCAAAACTTTATTGCCTTTTTTTTGCGCGGTTTCACAAGCTATTTTTAATAAGAGACTGGAATCCACTCCACCGGAAAAAGCAACAGCGATACCTTCTTGTAAATGTTCCTGGAAAACCTCGGACAGGTTTTCCAGTACATTATTGTAAGAAGACGTTAATACCACTTCATTACTTGTTTCATTCATTATAAAAGCTCCTTATATATCAGTTTTTCTTTTGACATATTTTGAATTAATGTATACATCGACATATAATCAAGTCCTGATTTTTGACAAAGTGATTTTACGGATTCATATTCCGGGTAGAAGAAAGTCTGGTCTTTATAGGCACACACCTTCACAAACGCTGGTCCGTATGGGGTAATCACGGTTTTTTGCTCTCTCGGAAGAATTGTTCTAACTACCTCGTGTTTGCGGATACCGATTGTAGTGGTATGGGTGAATATTATTCGCTCCAATTGAGGTATATTCTCTTCCTTACAGATGATACCAAGAAGGTAAGCAGGACGGTTCTTCTTCATGAAAATAGGGGTGTAATAGACATCCTTTGCTCCGCTTTGGAATAGTAGATCCATAGCAAAGGCAAGTGCTTCTCCGGTGCAGTCATCAATATTTGCTTCCATAACCCAGACTTTATCGGTAGGTAGTTCATAGGTAATAGAAGAAGTAGTATCCTCCACTAACATAGCTCGTAAAAGGCCGGTAGCTCCCGGATAGTTCCGTTTACCTGCCCCCAAACCTATTTTCAATATCTTCATATCCTTAGGTAACGTATCAGATGTTTTGATAGCAGCAACAATAGCTGCACCCGTCGGTGTTACCAGCTCACCTTTTACATTAGTTATATGAAGTGGAAGCTGATGAGCTGCAACAATATTGCTTACGGCAGGAACTGGGATGGGCAGAAGACCGTGCTGGCACCTGATCTGACCGGTACCTTCATACAGCTCGGATACGACTACCTTTTTAACTCCTAGATTATCCAGGCAGATCGCTGCAGCCACAATATCCACAATGGAATCAATTGCACCAACCTCATGAAAATGTACTTCTTCAATAGGCTTAGCATGTGCTTTTGCTTCTGCGGTCGCAATAATTTCAAATATTCTTTTTGCTATCGTTTTAGCGCTATTAGTAATAGAGGATCCTTCGATAATCTCATTGATTTCATAAAGGTTACGATGTTCATGATGACCAAGGACCAAATGAGGCGCAGGGTTCCTTTTCATAGGTACGATTTTTATACTATGGACCTGCAGATGCTGATGTCCGTGATCTTGATCATGGTTGTGATTAGGGGAATGGTTGTGATTATGGGAATGATTGTTATTAGGGCTTTGGCCATGGTCATGGTTATGACTGTGTCCATGACTATGATCTTGGATTTGTTCATTCTCATAATCCTTAGGTTCTTCCCCATGCTCTAAAATAACATTGAAATCACAGGCATCAATGCTGTTTTTTTGTCTTCGTCCGATCTCGACACGATAACCGGCAACCTCTAAACTGTTTAATCCTTCTAACAAAACCTGTCGGTCTGCACCCAAATCAAGCAGAGCAGCTACGGTCATATCTCCGCTGATACCCGAAAAGCATTCTAAATATAGTATTTTTTCTCCCATTTTATTGTCTCTCTTTCAATGATTTACTATTGCTTTTATATAGTCTTATAGCATATACTCTATTTACTAGATGATTTCTTTTATATTATATCATTATTCGTACCCAGTAATCAAACCTTAGTGTACAAAAATCAACTAATCTGGTTAAAAATATATTTTTTTACAATTTTCAACTTTATTTATGGTTTACAATCTATTCCATTCATAGTATAATATGGATGTTATAAAACTGCATAGGAAGGTGAAAAACATGTTAAGGATTTATATTTGCCCGATATGTTATAATTTTAGAATGGTATCAAGAAAGACCGATGCTGTTTGCCTTCACTGTGGAACCACATTGAATAAATGCGAATTAGAATATGGAGCTTTTATGAACATGACAGAAATCGACCGAGACGAATTCAAACAAGATTATAGGAAAAGAATGTTGCTTTATAGCGAAAAGCTTCATGCACATTCAATAAATAATTAAAGAGCCTTTTTGTAGAAGTGTTTTCTATACTGAGGGTTCTTTTTTTGCAGGGACGGTCGACCAAGAACATTACAGTAAGGGGAATAATATGACTAAGATAATTATAGACAAAAAACTAACAATAAGAAGATTGTTTATACTATTATGTGATACCGTTGTGATCATATTAACAAGTATTATTGCTCTACTCCTTCGTTTTGATTTGGATCCAGGAAAGGTGGAGTTACGATATATTGATTCATTATGGGCATATCTACCTATTAATCTGGTGGTTACATTAATTATCTTTTATATCTTTCGGTTGTATCATAGTATTTGGAGATTTGCCGGTATCATTGAAATGCAAAATGTTTTTGCTGCAACTGTTATCGCATCCTTAATACAGTTTTTTGGATATCAGATTTTGAATTATCCCATCCCCAGAAGTTATTACTTTCTTTATGTTGGAATACTATTTTTTTTGACGCTCGCAAACCGGTTTGCTTATCGATTTATTCGATATATGATACGCAAGCACTCCGGTACTAACATCAATAAAAGAGTTATGCTGATTGGTGGTGGTAATGCTGCGAATGCAATTATTAAGGAAATAAGAATAAGTGATCATATACACAGCACAGTAATCAAATGTATTATCGATGATGATCCTGCAAAACAAGGAACTTATATACAAGGAATTAAAGTTGTTGGTACTAGAAAGAACATAATTGAATGCATAGGTCTTTATCAAATCAATGAGATTATTATAGCTATGCCATCAGCTCCTAAAAAAATGATTAGTGAGATAGTTGATATTTGCAAAGAATCCTCTTGTACTTTAAAAATATTACCAGGTATGTATCAATTTATGAATGATGAGATTAGTATTAGTCATTTGAGAGATGTAGAAGTAGAGGATTTATTAGGAAGGGATTCAATCAAAGTAGATTTGGATTCTATAATGGAATATACAAAAGAAAAGGTGATACTTGTTACCGGTGGAGGAGGTTCCATTGGTAGTGAGTTATGTCGCCAATTGGCGCAAAGAGAACCTAAGCAATTAATAATTGTTGATATTTATGAAAATAATGCATATGAAATTCAACAGGAATTAAAGAAGAATTATCCCAAACTTGATTTGATTGTGTTAATCGCTTCAGTTCGTAATACAACCAGAATGAATCACATATTTAAAATATACCGTCCTCAGATAGTTTATCATGCAGCGGCTCATAAGCATGTACCTTTGATGGAAGACAGTCCGAATGAAGCAATTAAGAATAACGTTCTGGGAACCTGGAAGACAGTAACGGCTGCGGATATCTATGGTGTTGAAAAGTTCGTATTGATCTCGACTGATAAGGCAGTGAATCCGACAAATATCATGGGGGCGTCAAAACGCATCTGTGAGATGATCATACAAACGTATAATAACCGATCAAACACAGAATTTGTAGCTGTTCGTTTTGGCAATGTACTTGGGTCAAATGGAAGTGTTATTCCATTGTTTAAAAAGCAGATTGCAGCAGGTGGTCCTATTACTGTCACTCATCAAAGGTTCATCAGATATTTTATGACGATTCCGGAGGCGGTATCATTGGTATTACAAGCAGGAGCATTTGCAAAAGGTGGAGAGATATTTGTTCTGGATATGGGAGAACCAGTTAAAATTTTAGATTTGGCTGAAAATCTTATAAGATTGTCAGGCTATAAACCTTATGATGATATTGACATTGAATTTACTGGACTTCGCCCAGGAGAGAAACTCTATGAAGAATTGCTTATGGATGAAGAGGGAATGCAAGATACGGACAATAAATTGATACATATTGGATGTCCTATTGAAATTGATGAAGATAGATTTATCATGCAATTGGAGGAATTGAAGGAGGTTTGTATGTTAGAATCTTCTGAGATACGGAAGCTGGTAAAAGAGATTGTAACTACTTATACAATTAAAAAGTAGTAATAGAAGCAGATGAGGATTTCATAATGTATACCTATCTTAAAAGATTATTTGATTTTATATTAGCGCTTATAGGTATTATAGTCCTAATACCTTTATTTCTAGTACTAATTGTTGCAATTAAAATTGATTCCAAGGGTCCGGTTTTATTTAAACAAAACCGAGTCGGCATAAATAAATCACACTTCAAAATCTTGAAGTTCCGTACTATGTATATTGATTCGCCGAAGGATATACCTACTCATTTATTGGAAAGTCCGGAGAAGTATATTACAAAAATGGGAGGTTTCCTTAGAAAAACAAGTTTGGACGAGTTACCTCAGATTTGGAATATACTTGTTGGACATATGAGTATCGTGGGACCAAGACCTGCTTTGTGGAATCAATATGACTTAATAGAAGAGCGTGATAAGTATGGCGCGAACAACATCCGTCCTGGCTTAACAGGTTGGGCCCAAATTAATGGCAGAGATGAGCTGTTAATAACTGATAAAGCGAAGCTTGATGGTGAATATATGAATAAAATGAGCCTATTTTTTGATTGTAAATGTTTTTTTGGAACTTTCAGAAGCATTATTAAGCATGATGGAGTAGTTGAAGGAGGGACTGGAGAAATATCTAGAATTAATGTTGATCTGGCTGCAACAATTGAACCGTCTGATAGAAAGGAAACAGTTGATGAAAAAAATTCTGATTACGGGATCAAATAGTTATATTGGCACTTCAGTAGAAAACTGGTTAATGAAATGGCCACATGACTATATAATTGATACAATTGACATGATTAGGGATGATTGGAAAACAATATCGTTTTGCGATTACGATGTAATTTTTCATGTTGCAGCTATAGTTCACAGAAAAGAAAAAGCAAGCGATCAGATTCTATATGAAAGAGTTAATCATCTTCTAGCTGTTGATGTATTTAAGAAAGCGGTAGCTGATAATGTAAATCAATTCATTTACATGAGTACAGCAGCCGTATATTCACAGAATAATAGGAAATATCGGAATATCATTATTGATTCGTCTACCTTGTATAATCCGGAAACAAATTATGGTAAAACGAAACTTCAAGCAGAGATCGACATATTGCGGATCCTGGATGAAAATATAGATATAAATACCAAGGTAGCCATAATACGTCCACCGATGATATATGGCAAGAATTCAAGAGGAAACTACAGCCTTCTATCAAAATTAGTGCAAAAATCATTCATTTTTCCAAATATAAAGAATGCTAGATCTATGCTTTTTATTTATAACTTGTGTGAATTTATTCGTTTATTAATTATTAATGAAAGAAATGGGATTTATTATCCCCAGAATAAAGAATATGTAAATATAACTGATTTGGCTGTAAATATAGCAAAATCAAAAAATAAAAGGATAATCACAACACGATTTTTTAACCCAATGATATGGCTGTTTAGTATTATGTTTAATCCGATTAATAAAGTCTTTGGTAATTATATATATGATAAATCTTTATCGGAAACATTTGGCTGGGATTATTGTATTTTTGACTTTGATGAATCAATAAGATTAACTGAAGAGTAAAAAGTGGAGGATGATATGCTTGTTTCAATAATTACACCTATGTACAATGCTGAAAAAAATATAAAAGAAACAATATTATCCGTACAAAAGCAAGAATATCAACAATGGGAAATGATTATTGTAAATGACGCTTCTACTGATAATTCGAAACAGATAGTTGAGAAGTTTGAAAAAAGAGATGCTAGGATAAAATTGATATCACTAGACAAAAATAGTGGTATCGCGAATGCCAGAAATATGGGAATACAGATGGCTAACGGAAAGTATATTGCATTTTTAGATAGTGACGATTTATGGACAGATAATAAATTATCCATTCAGCTAGAATATATGAAAAATAACGATTATGAATTTACTTTTACTGGAAGCACTTATATTGATGAATTTGGTAATATCTTAAGTCAATATAGAAAAGTACCTTTAAAAGTTACTTATAAAAAGCTACTAAAATGTAACGTAATTCAATGTTCTTCAGTTATAATCGATAGAGAAAAAATAACGGATTTAAAAATGCCAAATCTCAAGCATGAAGACTTTGCTACCTGGCTTAATATTTTAAGGTCAGGCTATAAGGCATATGGAGTAGACAAAAAATTATTATTATATCGTAAATCAAATTCATCTGTTAGTTCTAACAAAGTAAAAACTTTAAAATGGACATGGAATATATATAGAAAAAGTCAAGGTTTTAATATATTAAAGAGCCTGTTTTATTGGTGCTGTTTTGTATACCGGACATCACTTAAATATATTATTAAACAATAGTAATTCTTGTTGTTACTTAGATAAAATGAAGGTAAATGAAAGGAAGAAAACAATGATAGTAAATGTAATAGGACTAGGGTATATTGGATTACCTACCACATTAAGTTTAGCAAGTGAAAAAATTGAAGTTATTGGAACTGATAAGAATGAATCATTGGTTAATACGTTAAACCAAGGGCGGCTTACTTTTAATGAAAATGGGATGTCGGAGTTATTTGATGAAGCAAGAAAACATAATCTAAGGTTTTTGAATAAACCTGTTAAAGCTGATGTTTATATCATCGCTGTACCTACTCCATACAATAATATTACTAAAAGAATAGATGCTTGTTATATCGAAAGTGCTGTTTCTGATGTATTATCAATATGTGATAAAGGAGCAATAATCGCTATAGAATCAACTGTTTCACCTGGAACAATGGACAAAGTAGTAAGACCTTTAGTTTGTAAATATGGGTTTACTGAACCAAGTGATATACACTTGGCACATGTTCCTGAAAGAATCATTCCGGGTAATATGTTATACGAATTGGAACATAATAGTCGAACAATCGGTGTGGACACAGAAGAAGTAGGAAGTATATTAGCCGATATTTATTCTATTTTCTGCAAAGGAAACATGGTGATTACCACAACAAAAATTGCAGAATTAACAAAGGTTATTGAGAATACTTCTAGAGATATTAATATAGCATTTGCAAATGAATTAGCACGAATTTGTAATGCTGAAAAGATCGATGTATATGAAGTAATAAAAATTGCAAATATGCATCCTAGAGTTAATATATTGAGCCCTGGACCAGGAGTGGGTGGACATTGCATCTCAGTAGATCCTTGGTTTTTAGTTGGGGATTATCCTAATATTGTAGATATTATTGAAGCGGCTCGCAGGGTAAATGATGATCAACCCAAATATGTACTCCGCCGTATCAGTAAAATCATGGAAGATTATAATATTAATTCAATATCTGAAGTAGGCTTTTACGGTTTGACTTATAAAGAAAATGTTGATGATATTCGTGAGAGTCCTACACTCCAGATGCTTGACCATATGAAGGAGAATCTGGCTTATGGAGTGAAAGTATTTGACCCTATGGTTAAACCAGGTATAGTAGCTGGGCAAGTGGAAAATTTCGATGAGTTTTTAGTTGGGCTAAAGTTAGTTGTAATTCTTGTAGGACATGACCATATTAAAAATAATATTGATAAATTATCCGATAAGATTATTTACGATACAAGAAATGTTATTACCGGAGAGAATGTAATAAAACTATAGATAACAGGGGTGGGTTATTGTGAGTGGATTAATAAAGAAATGGTTTCCGGTAATAATTTTTTTGACGGTATTATTTTTTACTAATATTTTAGGACTGATTTTATTGCTATTCGGTCCAGATGAATATTGGAAGATGTCTTATACTTTTTCAGGACAAACACTTCCTGATGTTAGCATGAATGATTTTTCCAGAATAATAATGATTAATGTAATATCTATATTAATGTTATTGCTAGGTTTTTTTATCGGGAATTTAATTACCAAAAGAATTAAAAAGAATTACATGGAAATCAGAATGAATCAGAAACATTTTTTTGTTATTGATTTGATTTTTTTATTACTTTCAGGATATATCATTTTTAAGATGTTTAGTATTTTGGATATAAGATCAATTGTTGATTGGCTGGATTATAATTCATTTATTCATTCCAGAGTATTAATGATGAATAGCTTATCATTTAATGATTTTGTAATCATTTACAGTATACTGCCTTTATTATTTTGTTTAAGTATACCTAATATGCTTGGTAAAAAAAGGTATCTTTTTGTTGGTTTGAAAAGTATATTCCTAGTTTTTATTAACTTATACATTTTTCAAAAGAGACCTCTTATTTGTACTATTTTACTTATCTGCTTTTTTATTATGTCATACTATATTATGGCTAAATTACATACTAAATTGTTTCAAGTAGCAAAAATATCAGCTTTAATTCTTTTAGCACTATACATTATTTATCTTTCAGGAGTTTATGCAAATACTCTAGGTGATAGTAGCGGAATCTATATAAAAGCCACTGAAAAAGTAAATATGTTGCCAATTAGTAGTATTGAGACCAATACGAATCATGAATCCTCAGTATTTAAAACCTTTGCATTAGAGGGACAATCCATGAAGGTATCAGCGTTTGTATCAAATAATCTGATGTCTTTAGCAGGACTTTTTAACAGGACGGCATATGCATCGATAGCATATACCGTTATATTTCCAAAGTATCATACTTATTATCCAATAGATTTAGGATTGGATATAGTTGGTATGGGAACTATGCCGGATGATAATCAATATGTCTGGAAGATTTTAAATCCATCTGCGACTGAATCTGGATCTACAGATGCTCCTTTCTTTATCATTCTTTATTCACAAGGAGGCATTCTTGTATCTTCTGTTGGCTCATTTATTGTAGGATTATGTTTTGGATTTTTCTGGAACATCCTTCTAAAAAAGGAAAAGATTAATGTATTTCAAGCAGGGTTTAGTACTCTTATATGTTTGTTGAGCGCATATTTATCAATAGGCGGTGGACGAAATTCACTTTTATCTGCCTATGGTTTAATTTGGCCTTTACTTATTATGATAATTATCTACATGATTTGTAATTTTTTTCTTGGAGGGAAAATTAAGAAAATTATTACCCCTAGGATATGTATGTTAGTAACATCAGGTGTTGTGAATGATTCGAGAGTATTAAGAGAAGCTAAAATAGCTTCAGAAAATGGATTTGATGTAACCATAATCGGGAGACAAATAATGGGATTGACTGAGCCGGATAAAAGCTGGTCATTCAAAATCAATCTAATAAATATTCAAAGAGCTTCAAACGGCGGGGTAATCCAGAAAATTATTGAGAGAGTTAAAATCGGATTAGCCCTTACAATTCATGCAATAAAGAATAAACCACAGATAATTCACAGTAATGATTTTGATACCTTACCATTTGCTTATTATGCTTCATTTATCACCGGATCAGGATTGGTATATGATTCACACGAGCTGTGGAGCGAAAATGAATTGATATCTACGAAAAGGAATTTAAAAAGCTTGGTAAAAATGATTGAACGATTCTATGTAAATCGTTGTGATCATGTTGTTACTGTAAGTAACGCTAGTGGAGAATGGTTAAAAAAATTATACAATATAAAGAATTTATCTATAGTCACCAATTGCCCTTATAGGGACAAGAGAAGAAGTATTCAAAAATATGAAAAGTTTGAATTATTATGTCATGGTCAATATAATATGAATAGGGGTTATGAGGAACTCATCCAATCGGCAGAATATGTAAAGAATGATGATATTGGAATTTGTTTTAGAGGATTTGGCGATAAGATGAATTACTATATTCAGATGGCGGAGGACACGAAACAAAATAATATTCGAATTTGTGAAAAAGTACCTCCTTTTGATGTGGTATATGCAGCCTCAGAATCACACGTTGGTGTAATCATTACGAAACCTGTATCTATTAGTTATAATTTAACTGTATCTAATAAATTGTTTGAATGTATACATGCAGGTTTACCTGTTATTCTTTCGGATGTACCAGAACATAGGTATTTAATCGAGAAATACAATTTTGGTTTGATATTGGATGATAATACAGTAAATGATCTTGTTGAAGCTGCTCGTAAATTAAAATATGACAGTGTACTCTATCAACAATTGTGCCAGAATGCAGAAAAAGCTTCAGAAGAGCTGTGTTGGGAAAATGAAGGACTTAAATTAGTAAACATTTATAAGAATATCATAATTTAAAGAGGTGGAATTCATGAAGCAGATATTGCTTAAAAAAGGAACAATATATACATCAGATATTGTAAAACCTATTGTAGAGAAAGATTATGTACTTATTAAAACTGAATATTCATGTATATCAGCGGGAACTGAAATGACCGGAGTAGTTAATTCAGGAACTCCTATTGTGAAAAGAATACTTGAAAGTCCTGAACTAATGGAAAAAGGACTTCGTATGCTAAAAGAAAGAGGTTTTCAAGATACTTTGGCAGTTGTTAAAGGGAAGTATGAAGTTGGATCTCCAATGGGATATTCTGCCTCAGGTATTGTAGTAGAAAGTGGAACCTCTATATTTAGTGAAGGTGAAAGAGTTGCATGTATGGGCGCAGGTTATGCAAACCATGCAGGATATGTAATGGTACCTAAGAACTTAGTAGCTAAAATTCCGGATAATGTTTCATTTGAACAAGCATCCACTGCTGCATTAGGCTGTATCGCTATGCAAGGAGTAAGAAGAGCTGATGTTCGTCTAGGAGAATTTGTTGTGATTACAGGAATGGGGATACTAGGACAACTAGCATGCAGATTCGCTATTTCCTCAGGAGCTACAGTTATTGCAACTGATATTGATAATCGAAGATTAGAGATAGCAAAACGAAATGGTGCAAAATATATTTTAAATGCGAATAGTGACGTTGTATCGGAGGTTAATCACATAACAGGAGGACATGGTGCCGATAGTGTTATCGTTACAGCAGCCACATCCTCAAATGAATTATTGTCTCAGGCTTTTAAAATGTGCAGAAGACGTGGCAAAGTGGTTCTTGTTGGTGTTGCTGGTATGAACTTAAAACGTGAAGACATGTATAATAAAGAACTGGAATTATTAATTGCCACTTCATACGGTCCTGGTCGATATGACAGTAGTTATGAGGAAGAAGGTCAAGATTATCCATATGCTTATGTAAGATTTTCAGAAAAACGAAATCTGGAAAGTTATTTACGCCTGATATCCGATGGACGTATCGAAATATCGGATATAATTGAAAAGATATATCCTGCAGAGGAAGCAGATCAGGCATATGAAGCATTAAAACAAGGAGATAATAAACCATTAATTGTTTTATTAAAATATTCAGATGATATTAATAAAGAAGACATTAAATTAGCAGCCAATGCTGTTTATAACCCGCCACAGGAGGTAATAAAAGTAGCTTTATGTGGTGCTGGTGGATTTGCTAAGGGGATGCATTTACCTAATATGCAAAAAATGAAGGATAAATATATACTTCATGCTGTTCAGAGCAGAACTGGTGCAAATGCGCAGGCAATAGCTGTTAAATATGGAGCTGCTTATTCAACTACTGATTATTCGCATATACTTAAGGATAAAGATGTTGACATGGTAATGGTCTGCACCAGACATAACCTTCATGCTTCAATGATTATTGATGCGATGAAAGCAGGGAAAGCGGTATTTGTTGAGAAGCCAATGGCTTTAACGGTGGAAGAGATGCAGGAAGTAATTCATACAGCAGAAGAAACTGGCGTACCACTATTAGTAGGCTTTAACAGAAGATTTTCTAGTTATATAAAAGAAGCGAAGAAATTAACGGCAGATCGAAAAAATCCAATGATCATATCTTATCGTATGAACGCAGGATTCATACCCTTAGATAATTGGATACAGTCAGATGAAGGTGGTGGCCGGATTATAGGTGAAGGCTGTCATATTATAGATGTATTTAATTATCTGACAGACAGCGAAGCTGAATCATTAACGGTTAATCAAATAACACCAAAAACGGATCATGTTTCGAGACTCGATAATTGTGTTATAACAATAAAATATAAAGATGGATCAATATGTACATTGACTTATACCGGCCAAGGAAGCAAAGAATATGGTAAAGAGTTCTGTGAAATATTCTATGATGGTAAAGTGATAGCAATTGATGATTATAAGCAAT
>FWWL01005876.1_pt1 | contig 18446 bp, 14 predicted proteins | sample 2228331 | NCBI WGS metagenome assembly FWWL01 (sample SAMEA103939775, study PRJEB20133) | metagenome
CACGTCACACCGCTGGCTTCGACCGAGGGTGTATTCCCCCGGGGCCAACTCGACGACTTTGTCCTGAATCTTGAGTCGAATCATGCAAGGCTCCTCATCAAGCTCCGTGGCGACATGACGTCGTGACGAAGTCATGGACAGCCCATCCCTCATCGGGCCATGGGCCATGACCTACGAGCCGACACGAGCCACTCCGTCACGCCGTCACTTGGAGGGACTGGCGACGAGTCGGGGCTGGGCCGCTTCCTCCATGACGCACTCGGCCTGCAGGATGCCGCCCTCGTGGACGACCAAGCTCTGGACGACGACCCGGCCCTGGACCCGGCCCTCGGGGAAGACCTCGAGCCGGTGGGCCCGGACCTCCTCACAGCGGAGCGTGCCGTGGACGAAGACGCGGTCCGCCTGGACGGTCCCCTCGACCGTCGCCCGCTTGCCCAGGACCAGTTCCTGACCGCCCTCGATCTGGCCCTTAAAAGTGCCCTCGATGCGGAGGGAACCCTGGAACCGGAGCTTCCCCTCCACGGTGATGTCCTCGGCCAGGAAGGCGGCCACGCTGGTGGGCTCAGAAAGGGAAGTCGCCTTCATGAAGGCCCGACTCCACAGGGGACTCGACCTCTATGGTAGACGGAATGACCTGCCGATAAAACCGGTCGACGGCCTCCCAGTCCGCAAAGTAGATGCGGAGTAAGACGCCGCCCCGCCGCTGGGGGACCGCCTCCACGCGAGCGCCCAAGTACCGCTGGAGCCGCTGGACGGCCGCCTGCCAGTCGGGGTCCAACAGGGCCGGCTGGCGGCCCCGACGCCGCCGTGGCCGGTCCCCGACCCACTGCTCCAGACGACGGACGGACCAGCCCTCGGCGACGACGCGACGGGCCAGGCGCGTCTGCAGGGCCTCGTCGTCCAGGCTCAGCAGGACCTTGGCGTGGCCCATCGTCAGGGCCCCCTCGGCCAGGAGTTGAAGGACCTCGGGGGGGAGCCGGAGCAGGCGGAGGTAGTTGGCGACTGTCGCCCGGGGCTTGCCGACTCGCTCGGCGACCTCCTCCTGGGTGAGGCGGAACTCCCGGATCATCGTCTGGTAGGCCTGGGCCTCCTCGACGGGATTCAGGTCCTGGCGCTGGATATTCTCGATCAGGGCCAGGACGAGGGAGGCCTCGTCGGAGACGTCCCGGACGATGGCCGGGACCCGCCGGTGGCCGGCCAGGACGGCGGCCCGCCAGCGGCGCTCCCCGGCGATGAGCTCGAACCGCTCCCCCTTCCGACGCACGATGACCGGCTGGAGGAGGCCCGTCCGGCGGATCGACTCGGCCAGCTCCTGGAGGCTCTCGTCCTCGACCGACCGACGGGGCTGGAGGGGATTCGGGTCGATGCGGTCGACCTCGACCTCCTGGACGACCTGGGCCGGGACGCCCGTCTCAGGCATCAAGGCGTCCAGCCCACGACCCAGCGCGATGCGCTTCATGGTTCAGCAACTCCTTGGCCAGCTCCAGATAGGCCTGGGCGCCCCGGGACCGGACGTCGTACAGGAAGATGGGCCGGCCGAAACTGGGCGCCTCGGCCAGTCGGACGTTGCGGGGGATGACGGTCTTCATGACCCGGTCCGGGAAGTGGGTCTCCAGCTCTTGGCGGACTTGATAGGCCAGGTTCGTGCGCTCGTCGTACATCGTGAGCACGATGGCGTGGAGCTCCAACTCGGGGTTGTAGGCCCGGTGGACCCGGTCCATGGCCCGCAGGAGGGTCGCCAGGCCCTCCAGGGCGAAGTACTCGCACTGGATCGGGACGACCAGATAGCGGGCGGCCGTCAGGGCATTGATCGTGAGGACCCCCAGGGACGGCGGGGTATCGACCCAGATGAAGTCGAAGCGGGGGACCAAGCCCTGCAGGGCCTGTCGGAGACGGTACGGCCAGTCCTCGACCTGAGGGAGCTCCAGGGTAATGCCGTACAGGTCCGGATGGGCCGGCAGGAGCCAGAGATTCTCGACCTCCGTCGGCACGCAGGCCTCCACGGCAGACTGCTCGCCGATGAGGACCCGGTAAGCATTGCGGGGCAGGTCCTGGGGCACGCCCAGATGACTGGTGGCGTTGGCCTGGGGGTCGACGTCGACGACGAGGACTCGCCGGCCGGCGATGGCCATCGCCGTCGCCACGTTCACGACGGTCGTCGTCTTACCGACCCCGCCCTTCTGGTTGGCCACGACGTATCGAATGCACGGCACCCGCCGATCCCTCCCGCGGCGTCCGACGAGGGGGTCTTCGGTCCTGGGCGGCGGGTTTCTGCGAGGACCCAACACCCAAGACCCAACACCCAGGGGACCTATCCCTCGGCGACCGGCACCGACTGGGCCCATTCGGGGAGGAACAAGATGCGCTGACAGTTTTCGCAGACGACCAGGGCCTCCATCGTCAACAGGGACTGATACAGCCGGGGACGGAGTTGCACGTGGCATGCCCCACACACCTGGTCCCGGACCTCGGCCAGGGCCGTCCCGCCTCGATTCTGGGCGATGCGCTCGTAGATCTGGAGGAGCGCCCGGGGGAGTCGTTGGGCGAAAGCGTCCCGCTCGGCCCGAAGTCGATGGACCAGGGCCTCCAAGTCCCGTTGTTCCTGCTGGACCTGAGCGACCTGATGGTCCAGGGCCCGGAGCCGGGCCTGAGCCTCGGCCTCCCGGGCCTTCCAGGCCTGAAAGGCCTTGTCCTCTTTTTCCATCCACTCGAGGAGCTCGTCCTCCGTCTGGCGGATCCGGTGGCGGACGTCCTCGACCTTCAGGAGCGTCTCGGTGTACTCCCGGTTGCTCTTGGCCTGGCGGGCCACACTCTGGAGGTGCTCGATCTGCTGTTCGAGCTTAGCGACCTGAAGTTCCTTCTCTTCCCGCTTCTGGCGGGTCGTCCGCCACGCCTGGTGGGCCGCTTCCAGGTCCTGTTGGACCTGCTGACGGAGGGCCTGGAGTTGTTGGAGACGCCGGGGGTAAGCCTCGAGGCGCTGGACTTGCTCGGCGAGCTGACAGTCCCACTGATAGAGCTGAATCAGCCACTGAAGTTGTTCTGCCGCCGTCATCCCTCACCGACTTCCGATAGGGCCCCGTAGGGGGCAAGTCTGGTGCGCCCGCCAGGACTCGAACCCGGAACCTCCCGGTTATGAGCCGGTGGCTCTACCTGTTGAGCTACGGGCGCACGTCCCTGGGGTCCGACCCGTCGCCCCAAACACCGGATGCCCCATGCAGGATACGAGATGCAGGATGCCGACCTGCGAAGAGCATCCTTCATAGGGTAATTTAACGACTGTCGGCGACTTTTCAAGGCCTCAGTCCTCCCAGGGTATGGCTCAAAGCCGACCACCGGAAGCCTAAGTCTCGGGACGGCGGACGGTCGTCCCTTCGTTACCGCAGGAAACTCTTCAGGCGGCGGGCCCGCAGGGGATGACGCAGTTTCCGGAGGGCCTTGGCCTCGATCTGGCGGATACGCTCCCGGGTCACGGCAAAGCTCTGGCCGACCTCCTCGAGGGTGCGTTCCAGGCCGTCCCCGAGACCGAAGCGCATCTTAAGGACCATTTCCTCCCGGGGCGACAGCTGGCGGAGGACCCAATCGGTCTCTTGCTGAAGACACTGCCGCAGGGCCGCCTCCTCGGGGAGGGGGATCAGGCGGTCCTCCAGGAAGTCCTCCAGGCGGGTGTCGCCGTCGTCGCCGACGGGGGTCTCCAGCGAGACGGGCTCCTGGGTGACCTTCAGGATCTTTTGGATTTTCGAGACGGGGATGCCGAGCCGCTCGGCGACCTCGGCCTGGGTCGGGTCCCGGCCCAGCTCCTGGATCAGGTCCCGGGTCGTACGGGCGATCTTGTTGACCGTCTCGATCATGTGGACGGGGATCCGGATCGTGCGGGCCTGGTCGGCGATGGCCCGGGTGATGGACTGGCGGATCCACCACGTGGCGTAGGTCGAGAACTTAAAGCCCCGCTTGTACTCGAACTTCTCGACGGCCTTCATGAGGCCGATGTTCCCCTCCTGGATGAGGTCGAGGAAGTGGAGGCCCCGGTTGACGTACTTCTTGGCGATGCTGACGACCAGCCGCAGGTTGGCCTCGACGAGCTCGCTCTTGGCCCGTTCCATCTCCTCCCGCTCGTGGAGGATCGTCTCGTAATTCTTCCGGAGGGTCTCGTAGCTGATCCCCATCTCCCGTTCCAGGGCCCGGATCTGCTGACGGATCCGGCGGATTTCGGTCTGGATCACGTCCGTATTGCCGTTGACGCTACTCTTCCGCATGGCCTGGAGCTTGTCCAGGCGTTCCCACATCTGCTCGAACTGCTGGACCGTCTGGCCGACCCGCTCGATGAACCGCTTCTGGGTCTCCTGGTTGAAGCCGATCTGGCACATCAGCCGGGCGACCCGGGCACGGACCTGGTGGATGTGGTTCCGGTACCGGCGGTTCTGGTCGGCGTCCCCGTTGGGCTGGACGCGGCGGTAGACCTCCAGCATGTGGTGGAACTGGCGCTCGATTTCCTCCAAGACGGGCATGACCTCGACGTAGCGCTTCTCCATGTTGATGGGCTTGCCGAACTCGTCGTGGTGGTCGACCAGCTTGGCCAGAAACTTGGGATTTTTCCGAAGCCGGGCCAGGTAGCCCAAGACCTCCCGGATCGTCACGGGCGAGGAGTACAGAGCCCGGAGCATGCGGTCGCGGTGCTGTTCGATCCGGCGGGCGATAGCGATTTCCCCCTCCCGGGTCAAGAGGGGCACGACGCCCATCTCCCGGAGGTACATCTTGACCGGGTCGGCCATGCGGGCTTCCCGGGCCTCAGCGTCCTCCTCCAGGAGTTCTTCCGAGACGCTCTGCCGCAGGGGGACATGGTCCAACTCGTCCAGGTCGGCCGGAAGCCCCAGGTCGATGATGTCGTCGACGTCGAAGGCGTCCAGGGACGTCAGCCAGTCCCCGACTTCCCCGACGCCGTCGTCCGTCCCCTCTTCCATACCCATGCCCAGCAGTTCCGAGGGGAGGGACGACGCCTGGGGACCCCGTTTCTTCTTCCGGCGACGCTTCCGGTCCGACTCGTTCCAGTCTGGCAGGGGTCCGATGAACGGCAAGACCATCCTCCTGGACGGAGAGTCACACCGGCTCGGTACGGGGTCGAGGGGTGCCGGTTCCCGCCAGCGGGAGGCCGCTTGAGGTGTCGAACTTGCCGACCTTCCGACGGCCTGGTGCGTCGACCCGCCGCTTCATCACCCGGCCTTTGCAGGGGGGCTCGAACTAAATATATAGGCCCCCTAAGGGGCCTTGGCAACCGACGTCCATTCGATGCGGCCCTCCATGGGGCTGGAGGGCCGGGCGTAGAATTGCCGGGGGATCCGACCCGCCCGGTAGGCCAGACGGCCGGCCTCGACGGCCCACCGCATGGCCAGGGCCATGCGGACCGGGTCCTGGGCCCGGGCGACGGCCGTGTTCAGGAGGACCCCGTCACAGCCCAGCTCCATGGCGATGGTCACGTCGGAGGCCGTCCCCACGCCAGCGTCGACGATGACGGGGACCCGGGCCTGCTCGACGATCTGACGGATGTTGTAAGGATTCAGGATCCCCATCCCGGAGCCGATGGGAGCCCCCAGGGGCATGACGGCCGCACAGCCGATGTCCTGTAATTTCTGGGCCACGACGGGGTCGTCGGTCGTGTAGGGCAGGACCGTAAAGCCGTCCCGGACCAGCTCCTCGGCCGCCTTCAGGAGCTCCTCGACGTCCGGCCAGAGGGTCTCGTCGTCGCCGATGACCTCCAGCTTGACCCAGTCCGTCCCCAAGGCCTCCCGGGCCAGGCGGGCCAGGAGGACGGCCTCCCGGGCCGTGTACGACCCCGCCGTGTTCGGGAGGACGAACAGACCCGCCGCCTGGAGCAGGCTCAACAGGTCATAGGGCGACCGCTCCCGCAGGTTCACCCGACGGACGGCGACCGTCACGACCTCGGCCCCGGCCGCCCGGACCGCCCGGAGCATGACGTCCGGGTTGGGATAGTGGGCCGACCCCAGGATGAGGCGGGAGCGAAACGTGCGGTCCCCGACCCGAAGCGGGTCGTCGGCTCCGAGGGCCTCGACGGACTCTTCCATCGACGGGCTCATCGGGTCTCGGCCTCGCAGGGGTGGACTTCCGGCTTAAATATAGGTGCAGACCCCCGGGACGGCTACCCGCTATGGTCTCGGCGGGTAGGGGGAGTCCAGGCCTCCGGCCTGCCTACCTCCTTACCTGTCCATCTGCCTAAGACGATGGCCCGTCCGGCGTCCCCTGTTCCCAGGCCTGGAGCCACGCCCGCAGGACGTCCCCGGGACGGTCCGACCGCAGGAACGCCGAGCCGACCAGGAAGTGCCGCAAGCCCTCGGCCGTATAACGTCGCAGGACGTCCGGCGTCTCGAGACCGCTCTCGACGACGACGACGGCGTCCTCGGGCCATTCGACCTGCCCGTAGACCCGGAGGGCGTGCCAGGGGTCCACGGCTAAGGTCTCCAGGTCCCGATTGTTGATCCCGATCGAGCGACACCCCAGGTCCAGGCCCCGGCGGGCCTCGTCGGCCGTGAAGACCTCGTACAGGACGTCCACATGGGCGGCCCGGGCCATCTCCAAGACCCGCCGGAGGGCCGAGGGGTCCAGTAGGCGGTCGATGACGAGGACCGCCGACGCCCCGGCGCAGGCGGCCTCGATGACCTGGATGGGGTCGACGACGAAGTCCTTCCGCAGGACCGGGACGGAGACGGCCGACGCCACCCGGCGGAGGTCGTCCACCGTCCCCGAGAAATACAGGGGCTCCGTCAGGACGGACACGGCCGACGCCCCGGCGTCCTGGTAGCCCCGGGCGATGGCCTCGACGTCGGCCTCGGCCTGGAGCGTCCCGGCCGAGGGGGCCCGACGTTTGACTTCGGCGATGACGTGAAGCGGGGCCGGACGGCGCAAGTGGGCCGTCCACGACGGGGCCGTCGGCCGCCGCTGGCTCCGGGCCCGCCAGTAGGCCAGACCCAGCTCCCGCAGGGCCTGGGCCCGGACGTAGCTATGCCCCAGGACTTCCGTCAGCCACGCCGTCGAAGGGGCCACCGGTCCGACTCCGAGGGGGCAGGATAGGCGGGGCAAGATACAAGATGGGGGGCGTAGGATGCAAGAAGCGGGATACGGGATGGGCCATCCCCGATCCGTCTTGCATCCCGTATCCCGCGTCCCGTATCTTCATGGACACCCCCGCCGCCCCCGACGGAGGGGCCATGAGTTGGGTCGACCTGCACGTGCACTCCTTTCACAGTAGCGACGGCGATTGGTCCCCGGCGGCGCTGGTCGAGACGTTGGCCCGCCGGGGGGCCGCCGGCTTAGCCCTGACGGACCACGAGACGACGGCCGGCGTCCCGGAAGCCCTGGCGGCCGGGGCCGACCTATCCGTCACGGTCGTCCCCGGCGTCGAGGTCACGGTCCTCGGGCAGGGTCGGGAACTGCACGTCTTAGGCTACTGGGTCCCCCTGGGGGACCCCGCCTGGGAGGCCCTCTTGCGAAGGGCCCGGGCGTTTCGCTGGGAGCGGGCCCTTCAGCGTATCGAGCGGATCCGACGGTGGGGCTACGAGATCGAGCCCGAGGAGGCCGGATATGGGACGGACGAGCCGCCCCCGACGGGTCCCCGTCTGGCCCAGGTCGTCTTGCGGAAGCCCCAGAACTATGACCGGTACCTACGCCAGCATCCCGAGCGGGTCGGGGCCCCCGTCCCCCTGGAGGTCGCCTTTTACCGGGACGTGATCCGGGGGGAACCGGAGCCGGCGATTGCGGCCCTGCCGGCCGAGGAAGTCCTGGCCGGCCTGCGGGCCGTCGGGGCCGTGCCGGTCCTGGCCCATCCGGGGGCCCTGCACTTTTACGCCTCCGACGACCTGATCGAGTCCCTGGTCCCCCTGGGACTCCGGGGGGTCGAAGTCTTTAGCACGTATCACGACGCGGTCGAACGGGACCGGCTCCAGGCCCTGGCGACTCGCCTGGGCCTCGTCATGACCGGGGGTTCGGACTTCCACGGGGCGACCAAGCCCCACGTCCAACTCGGCAGGGCCCACGGGATCCCGGTCCACATGCTGGACCGGCTTCGGGGGTGAGGGCCCGGGGGTCCCGTTTCCCCGGCCGGGCATTCCGTGCATAATGAATGTCGGGTCGCTTCGACCGGGGAAGGAGCATGCTGGTCGTCGTCTGGGAAGTCGGCGGAAAGACCCAACGCTTCCAGCTCGAACGGTCCCCCGTCCGGGTCGGCCGGGCCTTGGACAACGACATCGTCATCCCCGACATCAGTGTGTCCCGATACCATGCCGTCATCGTCCAGGAGGACGGGCGGTGGGTCATCCGGGACATGGGGAGCCGCAACGGCCTCCGGGTCCAGGACCGGTTCGTGACCGAGCACGTCCTCCGGGACGGGGAGCAGGTCTGGCTGGGCAACGTCAGCCTCAACTGCGTGGCCCTGGCCGACGAGCGTATCGAATTCCAGGAGGCTCCCGGCCTGGAGGAGCCCGTCGAGGGGACGATCATTCGACCGGCGGCCGACATCGCCCTGGGCCGGGTCGAGGCCCCGCCCCAGCTCCAGACGCCGGCCCCGGCGGCGGAAGTCGACCTGATCTCCTCCCTGCTGGAGGTCATCCAAAAGCTCCTGAGTCTTCATGCCCTGGAGGACCTCCTGAACGCCTTCATGGACTTGGTCTTTACCCACATCCCGGCCGAGCGGGGCTTTCTCCTCTTGTATGACGAACACCTGGGCGAGTTGGTCCCCCGGGTCGTTCGGTTTCGACATCCCCGGAGCGAGGGCCGGATCACCATCAGTCGGCACATCGCCCGGAAGGTCTTTGACGAACGGGTCGCCGTCCTGACGCTGGACGCCCAGGCCGACCCCCGCTTTGCCGGGGAGGCCAGCGTCATCATGCACGGGATCCGGTCCGTCATGTGCGCCCCCCTGTGGGCCCAGGACCGGTCCGTCGGGGTCATCTTCGTCGATACCGTCACCCGCACGGTCGGGTTCACCCGACAGCACCTCCAGATGCTTACCCTCATGGCCAACATGGCCGGGGTCGCCATCGAGCAGGCCCGGCTCCGGGCCTCGGTCCAGCGGGAGCAGGCCATCCGGGCCCGTCTCGAGCGGTACCACTCCCCGGCCGTCGTCGAGCAGATCTTGGCCGACCGGGACCGCATCCCGCTCCTGGAGCCCCAGGAGCGGGAGGTCACCGTCCTGTTTGCCGACATGGTCGGCTTTTCGTCCCGGGCCGAGACGATGGAGCCCAAGCAGTTGACGGCCCTCTTGAACGACTTCCTGTCCGAGCTGGTCGAGGTCGTCTTCGAGTACGATGGGACCCTGGACAAGTTCATCGGGGACGCCGTGATGGCCTTTTTCGGGGCGCCCCGGGCTTCCGAGGACCACGCCCTCCGGGCCGTCCGGGCGGCCCTGGCGATGCGTCAGCGGATCCAGGCCTTCAACGAGCGGCGTCGTCTCACGCCGCCCGTCCAGATCCGGGTCGGCATCAACACGGGCAGGGTCGTCGCCGGGGACATCGGCTCGCCCCGCCGGGTCGAGTACACCGTCCTGGGGAATACGGTCAACGTCGCCTCCCGGCTGGAGAACTTCGTGGCGAAACCCGACCAGATCGTCATCTCCGAGGCGACCTACGGGCAGGTCCAGACGGCCGTCGAGGTCGTCGACTTGGGTTGGCTGGACCTCAAGGGCCTCCAGCAGAAGGTCCACGCCTATGAGTTGGTCCGACTGAAAGCGTAAGGGCGGGCAGTGGGCAGATGGGCCGCGGGTCATCGGGAAACGGCCTATCGGCCGACTGCCGATACCTTGAGGGGGACGTCATGAAGCGGCCGACTCGACGTGCGACGGCATGGCCGAGCCTTTCCATCGCCGGCCTGCTGATTACCGTCCTGCTCGTCATGAGCACGATCCCCCTGATGGTCGGGGCCCTCAAGATGATCGACGTCGGGGAAGAGTTCCTGCGGGTCAAAATCGAGGAGCAACAGATCCAGGAGGCCGACCTGATGGCGGCTGAGCTCGTCCGTCAACACCAGACGGCCCAGGCCAGCCTGAAGGAGCTGTCGTCGGGCCTCCACTTTCTGATGATGTCCACGCTGACCCCGGAGGAGCGCCGGGAGCGGATCACGGCGGCCATCGAGGACGTATTCCGGCGGGTCCCCTGGCAGGCCCTGGAGCTCCGCACGACCTCCGACGAGGTCTACCGCGTCCGGCCCGAGTACATCCAGCAGGCGGGCCTGGAGCCGGCCTGGGAGACGACCTTCCAGCAGGCCCTCTTGAACGGGGAGACGGTGTCCATCCGACCCGCCGGTGCCCGTTCGGACCTGGTGGCCCTGTATGGGTACCGTTACGGCGGCGGGGACACGGCGACCGTCGTCGCCTTGGGGGCCCTCGACACCCGTCTCTTCCGACAGGTCATCCTGCGACGACCCTCGCCGGGACGGTACGTCTTCGTCCTCCAGAACGTGGCGCCCTATCCGGTCCTGATCAGCAACGACCCCGACCGGATCCCCGTCGGCCGACCCCTCCGTCTGCCCCATCCCCTGGCGGGCAGTACGGTCCCCCTGAACCGGAGTTATGCGGTCACCTATGCGACCCGTCCCGTTCGGGTCCTCGGGGCGGCCCGGCCCCTGCCCGAGCTGAACGCCCTCCTGGTCGTGGAGACCGACATCCAGAACGCCCTGGCCGTCGTCCGCCAGATGGCCCGGACGGGCATCCAATGGGCCGCCGGCGTCACGCTGATTACCGTCCTCCTGGTCCTGGCGGCCGCCCGCTTCTTGTCCCGTCCGATCCGGAGCCTGGCCCAGACGACCCATCAGATCGCCGAGACCCGGAACTTCCACCAACGCCTGCGGGTCCAGGGCCTGCGGGAGGTCCGCATCCTTAAGGTCGCCTTCAACCGGCTCCTGGACGAGATCCAGGCCTACGTCCGTAAGCTGGAAGACAAGGCCGAAGAGAACCGACGGCTGTTCTACGACTCCATCAAGATGCTGGCGGCGGCCATCGACGCCAAGGACCCCTACACCCGGGGCCACTCCGAGCGGGTCAGCCGCTACGCCCGGGCGATCGCTCAGTTCATGGACTTCTCGGACGAAGAGGTCGAAAGAGTCTACTTGGCGGGCCTCCTCCACGACGTCGGCAAGATCGGCATCCAGGACCGCATCCTCCAGAAGCCGGCCGCCCTGACCGATGAGGAGTACGAAATCATGAAGACCCACCCCGAACGGGGCTACAAGATCATGAAGGAAATCAAACAACTCGCCGACGTCGTCCCCGGCATGCGGTACCACCACGAAAACTGGGACGGGACGGGCTACCCCTTCGGCCTGAAGGGCGAGCAGATCCCCCTGATCGCCCGCATCGTCGCCGTGGCCGACACCTTCGACGCCATGACGACAGACCGGCCGTACCAACGACGGATGCCGACCGAGAAGGCCGTCGAGCGGATCGTCATGCTCTCCGGCCGCCGGTTCGACCCCAAAGTCGTTCAGGCCTTTGTCCAAGCCTATGAACAGGGGGCCCTCCAGGTCCCTTCCGAGACCGAGGCGCCCGAGTGGCTGGAGGCCATCGAGGTCCCCTCGGGGTCGGCGAATCCCGGGAGGTCGGAAGACCCGTCGGGTCGCCGGGGCGGGCCGGGCGAGACCGGTCCGTGAAGGAGATCGGGGATGCGAGACGGGGAGACCTGGGGGGCTGGGAACCAAGCACGACATCCCTATCCCGCACCTGCGAGGACGGGGAGGACTGGACGGGACCCGGATGAGAATGTAAGCTTACCTGATATGGATAGGGACGTGCTTCCACGACTTCGTCGACGGGAATCCTGGCCGGGGGTCCGGCGTCGGGTGGGAGGTATGAGGGGTCAGGCGTCTCCCCGACCCCTGACCCCCCCGATTTACGTCCACCATCGCCGGTGGTGGGGCGATTACCAAGTGCCACCGCTACCCTGCGGGGTAAACAGGAAGGGACCGGATGCAACGGATTAAAGTGCTCCTGGCCGACCGGAGCACGACTATCCAGCGTATCGTCAAGCTGACCCTCGAGGGGGAACCCATCGAGGTCATCGTGGCCAGCACCGGCCGTGAGGCCCTCGAGAAGATCCGCTCGGAGCATCCGGACGTGATCCTGGCCGACACCCGCCTGGCCGAGGTCGACGGATTCCAGATCTGCGAGACCCTCCGGAAGAATCCCGACTGGATCATGATGGCCGACATCCCGGTCCTGCTCATGACGGGCATCTACGATACGATGGAGGGCCGCCGGGAGGAGATCGAACAGCGCCTCCGGGCCGTCGGGGCCGACGGCTTGATCGTCAAGCCCTTCGACCCCAAGGAGCTCGTCCAGCGCATCATGGACCTGGCCCGTCAGCGCCCCCGCCCGTCGGAAGAGGCGGTCATGCCCGAAACGCCGGTCTCCGAGGCCGTCGAGGCGACCCTGGAAGAACTGGAACAGGCCATGGGCGTCTCCGAAGCGCCTCCGCCCGGCCGGACGGAATTGGAAGAACCGACCGTCCTGCTGTCGCCGGAAGAACGAGACCTGCTGTTGGGCCTGGGGGCCGAGAGCGTCGTCCAGCCCACCGAGGCGCCGGCGTCGGAAATCTCCCCCGAGGAGTTGGAAGCCCCGAGTCCCGTCGAGAGTCCCCCGACCCTGTCGGGTGCCCCGGTCTTCGAGCCGGCGGGGCCCGGTGCCCCGGCCCCGGAGGAAGCCGTCTTCCTGATCGAAGAGGCGGCCCCGTCTCCGGTGCCGACGTCCCTCCCGGGAGAGGAAGAGGCCCCGTTCCCGGTCTGGGAGGAGACGCCGGCGGAGGGCCGTGCCGGGGTCTCCGCCGTCGAGACCCTGACCCTGCCGACGGTCGAGCCCCTCAGCGAGCAGGTCGAAGCGGCGATCGCGGTCGAGGTCCCCTTCGAAGAAGAGGCGGAGGAGCCGATCTTGCTGGAGGCCGCCAGCGAGGTCGTCGAACCCCTCGCCCCGCCGGCTTACGAAGAAGCGCCCGGACCCCCCGAGGCCCCCGGTGGGGTCATGGCCGTGGACCCGGCGGAGGTCGCCCGCCGGATCGTGCAGGACCCGGAATTCATCCAGCGGGTCGCCGAACGGGTCGTCCGACATCTGTCCCAGACGACGCTGGAGGACATCGCCTGGCAGGTCGTGCCCGAGCTGGCCGAGCAGTTGATCCAGAAGCGTCTGAAGGAGAAGGGCCTGTAAAGCCGGTCCGGAGGTCCCGACGCCTCAGACCCGAAGGAGGGGTGTACCCGTGTCGCTTCCCAAGGCTTACGACCATCGCCCGGTAGAATCCCGATGGCTGGAACGGTGGACCGACCACGACCTCTTCCGGGTCGAGACCCCGACGACGCCCGTCGAGCGATTCGTCATCGTGATCCCGCCGCCCAACGTGACGGGCACCCTCCACATCGGTCACGCCCTCAATAACATCCTGCAGGACGTCTTCATCCGGTGGGCCCGCATGAGAGGCCGTCGGGCCCTGTGGGTCCCCGGGATGGACCACGCCGGCATCGCCACCCAGAACGTCATCGAGCGCCAGCTCGCCCGGGAGGGGAAGACCCGCTTTGACATCGGGCGGGCGGCCTTCGTCGAGCAGGTCTGGCGGTGGAAGGAAGAATACGCCCACCGGATTCGGACCCAGCTCCGGCGCCTGGGGGCCTCGTGCGACTGGTCCCGGGAGCGCTTCACGATGGACGACGGCTTCAGCCGGGCCGTCCGGTACGCCTTCGTGCGACTCTACCGGGAGGGCCTCATCTATCGGGACCGCTACATCATCCACTGGTGCCCCCGGTGCCAGACGGCCCTGGCCGACTTGGAGGTCGAGTACCACTCCGTCCAGGGTAAGCTCTACTGGCTCCGCTACCCCCTCGTCGACGGGGGCGGCTTCATCGTCGTCGCCACGACCCGGCCCGAGACGTTCCTCGGCGACACGGCTGTCGCCGTCCACCCCGACGACGAACGCTACCGTCCCCTCGTCCGTCGCCAGGTCGAGCTCCCCATCGTCCATCGCCGGGTCCCCGTCATCGCCGACGAGGCCGTCGACCCCGAATTCGGCTCCGGGGCCGTCAAAGTCACTCCGGCCCACGACCCGACGGACTTCGAGATCGCCCGTCGGCACGGCCTCCCGGCCGTCGAGGTCCTGGACGAGACGGCCCACATGAACGAAAACGCCGGTCCCTACCGGGGTCTGGACCGCTTCGAGGCCCGTCGGCGCATCGTCGAGGACCTGGCCCGGCAGAACCTCATCGAGCGGGTCGAGCCTTACTCGTATGCCGTCGGCCACTGCTACCGATGCGATACGGTCGTCGAGCCGCGGCTGTCCTGGCAGTGGTTCGTCCGGATGAAGCCCCTCGCCGAGCCGGCCATCGAGGCCGGCCTCCGGGACCGGCCCCGCTTCATCCCCGCCAACTGGAAGGCGACCTACCTCGACTGGCTGTACCGCATCCGGGACTGGTGCATCTCCCGTCAGATCTGGTGGGGCCACGCCATCCCGGCCGCCTACTGCGACCCCTGCGGGACGACCGTCGTCGACGACCCCCTCCCGAAGCGGTGCCCCGCTTGCGGGCATGCGGACCTCCGGCCGGACCCGGACGTCCTGGACACCTGGTTCAGCTCGGCCCTCTGGCCCTTCGGCGTCTTCGGATGGCCCGATGAGACGCCGGACCTCCGGGCCTTCTATCCGACGGACCTCCTCGTCACGGGCTTCGACATCATCTTCTTCTGGGTCGCCCGGATGGTCATGATGGGCCTCCACTTCACGGGCCAGGTCCCCTTCCACGAGGTCTACATCCACGGCCTCGTCCGGGACGAGCGGGGCCAGAAGATGAGCAAGACCCGCGGCAACGTCATCGACCCGATGGACATCGTCCAGGACCTCGGGGCCGACGCCCTGCGCCTGACCATGACCCGCCTGGTGGCACCCGGGACGGACATGCCCTTCTCCCGTCAGCAGGCCCAGGGCTACCGCACGTTCATGAACAAGCTCTGGAACGCCACCCGCTTCGTCCTCCTCCAGTTTGAAGCCCGGGAAAAGGCCCCGGCCCTGCCGCCGCCGGAAGACCTGGACGTCTTCGACCGCTGGGTCCTGACCCGTCTCGACGAGACGGTCCAGGCCGTGACGGCTCATATGGAGGCTTACGAAGTCAACGAGGCGACCCGGAAGGCCTACAACTTCTTCTGGAATGACTTCTGCGATTGGTACATCGAGGCCACCAAGCTCGACTTCCAGGAAGGCCCCCAGACGCCGGCCGCCCGCCGCCGCAAGGCCGTCCTCGTCCACGTCCTGGACACGAGCCTCCGACTCTTTCACCCCTACATCCCCTTCGTCACCGAGGAGCTCTGGAGCCACCTGCCCCTGGCCCAACGGCCGACGGCCTTCCTGGCCTACGCCCCCTACCCCGTCCCGAATCCGGCCCTCCGGTGGCCCGACGACGCCGTCTTCGTCGACCACCTCTGGGCCGTTGTCTCTAAGTTCCGCCAGATCCGGGCCGAGCTCAACGTACCGCCCTCGGCCGAACTCCGGGGGCGCCTCACGCCGGCGGCCGACCCGGCCCTCACGGACCGCCTGGCCCGTCACGCCGGGATGGTCCGGTTCCTGGCCCGGCTGAGTGACCTCGAGATCGGACCCGTCCGGCGCCTCACCGGTTGGGTCTACGACACCCTCCGGGACCACGAACTCGAACTGGAGGTCGCCCGATACGTCGACCTCGAGCGGGAACGCCAGCGGCTCCGGCGGGAGCTCCAGCGGCTCGACCAGCAGGCCCAACATTTGCGCCAGCGTCTCGAAAGCCCGGCCTTCGTCGAAAACGCCCCGGCCGTCATCGTCGAGGAGACCCGGCAGAAGCTCGCCCAGCTCGAGGACCAGCGGAGCCGGATCCGCCGCTACCTGGAGGACTTGGAACGGTAGGTCTGGGTCCGGGGCTCCTGGCCCAGCCAGCCATGTGGGACTACGCCGCCCTGTTCGGAAAGGCCGTCTCCGAGATCGATGCCCTCCTCCGGGCCGCCCTGGCCGAGGACGCCCCTTACGGGGACGTCACGACCCGGCGACTCGTCCCCCCGGACCGACGGGCGCGCGGCATCCTGCGGGCCCGGCGCTCCTTTGTCCTGGCGGGCCTCCCCCTCTTTGAACGGGTCTTCGGCCTGATCACGCCGGACGTCCAGGCCCGGTGGTTTTGCCAGGACGGCACGGCCGTCGCCCCCGACCAGGAGATCGGACACGTCGAGGGCCCCGCCCACGCCCTCCTGATGGGGGAGCGGACGGCCCTCAACGTCCTCCAACGCCTGTCGGGCATCGCCACGCTGACCCGCCAGATGGTCGAGGCCGTGCGGCCCTACCCGGTCGCCATCCTGGACACCCGGAAGACGACGCCCCTGTGGCGATGGGCCGAGAAGTACGCCGTCCGCGTGGGCGGCGGGACGAATCACCGGATGAGCCTCTCGGACGGCCTCCTCGTCAAGGACAACCACCTGAGCTTCGTCGGCGGCATCGAGGGCCTGGCCCGGTCCCGGGACGTCCTCTTCCAGGACGCCGCCGGCCTCGAACCGGAGGTCGAGGTCCGGTCCCTCGAGGAACTCCAGAAGGCCCTGGACCTCGGCTTTCGGCGCATCCTGCTGGACAACCTCCCGCCGGACCGGGTCCGGCAGGCCGTCGAGATGGCCCAGGGCCGGGCCTGGCTGGAGGTCAGCGGCGGCGTCACGCTGGACAACGTCCGGGACTATGCCGCCACGGGCGTCCACGCCATCAGCGTCGGGGCCCTGACCCACTCGGCCCCGGCCGCCGACGCCCACTTCAAGGTCTACCCGCTTTGACCCGGCCGGTCCCGTAGCCCGTGTCTTGCATCCTCCATCTTGCATCTTGTATCTTGCATCCGACACCAGGCCCGAGCGCTAAAGGATGACCCGATGTTCCGCCTCGGTGAAGACCGGATGACGCTCCCCCGTCTACTCGACCTCCTCGAGGGTCGGGACCGGGCCGGCCTGTCCGACGAACGTCGGCGGCTCCTGGAGCGGCGTCGTCATGCCCTGCTCGAGCGGATGGCCGCCGGCGAGGCCATCTACGGCGTGAACACCGGCTTCGGAAAGCTCAAAGACCGGCGCATCCCCGACGACCGCCTCCGCGAGCTTCAGGTCCGCCTCATCCGGAGCCACGCCGCCGGGACCGGCGAGGCCCTCCCCCCGCCGGTCGTCCGGGCCATGCTCCTCCTGCGGGCCCATACGCTGGCGCTCGGCTACTCGGCCGTCCGCCCGGAACTGATCGAGCGACTCGTGCAATGCTTCGAGAGTGGCCTCGTCCCCTGGGTCCCGGCCCAGGGCTCCGTCGGGGCCAGCGGCGACTTGGCCCCCCTGGCCCACATGGTCCTGGCCCTGATGGGCGAAGGGGCGTGCTGGGTCGACGGCCGACCCCAGCCGGCTCGGGAGGTCTTGCCGGCCTACGGCCTCGAGCCCCTTTCCCTGGAACCCCGGGAGGGGATCGCCCTCATCAACGGGACGACGGCCTCGACGGCCTTGCTCGCCGTGGCCCTCGCCCGGGCCTTCGAGAGCCTGGTCCTGGCCGACCTGGCCGGGGCGATGACCCTGGACGCCGCCCAGGGCTCGGTCCACCCGATGGACCCGCCCGTCTACGAGACCCGTCCCTATCCAGCCTTTCGGGTCGTCGCCCGTCAGGTCCAGGCCTGGCTGGAGGGTTCGGAGGTCCTGGAACACCACCGGGCGTGCGGCAAGATCCAAGACAACTACAGCCTACGGTGCATGCTCCAGGTCCACGGGACCGTCCTCGAGGCCCTCGGGTTCGTCCGCCGGGTCCTCGAGACGGAGATGAACAGCGTCACCGATAACCCCCTCTTCCTGGACGACGGGACGCCCGTCTACAACGGCAACTTCCACGGGGCCCCCGTCGCCATGGCGGCCGACCTCCTGGCGACCGTCCTGACGACCCTGAGCGCCATCTCCGAGCGCCGGGTCTTCCACCTGATGACGCCCGAGATGTCGGGCCTGCCAGCCTTCCTGACGCCCGAGCCGGGCCTCAACTCCGGGTTCATGATGCTCCACGTCACGGCGGCCGCCCTCGTCAGCGAAAACAAGACCCTGGCCCATCCGGCGTCGGTCGACACGATCCCGACCTCGGGGAATCAGGAGGACCACGTCAGCATGAGCCTATGGGCCGCCCGGAAGGCCCTCCAGGTCGTCGAAAACACCCGTCGGGTCCTGACTATCGAGGTCATGGCCGCCGCCCAGGGCATCGAGTTCCGGCGACCCCTGCGGTCGGGTCCCCGGGTCGAGGCCGTCTTAGCGAGCCTGCGGCGGGCCGTCCCCTTTCGGGCCGAGGACGCCGTCGCCGCCGAGGACCTGGCCCGGGCCGAGGCGTGGGTCGAGGCCCAACTCCGCCAGCCGCCCCTGCGGGCCGAGGTCGAGGCGGTCCTGGCATCGACTCTATAGCCGAATTCCCGGACTCCCGGAT
>FWWL01005879.1_pt1 | contig 18443 bp, 13 predicted proteins | sample 2228331 | NCBI WGS metagenome assembly FWWL01 (sample SAMEA103939775, study PRJEB20133) | metagenome
GTGCCGTGGAGGGTGTGGACCAGGGGGAAGCCCTCCCCGAAGGCCAGAAAGGCCGCGGCCGCGTGGGGGATGGCGTAGTGGGTGTGCACCAGCGCCAGCCCAAGCCGCTTGGCCTCCCGCTCCAGCACCCCCGCCAGGGAGAGGGTGTAAAGAGGCCCGGGGAAGACGGGGTAGAAGGGGAGGTCCACCGGCAGGAAGCGCACGGGGCTTCCCTTGGATAGGCGGAAGGGCCTCTCGGTGGCGAAGAGGTAGACCTCGTGCCCCATCCGGGCCAGCCTTTCCGCAAGCTCCGTGGCCACGATCCCGCTTCCCCCAAGGCCGGGGTAGGCCACCAAACCCAAGCGTAGGGCCCTCACGCCCCCGTTCCTCCTTTCCGGGGACCCTGCATGCCCCGAGTCTAGCCCAAAAGCGCATCCCCGGCCTTGGGCCGGGGGGCTTTGGCGGAGAGGGCGGGATTCGAACCCGCGAGGCAGGTTTAAGCCCGCCTACACGATTTCCAGTCGTGTCCCTTCAGCCACTCGGGCACCTCTCCAAGTGCCATCTACGAGTCTAGCCAAAGGGCCTTTTGGGGTCAAGTAGACTGGTCCTCGTGCGGGTCATCGCGGCCCACGAGAACCTGGACCTGGACGCTCTGGGCTCCATGGTGCTGGCGGGGCGGCTTTTCCCCGGGGTGCTGGCCCTGGTGGGGGGCCTCGAGGGGCCCCTGAAGGCCCTCTTCCCCCTTCTGGAAGACCGCCTGGACCTGGTGCCCGCCGCCGAGATCCCCCTGGAGGAGGTGCGGGAGGTGGTCCTGGTGGACAACGCCCGCCCCGAGCGCATCGGGCCCCTGAAGGCCCTGGTGGGGCGGGTGCCCTTTTACGTCTTTGACCACCACCCCCCAAGCCCCGGGGACGTGCCCGCGGTGGGGGGGAAGGTGGCCCCCGTGGGGGCCACGGTGAGCCTTCTCGTACCCCTCCTCCGGGAGCGGGGCCTTGCCCTCACCCCTTTGGAGGCCACCCTGGCCTACGCGGGCCTTTGGGAGGACACGGGGGGCTTCAGCTTCCCCAGCACCACCAAGGAGGACCTCGAGGCCGCCCTCTTCCTCCTGGAACGGGGGGCCGAGCCCTTTAGGGTGCGGGACTGGGTGCGGCCCGGGGTGGGGGAGGAGGCCCGGGAGGTCTTCCAGAAGCTCCTGCGGAGCGCCCAGGTGGTGGAGCGGGCGGGCTTCCGCCTTCTTTTGGCCCGGGCGCGGGAGGAGGGGTATGTGCCGGCCCTGGCCCCTTTGGCCCACCTCCTCCTGGACCTCTACGAGGCGGAGGGGGTGCTTTTGGTCCTAAAGCTCGGGCGGGAGACCCTCCTCATCGCCCGGAGCAAGGAAAGGCTGGACGTGGCCCGCTGGCTGGCCCCCTTAGGGGGCGGGGGGCACCCCCGGGCGGCCTTCGCCCGGGTGCGGAAAGGGGTCAAAAAGGCGGTCCAGGGTCTTTTGGAAAGCCTCCCCGCCCACCTGGCCCCCGAGCCCACCCTGGCCGAGCGCATGACCGCGCCCGTGGAGACCCTGGGCCCCACCACGGTGCGCGAGGCCCTAAAGGCGCTGGAGGAGCGGGGCTATGGGGCCATGCCCGTGGTGGAGCCTTTGCCCGGAGGGGGGGTTAGGGTGCTGGGCCTGGCCCGCAGGCGCGACCTAAGGAAGGCGGTGCGCCTGGGCCTCGAGGACCACCCCGTGGAGGGCTTCCTGGCCCGGGCCCTGGTCCTTCCCCCTACCCTCCCCCTCTCCCAGGTGGAGCCCCACCTCAAGGAGGGGGGCGGGCGGGTCCTGGTGGGGGAGCGGGTGGGGGAGGGGTGGCGGCTCCTGGGCATCTTCACCCGCACCGACCTTTACCGCAAGGCCCGGGAGGAGGAGAAGCCTCTGGGGCAGAGGATCTGGGAGGCTCTCCCCGAAGGGGCCCGGAGGGTCCTTTCCGCCCTCAAGGAGGCCTTTCCCAAGGGGGTGTACCTGGTGGGGGGGGCGGTGCGGGACGCCCTTCTGGGCCGCTTTGGGCCGGACCTGGACCTGGTCCTGGAGCCCGGGGTGAGGGCCCTGGAGGTGGCCCGCTTCCTCGCAGGGCGGTTTGGGGGAAGCTTCGGCCACCACTACGCCTTCGGCACGGCCCGGGTGCGGCTTCCCTTTGGCCTTACCGTGGACCTTGCGGAAAGCCGGGAGGAGGTCTACCCCTACCCCGGGGCCCTGCCCCAGGTGCGCCCCGCCCCCATCGCCAAGGACCTGGAGCGGCGGGACTACACGGTGAACGCCATGGCCCTGGCCCTGGACACCCTGGAGCTTCTGGACCCCTACGGGGGGCTTAAGGACCTAAAGGACCGCCTCTTAAGGCCCCTCCACCCCCTTTCCTTCGTGGAGGACCCAAGCCGCATCGTGCGGGGGGCGCGGCTTGCCGCAAGGCTGGGCTTCCGCTTCGCCGAGGAGGCCCTTCGCCACCTTCCCCCGGCCCTCCTCCCCGAGGTCCTGGCTCAGGCCAGCCAAAGCCGCCTCCGGGACGAGCTCTTCCTCACCCTGGAGGAGGAGACCTTTTACCCGGCCCTGAAGCTTCTTTCCGAGCTTTCCGCCCTAAAGGCCCTTTACGGCCTAACGCTTCCCCCAGAGGAGGCTTTCCGCCGCCTGCCCCTCGAGGCCCCCATGGAGGCCCGGCTCCTTGTGCTCCTCGCCCACCAGGAAGACCCCCTGGCGAGGGCCGAGGCCTTACGCGTGCCCAAGCGGATTAGGGAGGCCCTGGCCCTCCTCCTAAAGGGGGAGTGGCGGGAGGAGGAGCGGGAGGTCCTCCTCCAAGAGCCCCTCCGCTCCGCCTTCCTCGCCCTTTTCCCGGAGAAGGAGGCCTGGCTTCGGGAAAAGCGCCGGGTCCTTAGGGGCCGGGACCTCCTGGCCCTGGGGCTTCCCCCGGGGCCTAAGGTGGGGGAGATCCTTAAGCGGGTGGCGGAGGCCAGGGAGAGGGGGGAGGTCCGCACCTTTGAGGAGGAGCTGGCCCTAGCCCGTAAACTGGTGGGCGATGGGACTCTTTCCCCTCCTCACTGACCCCCCGGTCTTCCTGGTGGTCTTCGCCCTCGCCGTCTTTGGGCTCCTTCTCCACAACCTCTTCCAGGCCTGGCTTGCGGACCGCTACGGGGAGACCGCGCCCCGGCGCTACGGCTTCTTGAGCCTGGACCTTAGGGCCCACCTGGAGCCTTTGGGCCTGGTCTTCCTCCTCCTCCTCGGCTTCGGCTGGCCCAAGGAGGTGCCAAGCCGCCTGCCGGGGCGCAAAGGGGCCTTGGTGGCCCTCATGGGGCCTTTGGGCTTCTTTGTCGCGGCCTTCCTCTACGGCCTCCTTGCCCGCTTCCTACCCTACCCCTTTGGGGAGGGCCTTCTTCTGGCCCAGCGGGTCATGCTCCTCCACGCGGCCATCTACCTCTTCCCCGTGCCCCCTTTGGACGGGGCCAAGGCCCTCTACGCCGTGGGGGGCCTCGAGGCCCGCCGCTTTTTGGAGCGCCTGGCCTCCTATGGCCCCCTGGGCTTCATCGTCATCTTCCTGGTCCTCTCCTTCACCGGGGTGACGGGGGCGGTGGTCCAGGGGCTTTCCGGGCTTTTGGCGAGCCTTTACCGGGTTCTCGGTCTATGATCGGGCTTTTCCAGCAGGACCCTTTGGCCTTCTTCCTGGCCTTCCTTCTCCTCGCCTTCAGCCTGGCCCTCCACGAGGCGGCCCACGCCTACGCCGCTTGGCGCTTCGGGGACCCCACGGCGAGGCGCCTGGGCCGCCTCACCCTGAACCCCCTAAAGCACCTGGACCCCTTGGGAACCCTGCTCCTCCTCCTGGTGGGCTTCGGTTGGGCCAAGCCCGTGCCCGTGAACCCCGCCTTCTTGAGGCCCTACCGCCTGGGGCTTTTCGCCGTGTCCGTGGCGGGCATCGTGGTGAACCTCCTCCTTGCAGTCCTCTTCGCCCTTTCCGTGCGCCTCCTTTGGCAGCTTTCCCCCCTGGAGGTCCTCCTCGCCTTCCGCGGGGAAGGGGTTTCCCCCGTGGGGGTTCTGGCCCTTGCCGCCTTCTTCGCCAGCTCCATCAACTTGGTGCTGGCGGTTTTCAACCTCCTCCCCATCCCCCCTCTGGACGGGTCCAAGATCCTGCAAAGCCTCCTGCCCCTTTCCTGGCACCCTTTCCTCTGGAGCCTGGAGCGCTACGCCTGGGTGTCCTTCCTCCTCATCCTCACCGTGCTCCAGCCCCCCATCCGGGCGGTGCTCCGGGCGGTGCGGGAGGCGTTTTTCGGCTTTTTCCTTTAGTCCTCCAGCCAGCCCCTCAGGACCTTTAGGTTCCAGGCGTCCTCCTCGGGGCTCCTCGGGGTTTCCAGGATGAAGACCTTGCCCTTCAGCCTCGGGTCCAGGAGCACCCCCTTAAGCCCCTCCCCGATCCGCCCCTGGAGGAGGTGGGCGTGGTGGTCTATGCGGCTTCCCAGGTCCCCCTGGGAGTCGTTGAGGTGGACCACAAAGACCCTGTCCAGCCCCACGGTGCGGTCCAGCTCGGAAAGGACCCCTCCTGGGTCTTCCCGCACGTCGTACCCCGCGGCGAAGGCGTGGCAGGTGTCCAGGCAGGCCCCCAAGGGGGTGTCCTCCAGGAGCCAGGCCAGCTCCTCAAAGCGCGCCCCCACCTTCTCCCCGCCCCCGGCGGTGTTCTCCAGGAGGAGGGTGGGCTTCTGCCGCACCCCCGCGAGCTTTAGGGCCTTTAAGGCCCCCTCCTTCACCCGCTCCGGTGCCCCCGAACCGGGGTGGACCACCACGTACTCCACGCCGAGAAGCCGGGCCTTTTCCAGATCGTCCGCCAGGCTCTGGACGCTCTTTTCCCAAAGCTCCCCCTCCGCCCCCAGGTTCACCAGATAGGAGGCGTGGATCACCGCGGGGATCTCCCCGGCCATCTCCTTGAGGGCGCGGAAGTCCTCCACCTCTTTGGGGCTTAGGGGGCGTGTCCGCCAGCTCCTTGGGCTTTTGGCGAAGATCTGGAAGGCGGTGAGGCCGAGGTGCATGGCCTCCTCCACCGCGCCCGCCACGCCCCTTTTCCCGGCGATGGAGAGGTGAAACCCGTAGGCTACGGTTCGTGCCATGGCCCGGGCTAGTCTACCGTTTCCACCCGCACCCGCGTGGCGGAAAGGGCCCCGATGGCCCGGGCGGCGGCGTAGGAGAGGTCTATGATGTACCGCCCCCCGAAGGGCCCCCGGTCGTTGATGCGCACCACCACGCTCCGCCCGTTTTTCAGGTTGGTGACCCGCACCCGGGTGCCGAAGGGCAGGGTGGGATGGGCGGCGGTGAGGGCGTGCATGTCGTAGACCTCCCCGCTGGCCGTCCTCCGGCCGTGGAAGCCGGGGCCGTACCACACCGCAAGGCCTTCCTGCAGGAAACGGGGCCTTTCCTTCCCCCTTTCTTGCCCCACCCGGAGGACCTGCCCGGGGCGGATGAGGTCCCCCGAGAGGCCGTTTAGGCGCTTGAGTTCCGCCACGCTGAGCCCGTGGGCCTTGGCGATGCGGTAGAGGGTGTCCCCCTCCTTGACGGTGTAGGTCTGGGCCAGGGCGAGCGGGAGTACAAGGCCTACAACGAGGGCCAACCATGGCTTTTTTGCCATATTCCCTCCTGAATGCGCGTTTCAAACACCTCCACTTCCGGCCGCCAGAGGAGTTCCGTGGGGGCGATGGGGCGGCTTAGGCTGAGGTCCTGGAGGCGGCGGACCCGGGTGAGGGCCACGTAGAGCTGGCCGTGGGCAAAGAGGCCCCGACCCAGTTCCAAGTGAACCTTGTCCAGGGTGAGCCCCTGGGCCTTGTGCACCGTGAGGGCCCAGGCGAGCCGTACGGGCACCTGCCGGAAGGTGCCCACCACCTGGGGCTTAATCTCCTCCCGCTCGGAGTCGTAGGTGTAGACGATTTTTTCCCAAACGAAGGGGCGGATCACCACCCGCCGTCCGTTGCGCTTAAGCCGGACCGCCAGGGCTTCGGCCTCCAGGTCCTCCACCCAGCCCAGGTCCCCGTTGAAGTACTCCCCCAGGGGGTCGTTCCGAAGCAGGATGACCTGGGCGCCCTTTTTTAGGGTCAGGGCGGCCTCGGTGGGGAAGTCCGTTTCCGCGAACTCCCCCTTGACCTGGGCCTGGTACTCCAGGGGCTTGCCTGGGAGGGCCTCGAGGCGCTTCAGGTTCAGGGCGTCCGCCTCCTTCCGCCTGGGGGTGAGGATCAGGGTTCCCGGCTCCTCCCCCCCGTCCGGCCGCACCGCGGCCCGGTTGAGGGTTTCCAGGGCCTGGGGGTCGCCCTGGCGCAACCGCTTTAGAAGCTCGGCAAAAAGGGGGTCTTCCCGTTGGCGCTGGCTTTCCCACAGGCGGTGCACCCTCAGCGCCACCTCCTCCCACACGTGGGCTTGGAAAAAGAAGGGTCCTCCCCAGGTGCGGGCGATGTACAAGGCCTCCTCTCCCCCCGGCACCACGGGCTCCAGCTGGCGGGTGTCCCCCAGGAGGAGGATCTTGACCCCTCCGAAGGGCTCTTCCAGACGCTTGCGCGTTTTCCGAAGGGCCCAGTCCATGGCCTCCAAGAGGTCCACCCGCACCATCCCCACCTCGTCCAGGATGAGCACCTCCATCTGCTCCATGGCCTTGCGCAGAGGGGAGTGGGGCCCTGGAGGGCGGATGTCTTCGGGATGGCGGTAGCGGAGGAGCCGGGCTGGGAAGCGGAAGAAGGAGTGGACAGTCTGCCCGCGGGCTTGCAGGGCGGCGGTGCCCGTGGGGGCTAGGGTCACGGCCCGCCCCTTGTAGAACTCTTGGAGGGCGTAGAGGAGCGTGGTCTTGCCGGTGCCTGCGGGGCCGGTGATGAGGTGGGCGGGGTGGGGGGTTTGGGTAACGGCGAGGAAGGCCCTCTGCTGTTCGGAGGAAAGGCCCTCGGGGGTTTCCTCCACCTCCTCAGGATCGGCCTTTGGGCTTGGGGGCTCCTCCACCTGGGAGAGCCGGGCCGGCCTCAGGCCCCTGCCCAGCAGGAGGCCCAGCCCCGCGAGAAAGAGCCCGAGAACGGGTCCCCCCTGGAGATACCCCAGCCCAAACGCCCCCAGCAGGGTGACGAACAGCAACAGATGGCTCAACGAACCGCCCTCCAGAGGTCTAGAGCGCCTGCCACCCTCGAGGCAGGGTGGAGAGGAGCTCAATCCCCCCTTCCGTCACCAGGACCAGCTCCTCGATCCGCACCCCGCCCACCCCGGGGAGGTACACCCCCGGCTCCACGGTGACCACCATCCCCGGCTCCAGCACCAGGCCCAGGTGGGGCCCCGGGCCCTGGCCGCTATAGGGGGAGAGGGCGGGGGCCTCGTGGACCTCGAGGCCCACCCCGTGCCCCAGGGAGTGGACGAAGTACCGGTCAAGCCCCCGCGCCTTCAGGACCTCCCGGGCCCGGGCGTCCACCGCCTTGGCCTCCACCCCGGGCTTGATGAGCTCCAGGGCGCTTTCCAGGGCCTCCAACACGGCGAAGAAGGCCTCCTTCAGGGGGTCATCCACCTGTCCTAAGGCCACGGTGCGGGTCATGTCCGAGGCGTAGCCCGCCACCCGGGCCCCGAGGTCTAGGGTGACCAGCTCCCCCCCCTCTAGGGCCTTCTCCGAGGCCCCCGCGTGGGGCAGGGCCCCCCGCACCCCCGAGGCCACGATGGGGGGGAAGGCGGCCCCCTCGGCCCCTTCTTTTTTCAGGAAATACTCGATCTCCAGGGCCACGTCCCGCTCCCTCACCCCCGGCTTCAGGAGGGTGAGGGCGTGGTGGAAGGCCCGCTCCGCCAGGGCCTGGGCCCTCCTGATGGCCTCCACCTCCTCCGGGGCCTTCTTCAGGCGGAGGGCCTCGATGGCCCCTTCCGTGGGCACCCACTCCACCGGGGCCATCTCGCGGAGGGCCATGAGCCGGGCGTAGGGGAGGTGGGCCGCCTCAAAGCCCACGCGGCCCCGGAGGCCGGAGAGGAGGGCGGCCTTCTCCTCCCGCTTTAGGACCTTGGCCGGGAGGCGGCTTTCCCTTTCCGCTTCCGGGTAGCGGGGGTCGGTGAGGAGGAAGGCCCCTTCCTCCGTGAGGAGGACCTCCGCGTCCTCGGGGTGGGGGAAGCCGGAGAGGTAACGGACGTTTTGGGGCTTGGTGATGTAGAGGGCATCCAGCCCTAGGCGTTCCAGGAGTTCCCTTAGGTCCTGCACGGGAGGCACTATACCATCCCGGTGGGGCTAGGGGGGCGCCTGCACCCTACCGCAGCTATGGGGGGATGCCCTTGGGGCCTTTGCGGGGCGCTTAGGCCCGCTCCAGCCCGAAGACCACCTTCCCCTCCTCGTCCTCCAACTGGGTGAGGAAGCCCTGGGGCTCCCCCGCCTCAAAGTGAAGGGCCAGAACCTCCTCGGCGATCCGCTCTTTGAAGCGCTCCAGGGCCTCCCGGTAGGGCCCTTCCGCCCGGTAGGCCACCCGGATGCGGTCGGAGACCTTGAGGCCCATCTCCTTCCGGGCCTGCTGCAGGTGGCGGATGAGGTCCCGGGCCAGGCCCTCCAGCCGGAGTTCCTCCGTGACCCGGACCTCCAGGGCGGCCACGTACCCCTCCTTCTCCAGGGCCAGGTACCCCTCGGGGGCCTGGGCCTCGAGGATCACCTCCTCAGGGGCGAGCACCAGGGTTTCCCCCTCCACCTCCAGGGGGATGGGCGCCCCTTTTAGGGCCAAGGCCGCCGCCCTTTCCGCCTCCTTCTCCAAGGCGGCGCGGATCCCCGGCACCCGCTTCCCGTACTTCTTCCCAAGAAGGGGCAGGTTGGGGAGGACGCGGTGGGTGAGGATCTCCTCCCCCGGCTCCAGCACCCGCACCTCCTTGACGTTGAGCTCCTCCGCCATCTCGCCGGCGAAGTGCCGTAGGCCCTCCCGCTCCAAGGGGGTGGGGGCGGTGGCCAGGAGGAGGGGGAGGGGGGTCCTGGTCTTGACCCCGCTTTTGGCCCGCGCCGAGCGGGCCAGGTCCACCACCTTGAGCACCGCCCGCATCTTGAGGAGAAGCTCCTCGTCCAGAAGCGCGGGGTCCACCTCCGGCCAGTCCGAGAGGTGGACGCTTTCCTTCTCTTCCGGGAAGACGCTCCGCACCAGGTTCTGCCACAGGACCTCCGCCAGGAAGGGGGTGAAGGGGGCGGTGAGCTTGGAAAGGAGGACCAGGGCCTCCCAAAGCGTGGCGTAGGCCGCCTCCCGGTCCAGGGCGTCCTCGTTCTTCCAGTAGCGGCGTCGGCCCCGGCGCACGTACCACTGGGAGAGGTCCTCCACCACGAAGTCCCGTAGGGCCCGGGCCGCGGTGGTGGGGTCGTAGGCCTCGAGGGCCTCCGTGACCTTCCTTACGAGGTCCTGCATGCGGGCGAGGAGCCAGCGGTCCAGCTCGGGGCGCACCTTAGGGTCGGGGCGCTCCTTTAGGTTCGGGCGGTCCAGGTTGGCGTAGGTGACGAAGAAGCTGTACACGTTCCAAAGGGTCAGGAAGTAGTCCCGCACCGTCTCCCGCACCAGGTTGGGCCCGAAGCGCCGGTCCGCCTCCGGGGGGGCGGAGATGTAGATGTACCACCGGAGCGCGTCCGCCCCGAAGGTGCGGATGATGTCCCAGGGGTCCACCACGTTCCCCTTGGACTTGGACATCTTCTGCCCCTTCTCGTCCAGGATGAGGCCGTGGCAGATGACGTTCTTGAAGGCGATGGAGCCGAAGAGCATCACCCCAAGCTGGTGCAGGGAGTTGAACCAGCCCCGGGTCTGGTCAATCCCCTCGGCGATGAAGTCCGCGGGGAAGGCCTCCCGGAACTCCTCCCCGTTTTCAAAGGGGTAGTGGATCGAGGCGAAGGGCATGGCCCCGGAGTCGTACCACACGTCAATGACGTAGGGCACCCGGCGCATGGTCCCCCCGCAGGCGCACTCTAGCTCCACCTCGTCCACATGGGGCCGGTGGGGGTCAAAGGGCTCGGGGAGGGGCCCTTTGGCCCGCGCCCTGAGCTCGGCGAAGCTCCCCATGGCCTCCTCCTTCCCGCAAGCTCCGCAGACCCAGATGGGCAGGGGGGTGCCCCAGTAGCGGTTCCGGCTTAGGGCCCAGTCCACCAGGTTCCTCAGCCACTCCCCGTAGCGGCCCTCCTTGATGTGGGGCGGGACCCAGTTGATTTCCTGATTTTTCTTTAGGAGCTCCTCTTTGAAGGCGGTGTTTTTGATGAACCAGGTCTCCGTGGCGTAGTACATGAGGGGGGTGGAGCACCGCCAGCAGTGGGGGTAGCTGTGGAGGATCTGCTCCTCCTTGAAGAGGAGGCCCCGGGCGCGGAGGTCTTTCAGGATGGCCCGGTTGGCCTCGCGGAAGAAAAGCCCCTGGAAAGGCTCCACCAGAAGCCTCCCCTCCTCGTCCACCGTCTTCAGGAGGGGAAGGCCGTAGGCCCGGGCCGTCTCCAGGTCCTCCGCCCCGAAGGCCGGGGCCTGGTGGACGATCCCCGTGCCGTCCTCCCGGCTCACGTAGTCCGCCAGGACCACGAAGTAGCCCTTTTCCAGCCCCTGGGGGTAGGGGGGCTCGTAGGCCAGGCCCTCCAGCTCCTTCCCCAAGAAGGTTTTGAGGACAGGGGTTTCCTCCCCGAGAAGCGCCCGCCCCAGGCCCTCTTCCAGGATGAGGGCCTCGTCCCCCACCTGGAAGGCGGCGTAGGTGAACTCGGGGTGCACCGCCGCGGCCACGTTGCCGGGCAGGGTCCAGGGGGTGGTGGTCCAGATGAGGAGGCTCGCCCGCCCAAGCCCCAAGGCCCCGGGGTTCTTAAGGGGAAGGCGCACGTAGACCGAGGGGTCGTGGATCTCCTTGTAGCCGAGGGCCAGCTCGTGGGAGGAAAGGGGGGTGCCGCAGCGGGGGCAGTAGGGGACCACCTTGTGGTCCCGGTAGAGGAGGCCCCGGTCAAAGAGGGTCTTTAGGCTCCACCAGATGCTCTCAATGTAGGTGGGCTCTAGGGTGGCGTAGGCCCTTTCCAGGTCCACCCAGTAGGCGATGCGTTCCGTGAAGGCCTCCCACTCCTTCTCGTAGGTGAAGACCGACCTGCGGCACTCCTCGTTGAAGCGGGCGATGCCGTAGGCCTCGATCTCCCGCTTGCTCTTAAGGCCCAGCTTCTTCTCCACCTCCAGCTCCACGGGGAGGCCGTGGGTGTCCCAGCCCGCCCGGCGGGGCACGTAGTAGCCCCGCATGGTCTTGTAGCGGGGGAAGAGGTCCTTGTAGCTCCGCGCCTGGGCGTGGCCCACGTGGGGGAGGCCGTTGGCCGTGGGCGGCCCCTCGTAGACGGTGTAGCGGGGGCGCCCCCTTCGGGCCTCCACGCTTTTTTGGAAGATCTTTTCCCGCTTCCAGAAGGCCAGGATCTCCTCTTCCAGCTTGGGAAAGTCCGGTTCGCCCACTTCCCTGAACATACCCCCTCCTATGAAAACGCCCGCGCCCTAAAGGCGCGGACGAAAGCCCTTACGCTTCCGCGGTACCACCGCGCTTCCTGGGGAAGGCCCCAGGCCCTCGTTTGGGCGCTATCACGGGCGCACCCGGCGGGCATTACTCGGGGGCAAGCCCCTTTCCTCCCGCGGCTCCGGGGTGATCTTCCCGCCTTCCCTCACCGCCGGGCTTCCACCCTCCCCGGCTCGCTCTGGGCTTTTGGGAAGGGGTACTCTCCCCATCCTCGCCTTTACACCCTGCCCGCCCTGGGGTAAAATCCCCCGTTGGCGGCTAAGGCTATGCTAGCAGCCCTTTAGCCTTCTTGACAACGCCCCCAGGGGGTTCTAGGCTGAGGCTAAGCCGGTCATTTCCCTTTAGACAAGGAGAAGCGGATGGAGCTTTACCTGGATACGGCTAATCTGGAAGAAATACGGGAGATTGCGGCCTGGGGGGTCCTTTCCGGGGTCACCACCAATCCCACCCTCCTGGCCAAGGCCTTCCTGGACCGGGGCTTAAGGCCCACGGAGGAGGACCTTAGGGCCCACCTACGGGCCATCTGCGAGGCGGTGGGGGGCCCGGTCTCCGCGGAGGTCACGGCCCTCGAGGCTCCCCTCATGGTGGAGGAGGGAAGGCGGCTTGCTTCCATCCACCCCCAGATCGTGGTCAAGCTCCCCACCACGGAGGAGGGCCTCAAGGCCTGCAAGACTCTTTCCTCCGAGGGGATCCGGGTCAACATGACCCTTATCTTCTCCGCCAACCAGGCCCTCCTCGCCGCCCGGGCGGGGGCGGCCTACGTTTCCCCTTTCCTGGGCCGGGTGGACGACATCTCCTGGGATGGGGGGGAGCTCCTTCGGGAGATCGTGGAGATGATCGCCGTGCAGGACCTGCCGGTGAAGGTCATCGCCGCCTCCATCCGCCACCCCCGTCACGTGACCGAGGCGGCCCTTATGGGGGCGGACATCGCCACCCTGCCCCACGCGGTGTTCAAGGCCCTCCTCAAGCACCCCCTGACGGACATCGGCCTTAAGCGGTTCACCGAAGACTGGGAGAAGGTCAAGCCATGAAGAAGAAGGAAAGCGTGCAGGAAACTTCCCTTTCCTACCAGGAGCTTTCGGGCAAGATCCTGCCCGAGCTCCACCTCCTGGCCCAGGAGGCGGGGATTGAAGGCTACAAGCGGATGAAGAAGGACCAGCTCATCATGGCCCTCCTAGAAAGGCAGACCCAGGGGGAGGGCCTGAGGCTGGTCAAGGGCTACCTGGAGATCAGCCCGGACGGGTACGGCTTCCTCACGGAGAACCTCCACAACATGGACGCCCGGGTGGCCATCGTTTCCGCCGGGCTCATCAAGCAGTACGCCCTACGGGCGGGCGACTACCTGGTGGGCCGGGCCCGCCCCCCACGGGAGAACGAGCGCTACGGCACCCTCCTCAAGGTGGAGGCGGTGAACGACCTGGACCCCGAGGTGGCCAAGAACCGGCCCCGGTTTGACGAGCTCATCCCCCAGTTCCCGGACCGGCAGATCCGCCTCGAGACCACCCCCGACGAGCTCTCCACCCGGGTCATTGACCTCCTGGCCCCCATCGGCCGCGGCCAGCGGGGGCTCATCGTGGCCCCCCCCAAGGCGGGGAAGACCACCCTCCTCAAGAAGATCGCCAACGCCGTCCTCAAGAACGAGCCCGACATCAAGGTCATCGTGCTCCTCATCGATGAGCGCCCCGAGGAGGTCACGGACTTCCGGGAAAGCGTCCAGGGGGCCGAGGTCATCGCCAGCACCTTTGACGAGCCCCCGCAGAACCACATCCGCGTGGCGGAGTTCGTGCACGAAAGGGCCAAGCGCATCGTGGAGGAGGGGGGGCACGTGATGATCCTCCTGGACTCCATCACCCGCCTGGCCCGGGCCAACAACCTGGTGACCCCGCCCACCGGCCGCACCCTTTCGGGGGGCTTGGACTCCGCCGCGCTCTACTTCCCCAAGCGCTTCCTGGGGGCGGCCCGGAACATCCGGGGTGGGGGGAGCCTCACCATCTTGGCCACCGCCCTGGTGGAGACGGGCAGCCGCATGGACGACGTGATCTTTGAGGAGTTCAAGGGGACGGGCAACATGGAGCTCCACCTCTCCCGCCGCCTGGAGGAGCGCCGCATCTTCCCGGCCATCGACATCCTGAAGTCCGGCACCCGCCGGGAGGAGCTCCTTCTGGGCGAGGAGGTGGTGCACAAGATGTGGCTTTTGCGCAAGGTCCTGGCGGACATGGACCCCGCGGAGGCCATGGAGATGCTCCTGGCCCGCCTGGCCAAGACCAAGAGCAACAAGGAGTTCCTGGCCGCGCTGGCGGCCCGCTAGGGCAAGGGGCAGGGGCACCTGCCCCTTGCCTTTTTCCGGGGGGGGGTTGGTATAATCCCCCAGAGTTTTGGGGGTTTTGGAGGTGAACGTTGTGGGCCATTAAGGGAATTCCCCTGCTCCTTTTCGCCCTACCCGCGGTTGCCCTGGAGATCAACCTTAGCCCTGGCGGGCTGCCCAAACCGGTCTTCCCCCTTCCCCTCCCCGAGCGGGCGGTGGAGGTGGCCTCCCCTGTGCGCAAGGGCTGGATCCTCTACCAGGTCAAGCCGGGGGACACCCTAAGCGCCCTGGCGGCCCGCTACCGGGTGGACCCCAAGCACATTCTCTGGTCCAGCGGCCTCACCTCGGACCGCCTTTACCCGGGGCAACGCCTTCTCATCCCCCTCGTGGGGGTGGAGGAGCGCCCCCGCCGGGTGCCCCCCGGGGTGGAGGTCTACCGGGTGCGCCCGGGGGACACCCTGGACACCTTGAGCAAGCGCTTCGGCCTTACCCCCTTGGAGCTCATCTCCGCCAACCCTTCCCTGGAGAGCCTGGACCGGCTGGTGGCGGGGATGGAGCTCTACATTCCCAGGAAGGCCAAGGGCCTCCTCCTCACCCTGGGGGAGGGCCAGACCCTGGTGGACCTGGCGGCCCGTTTCGGCCTTTCCCCGGTGGCGGTGGCCCGGGCCAACGGGGTGGAGGACCCCACGGAGCTTAAGGCGGGGGACCTGGTCCTCCTTCCCGGGATCCAGGCCAGGACCACCTACCAGAACCTCCTGGCCAAGCAGGAGGCGGAGCGCAGGGCCCGCCTCGAGGCCGAGCGCCGCCGCCAGGAGGAGCTCAGGCGCCTGGCCGAGGAGCGGGCCCGGAACCAGGCCCTGGCCCGTCGGCAGGCCCAGCGCCAGCAGGCCGCCACCCGGCCCCAGGTGCGCCGGGTGAGCTACCAGGAAGGGGCCATGCGCTGGCCCCTTTCCGGTTTCCGCATCACCACCTACTTCGGCCAGCGGGGGGCTTACCAGCGCTACCACACCGGCATAGACCTGGCCGCCCCCTACGGCACCCCCATCGTGGCCGCCAAGGCCGGCCAGGTGGAGGTGGCGGGCTGGAGCAGCTTCGGCTACGGCTTCCACGTGGTCCTGGACCACGGGGGCGGAGTGGAGACCCTCTACGCCCACCTGAGCCGCATCGCCGTGCGCGCCGGCGCCTGGGTGGAGGCGGGGGAGGTCATCGGCTACGTGGGCTCCACCGGCTGGTCCACCGGGCCCCACCTCCACTTTGAGGTGCGGGTGGGGGGCGTGCCCCGGAACCCCCTGGCCTATCTTCCCTAGACCTTCTGGGGTTTCCCCTTTGTGGCCCCCCGGCTTGACCCGGGGGGCCTTAAGCTAGAGGATGGAGGACGGCATGGAGAAGGGGACCTTCCAGATCAAGACCGGCTTTGCGGAGATGTTCAAGGGCGGGGTCATCATGGACGTGACCACCCCCGAGCAGGCGGAGATCGCCGAGGAGGCGGGGGCGGTGGCGGTGATGGCCCTGGAGAGGGTGCCCGCGGACATCCGCGCCCAGGGGGGCGTGGCCCGCATGTCCGACCCCAAGATCATCAAGGAGATCATGGCCGCGGTCTCCATCCCCGTGATGGCCAAGGTGCGCATCGGCCACTTCGTGGAGGCCATGATCCTCGAGGCCATCGGGGTGGATTTCATTGACGAGTCCGAGGTGCTGACCCCCGCGGACGAGGAGCACCACATTGACAAGTGGAAGTTCAAGGTGCCCTTCGTGAACGGGGCCCGGGACCTGGGGGAGGCCCTAAGGCGCATCGCCGAGGGGGCGGCCATGATCCGCACCAAGGGGGAGGCGGGCACGGGGAACGTGGTGGAGGCCGTGCGCCACGCCCGCACCATGTGGAAGCAGATCCGCTACGTCCAGTCCCTCCGGGAGGACGAGCTCATGGCCTACGCCAAGTCTATCGGGGCGCCCTATGAGCTCGTGAAGTGGGTGCACCAGCACGGCCGGCTTCCGGTGGTGAACTTCGCCGCCGGCGGGATCGCCACCCCTGCGGACGCGGCCCTCATGATGCACCTGGGCATGGACGGGGTCTTCGTGGGGAGCGGCATCTTCAAGTCCGGGGACCCCAGGAAGCGGGCCCGGGCCATCGTGCGGGCGGTGACCCACTACAACGACCCCGAGGTCCTGGCGGAGGTCTCCGAGGACCTAGGCGAGCCCATGGTGGGGATCAACCTGGACGAGCTTCGGGAAGAGGAGCGGCTTGCCAAGCGGGGCTGGTAGGGCGGTCTGCGGGGTTTACGAGGTCCACCCCGAGGCGGTGGAAAGGGCCAGGGCCGCCCTGCCGGGGGAGGGGGCCTTAGGGCTTGCCACCCACCTCCTCAAGGCCCTGGCGGACCCCACCCGCTTCCGCCTCCTCCTGGCCCTCCGGGCCGCGGGGGAGCTTTGCGTGTGCGACCTGGCCCTGCTCCTTGGGGTTTCCGTCTCTGCCGTAAGCCACCAGCTCCGCCGCCTCCGGGCGGCCCGGCTGGTGGCCTATAGGCGGGCGGGGAAGCAGGTCTACTACCGCCTGGCCGACGCCCATGTGGCCCGCCTGTTGGAGCTGGCCTTGGAGCACGCAGAAGAAAACACTTGACCATTTGCTCAAGTGATGCTACCCTAGGGGCATGGAGGCTCCTAAGGTGCGCGTTTTCCGGGTGGAGGGCATGGACTGCGCCGATTGCGCCCGGAAGGTGGAAGATGCCCTGAACCGGGTCCCTGGGGTGGTCAAGGCGGAGGTGAGCTTCCAAAGCGGCAAGGCCTACCTCCAACTGGAGGTCCCCCAGGCGGAGGAGGAGGCCGCCCGGGCCCTTTCTGCTCTGGGGTACCGCCTCCGTCCGGAAGGGAAGGAGAAAGGGGGGTTACCTGGGCCCTGGCGCTGGGCCTTGGTTTCCGGAGGGCTTCTCCTGGCGGCCTTTTTGGCTTCGCTCTTCCTCCCCGGCCTAGCCCCTTGGGGCTATCGGCTGGCGGCCTTGGTGGGGGTTTTCCCCCTGGCTCGTCGTGCGGTGGCTGCGTTCCGGCAAAACCCCTTCAGCATGCAAACCCTGGTTACGCTGGCTACCCTGGGAGCCTTGCTCATCGGGGCGGAGGCCGAGGCGGCGCTGGTGGTCTTCCTCTTCCTCGTGGGGGAGGTGCTGGAGGCTTATAGCGTGGCCCAGGCCCGCAGGTCCCTTTACGCCCTTTCCGAGCTTCTTCCCAGGCGGGCCTACCGCCTGAAGGAGGGTGGGGTGGAGGAGGTGCCCCTTAAGGCCTTGAGGGTGGGGGACCTGGTGAGGGTGCCCCCGGGGGAGCGGGTACCGGCCGACGGGGTGGTGGTGTCTGGACAGGCTTCCGTGGAGGAGGCCGCCTTCACCGGGGAGCCCTTGCCTAGGCCCAAGGGGATAGGGGACCGGGTTTACGGGGGCAGTCTGGTGCAGGAGGGGAGCTTGGTGGTAAAGGTGGAGCGCCATCCCGAGGAGGGCTTCCTGGCGGAGATGGAACGCCTGGCGGAGGAGGCCTTGCTTAAGAAGAGCCAGGCGGAGCGGGTGGTGGATGCCTTTAGCCGCCGCTACACCCCCGCCGTCCTCCTCTTGGCGGGCTTTGTGGCCCTGGTGCTTCCCCTTTTTCAGGGGGATTTCCTGGGCCACCTCTACAAGGCCTTGGCCCTCCTCCTCATCGCCTGCCCCTGCGCCCTGGTGGTGTCGGTGCCCGCGGCCATCGCCGCAGGGGTGGGCCGGGGAGCCAGGGCGGGGGTGCTCTTTAAGAGCGGGGCGGCCCTGGAGCGCTTGGCTGGGGTTCGCTACGTGGCTTTGGACAAGACGGGAACCCTGACCCTGGGAAAGCCCACGCTGGTGCGGGTGGTTACCTTTGGGGTTTCGACGGAGGAGGCCTTGGCCCTGGCGAAGGGGGTGGCGGAGGGTTCCTCCCACCCCTTAGCCCGGGCGGTGCGGGAGGCTTCGGGCCCCAAGGCCTTGCCCTCGGAGGAGCATCGGGCGGTGCCGGGCCTCGGGGCCTTCGCTCGGGTGGAGGGGAAGGAGGTGGGTTTGGTGCGGCCCGAGGCCTGGGACCTGCCCCCGGAAGTAGAGGCCCAGGTGAAGGCCTTGGCGGAGGAAGGCTTCAGCCTTTCCCTCTTGGTTAGGGAGGGGGTTCCCTTGGCCCTCTTGGCCTTCCAGGATACCCCCCGCCTCGAGGCCCGGGAAGTCTTGGCCGAACTGCGCCGACTGGGCCTTAAGCCCCTCCTGCTTACCGGCGACCGGGAGACCTCTGCTTTGGCTTTGGGCACGGCCATAGGGCTTTTTCCTGAGGAAATCCGGGCTGGCCTTTCTCCCGTGGACAAGCTCCGCCTGGTGGAGGAGTTGGCAGGTAGGGGTGGCGTGGCCATGGTGGGGGATGGGGTGAACGACGCCCCAGCCCTGGCCAAGGCCACGGTAGGGCTTGCCGTGGCCGAGGGCACGGAAGTGGCCCTGCAGAGTGCAGACGTGGGGCTTCTGAGCCTTGCCGCCTTGCCCCGGGCCTTCCGCTTAAGCCGCATGACCATGGCCGTGGTGCGGCAAAACATCGCCCTGGCGGTGGGCCTTAAGGGGGTTTTCCTCCTGAGCACCCTCCTGGGGCTTACGGGGCTTTGGCCCGCCGTCTTGGCCGACAGCGGGGCTTTGGTGCTGGTGACGGCGAACAGCTTGCGCCTCCTGAGGAGCAGAG
>FWWL01005085.1_pt1 | contig 18442 bp, 16 predicted proteins | sample 2228331 | NCBI WGS metagenome assembly FWWL01 (sample SAMEA103939775, study PRJEB20133) | metagenome
TCCTCAACCCTGGAGGCGTAGGCCAGCCCCGCGATGGCGATCCTCGCGCCTCCTACGCCATCTATGACGCCGGAGAGGGCACCTTCACCCTCCACCGTGTGGAATACGACATCGCCACCACCCAGCGCCTGATGGCGGAGGCCGGCCTCCCCCGCTGGCTCATCGAGAGGCTGGCCCTGGGGCGCTAGCCTCGTCCTCGTCGTGGTGGGTGAAGGGCTCCACATAGACCACGGCGTCCCGCACCGCGGCCACCTCCCGACATAGGCGACGGGAGATCCGACAGGCCAGGTCGTGGGCCTCTTGCAGGGGGGTATCCTCAGGCAGGTCCAGGGCCACGTCTAGGTAGATCCACTTGCCCACCTGACGCATGCGCAGATCGTGGTAGGCGCCATCGCCGGCCTCCTCCCGCAGGATGCGCCGCACCTGCTCCGCCACCTCCGGCGAGGGGGCAGCGTCCAGGAGGCCCCTGCTGGTGCGCAGGCCCAGCCGCCCGGCCAAGTAGAGCATCATGGCCGCCACGGCCAAGGCAGCGGCGGGGTCCAGCCACTTCACCCCCAGGCGAGCCCCCACCAGGCCCAGGACCACCGCCCCCTTGGCCCACAGGTCGGTGGAGAAGTGGAGGGCATCGGCCTCCAAGGCGTAAGAGCCATAGGTCTGGGCCACCCGCGAAAGGTAGCGGGCCATGAAGAAGTCCACCCCTACCGTGAGCCCAATGATCACCATGGCCGCCGCCGGCACCTGGGGCTCATAGCCCAAGGCCAGCTGCACGGCCACCTGGTCGACGATGGAGAGGGCGATGAGGGCCAAAAGGGCCAGCTCCACCAGGGAGGACAAGTTTTCAAACTTGGCGTGCCCATAATGGTGACCGGCGTCCGGGGGGCGGGCGGCCAGGGTGATCCCCCAGTAGGCCACCATGGCCGATATCAGGTCGTTGACCGAATGGGCGGCATCGGCCAGCACGGCCAGGGACTGGGTCAGGGCATAGACCACCAACTCGGAAACGACCAGGGCCAGGTTCACCAGGATGGAGAGGAAGGCGGCCCACCGCTTGCGGGCCTCCCCCCGGCTATCCATGTGGTGCCAGGTCCTGGCCACCGTTTCTAGCCTCCTAGCCCCCATTCTAGAAGAATGCGCTAGCCCCCTCCAGCACGAAGTCCACGGCGATGGCCATGAGCAGGATGCCCACCACCCTGGTCAGGAGGCGCAGGACCGCCTCCCCCAAGAGGCGAAACACGGCCTCCGCCGCCACAAACACCAGCCAGCAGCCCGCCAACACCGCCCCCGCCGCCGTCACCGCCACCCCGGCCCCCATGGTCTGGGAGAAGGAGACGGTGGCCGCCAGGGCCCCCGGCCCTACCAGGAGAGGGATGGCCAAGGGCACCAGGGCCACCGCCAGGACGTCCGCCCGGTCCTCCCTGGTGGGGACCTCCATGCTCTCCCCCCGCTCCACCATGCGGTAGGCCGGGAGCACCAGAAGGGCCCCCGCCGCCACCCGGAAGCTGGGGGGAGAGATGCCCAAGAACTCCAGCACCTCCACCCCGCTGAAGCTGAAGACCACCACCAGCAGGAAGGCGACCACCACCGCCACGGTAGCCGTGGCCACCCGCCCCCGCCGGCCCATCCCCTGGGTCAGCAGATGGAAGATGAGGACATTGCCCAAAGGGTCGATGATGGCAAAGAAAGAGACGAGGGCTCGGGCCAGGTCCCCCCACATGCCCGGCCCTAGATGATGGTCAACCGCACCGGCTCCGCCCGCGCCTGGGGATGGAGGGCGGCCGCCAGCACCTCATCCATATGGGACACCAGCAGCACGTCCAGTTGCCGCCGCACCTCCTCCGGCACCTCCTGCAGGTCCTTCTCGTTCTCCTTGGGGATGATCACCTGGCGGATGCCGGCACGATGGGCGGCCAAGACCTTGTCCCTTATGGCCCCCACAGGCAACACCTTGCCCCGCAAGGTGATCTCACCGGTCATGGCCACCGCCTTGCGCACCGGGCGCTTGGTGATGGCCGAGACGAGGGCGGTGGCCATGGTGATGCCCGCCGAGGGGCCGTCCTTAGGGATGGCCCCCGCCGGCACATGGATGTGCACATCGTGCTTCTCAAAGAAGGTGGGGGGGATGCCCAGGGCCTGGGCCCGGCTACGGGCGTAAGTGAGGGCGGCCTGGCCCGACTCCTGCATCACCTCCCCCAGCTTGCCGGTGAGGATGAGACGCCCCCTTCCTGGCACCACCGCCGCCTCCACATACAGGATGTCACCGCCGAAGGGGGTGGCGGCCAGGCCCGTGGCTACCCCCACCTCGTCCTCCTCCTCCGCCACCTGCCAGCGGTAGCGGGGAGGGCCCAAAAGCCGCTCCAGGGCGGCGGCGGTGACCACCACCGGCTCCCGCCGGCCCTCGGCGATACCTTGAGCCACGCGACGGCATATGGCCTCCAGCTCTCGCTCTAACTGCCTTACCCCCGCCTCCCGCGTATAGGCGCGGATCAGCTCCAGCAGGGCCTCTTCGGTCACCTCCAGCATGCCGGGGGGGATGCCATTCTCCCGCACCTGCCGCGGTAGCAGGTAGCGGCGGGCGATCTCCAGCTTCTGGCCCTCGGTGTAGCCCGGGATCTCGATGATCTCCATGCGGTCGCGCAGGGCTGGCGGTATGGTATCCACCACGTTGGCCGTGGTGATGAAGAAGACCTTAGACAGGTCAAAGGGCACATCCAGATAATGGTCCACGAAGGTGTGGTTCTGGGCTGGGTCCAGCACCTCCAGGAGGGCGGCGGCGGGGTCGCCGCGGAAGTCCAGGCCCAGCTTGTCCACCTCGTCCAACATGAATAGGGGGTTGTTGGTGCCTGCCCGCCTGATCTCCTGGATGATGCGCCCGGGCAGGGCCCCCACATAGGTGCGGCGGTGGCCCCGGATCTCGGCCTCGTCCCGCACCCCGCCCAAGGAGATGCGCACAAAGCGACGGCCCAGGGCGCGGGCGATGGACTGGCCCAGGGAGGTCTTGCCCACCCCCGGAGGCCCCAGGAAGCAGAGGATGGGCCCCCGCATGTCGCCGCCCTTGAGCTTACGCACCGCCAGGTAGCCCAAGATGCGCTCCTTCACCTTCTCCAAGTCGGCATGGTCCTCGTCCAGGATCTGGCGGGCGCGGGCTATGTCCAGGTTGTCCTCGGTGCTCTTGTTCCAGGGCAGGTCGGCCAGCCACTCCAGGTAGGTGCGGGCCACCTGATATTCGGGGGACTGGGGTGGGATAGTGCGCAGGCGCTCCAGCTCCCGCTCCGCCTCCTTGCGGGCCACCTCCGGCAGCCCGGCGGCCTCCAGACGCTCTTTCAGCTCCACCAGCTCTGGCGGCAGCTCCCCCTCCCCCAGCTCTCGCTGGATGGCCCGCAATTGCTCCCGCAGGATGACCTCCCGCTGGCGGCGGTCCAGCTCGCTGCGCACCTTCTGCTGAATCTGGGTGGTCACCTCCAACACTTCTAGCTCGTGCTGGAGGAGCTGGAGCACCAGGCCTAAGCGCTGAGGGAGGTCCAAGGCCTCCAGGACGCGCTGGCGGTCTTGGGGCCGCAGGGGGAGATGGGCGGCCACAAAGTCGGCCAGGGCCCCCGGCTCAGGGATGCCGTTGACTATCAGGCCCAGCTCCTTAGGCATCTGTTCCGACATCTGCACCGCCCGCTGAAAGAGCTGGACCACTTGGCGGGCCAGGGCCTCCACCTCCACCGAGCGCTCCCGCGGCTCCTCCAGCACCTCCACTCGGCCTCGCAACCAGGGCTCCTGTTGCTCCAGGGCCACCAGGCGCACCCGAGCCACCCCCTGCAGGATGGCGTGCACAGCCCCGTCGGGGGTCTTGGCCATGCGGCTGACCATCGCTGCCGTGCCCACCTGATAGAGGTCGCCCCGATATTGGCCATCCTGGGGCTGCTGGGCGAAGATGCCCACCACCTTGCCGGAGGTGATGGCATCGTCGATGGCCTGCACCTCCGCCGGCTCGCTGGCCACCACGGGCACCATCTGGGAAGGGAAGAGGACGTTAGGCCCACTGGCGATGATAGGGATGACCTCAGGCACCCTCACCGGGGCCCGGCGATGGGAGAGCTCTTCCCCTTGCACCTTCCCACCCCTGGTTCAGCGGACCGTGATGCGCACCCGCTGGCTGGGGCGTCGCCGCACCTTAGGCAGATGGACCTCCAGAAAGCCATCGCGGTACCTCACCTGCGCACCTTCTGGGTCCACGTCCGTGGGGAGGGTCACCTCCCGCTGGAAAGGCCCATAGCAGACCTCTATCTGGTAGTAGACACGGCCTTGGGGTGCCTGGGGCATCTCCCGTTCCCCTCGCACGGCCAGGAGGCGACCGTCCACCACCACCTCCACCTCCCGGTCGCGGATGCCGGCCACCTCCAGCACCACCACCACCTCCTCTTCCGTCTCGTAGATGTCGGTAGGGGGCTCAAAGACTGGGGGGCAGAAGCGACTAGGGGCCGGGGGGCCCACCAATTGTTGCCAGGTGCGCTCCATCCTCTCCCGGAAGCGCTCCAGCTCTTGGAACAGATCGTCTTCCAACCGCATGCTCTCACCTGAGGCCAGGGCCTATGATAACACGCCTCATCCTTGGCTATCCCCCTTGCCTGCAGGGGCCACGGCCACCCCCACCACCTGGTCCTGAGGGGCCAGGTCCATGAGCCGCACCCCCTGGGTGGCCCGCCCCTGCACCGGCACATCGGCCACCGAGGTGCGCAGGGCCACCCCATCCTGGGACACGATGACCAGCTGGTCGTGGGGGGAGACGAGGCGGGCAGCGGCTACCGGCCCGGTGCGGGGCCCCAGCTTGTAGGTGATGACCCCCTGCCCGCCCCGGTGGTGGACAGGGTACTGGGCAAGAGGGGTGCGCTTGCCGTAGCCGCGGGCGGTGACCACCAGCACCTCCCCTTCCTGCCCCACCACTTCCATGGCCACCACCTGATCATCTGGGCCCAGGCGGACCCCCCGCACACCTCCCGATTGGCGGGAGGCGGCCCGCAACTCCTCCACCGGGAAGCGGAGGGCCCTGCCTTGGGCGGTGACCAGAAGGACCTGGTGGCTGTCCTTGGCCAGGCGGGCGGAGATGAGGCGGTCACCCCTCTCCAGGTCCATGGCCACCAGGCCCCGCCGCCCAGCGGAGGTGAAGGCCGCCAGAGGGGTGCGCTTCACCTCCCCTAAGGCAGTAGCCATCACCAGACAATCGTGCTGGCCGTCCGGGGTATGGCGCACCAGGGCGGTGACCTTCTCCCCCTGGTCGAGGCCCACCATGTTCACCAGGGCCTGGCCTCGGCCATGCCGCCCCTCCTCGGGCAGCTCATAGACCCGCACCTGGAAGCAACGCCCACGGTCGGTGAACAGGAGGAGGTCATCATGGGTGTCGGCCACCACCAGATGGGCCACGGCGTCGTCCTCCCGCGTGCGCATGGAGGTGACGCCTTTGCCCCCTCGCCGTTGGGGCCGATAGGAGGAGAAGGGGACGCGCTTGATATACCCCCGGGAGGACAGGACCACCACCACCGCCTGGTGGGGCACCAGGTCCTCTTGGCTCACCTCTTCTGGCTCTTGATCCACGATTTGGGTGCGGCGGGGATCGCCGTAGCGTCGCTTGAGCTCCCTCATCTCCTCTTGGATGAGGTGGTCTATCTTGCGGGGGTTGGCTAGGAGGTCTTCCAGGTAGGCGATCTCCTGGACGACCTCTTGGTACTCCTGGCGCAGCTTCTCCCGCTCCAGACGGGCCAGGCGGCGCAGCTGCATGTCCAACACGGCCTGGGCCTGCCGCTCGGAGAGGGCGAAGGGGGGAGCCATAAGGGAGCGGCGGGCCTCCTCCGCCGAAGGGGACTGGCGGATGGTGCGAATGACCTGGTCCAGGTGGTCCAAGGCCCGCAGGAGCCCCTGCAGGATGTGCTCCCTCTCTTGGGCCCTCTCCAGGTCGTGGCGGGCGCGACGGCGTACCACCTCCCGCCGGTGGTCGATGAAGGCGGCCAGCATCCCTTTGAGCCCCACGGTACGGGGCTGGCCGCCCACCAGGGCCAACATGTTGACGTTGTAGGCCGTCTGCATGGGGGTGTGCTTGTAGAGGGCGGCCAGCACCTGGTGGGGGTTGGCCTCCCGCCTCAGCTCCACCACCACCCGCAGGCCCTCCCGGTCGGACTCGTCACGCACGTCGGATATGCCTTCGATGCGCCGGTCGCGGGCCAGCTCGGCGATGCGGGCCACCAGGGCGGCCTTGGCCACCCGGTAGGGGAGCTCGGTGATAACGATCTGGTGCCCGCGGGGGGTAGGCTCGATGCGGGCCCGCGCCCGCATGACGATGCGCCCCTTGCCCTCGGCATAGGCGCGGGCGATGACGTCTTCCCGCCGTTCCAGACGGTGGCCGTCGCCGCCTATGACCTTAGCCTTCTCATACCGGAAGATGAGCCCTCCTGTGGGGAAGTCCGGGCCCCGCACGATGCGGGCCAGCTCCTCGGTGGTGGCATCGGGATGGTCGATAAGGTAGACGATGGCATCGCATATCTCCCTCAGGTTATGGGGGGGGATGTCGGTGGCCATGCCCACGGCGATGCCCGAGGCCCCGTTGACCAAGAGGTTGGGGAGGCGAGCAGGGAGCACCGTTGGCTCCTGTAGGGTGTCATCGAAGTTGGGGGCCAGGTCCACCGTGTCCTTCTCTATATCGGCCAGCATCTCCTCGGCGATGGGGGCCAGGCGGGCCTCGGTATAGCGCATGGCCGCCGGGGGATCATCGTCGATGGAGCCGAAGTTGCCCTGCCCGTCCACCAGGGGGTAGCGCATGGTGAAGGGCTGGGCCATGCGCACCATGGCCTCGTAGACGGGGTCGTCGCCGTGGGGATGGTACTTGCCCAACACCTCCCCCACGATGCGGGCGCTCTTCTTGTAGGGCTGGCCGGGGCGGAGCCCCAGCTCCCACATGACATATAGGATGCGCCGCTGCACGGGCTTCAGCCCATCGCGCACGTCGGGCAGGGCCCGGGATACAATGACGCTCATGGCGTAGTCCAGATAGGCTGCCCGCATCTCTTCCTCGATGCGGACAGGCCTTACCTCCCGCGCCACCTGCTCCGACGTCACGTGGTTCACCTTCTCTGGAGTCTAGGGCGCCCCTTAAGGCGAACGGTGTGCAACAGCGAGCTCCCAGGCATCGTCACGTGTTCAGCGCTGGTGATGTCACCCGAATGCCGCCTTAGCCGCTTCCCCGTTAGAATAATATCACGTCCGGCGGCAGGCGGCGATAAAGGCCGCAAAGAGGGGCTGGGCATCGGCAATGGGGCCCTCCAGCTGCGGCCCCACGCCCCACATCTCTGGCCGCTCAGGGTGCCACTGCACGCCCAGGGCCCAGGGATGGCCCTCCACCTGCACGGCTTCCACCAGGCCGTCGGGGGAGAGGGCCAGAGGGCGCAGGCCGGGGGCCAGGAGGCCCTGGGTGATGGCCTGGTGGTGGCGGGAGTTGACCAGGGCCTCGGGCCCATATAGGTGGTACAGGAGGCCCGCCAGGAAGCGCACCCGGTGCCAGGCCGAGGAGTCGTCCTCTCGGGCCTGGTGGCCGGGCACGTCTTGCAGGAGCTTCCCTCCCAAGGCCACGTTCAGGAGCTGGTGACCGCGGCAGATGCCCAAAAAAGGGATCCCTTGGCCCAGGGCCTGCTGGAGGAGGGCCAGTTCGTGGGCGTCCCGCTCCCGATGGGGACGCTGGGTACGCGGGTGGCGCCTCTCGCCGTAGAGGGCGGGGTCCACGTCTACCCCCCCAGTGATGAGGAGGCCGTTCACCCCCCCAAGGCCCTGGCCGGGGAGGATGCGCACTGGCTCCCCGCCCGCCCGCCGCACGCTCGCCTCGTAGTGGCGGAAGCGCTCCCCACCTGGGGCCCGCCACAAGGGAATGCCTATGCGAGGCCGCATCCCGGTCTCAGTGTATAAGGCGGCGCCGCATGAGGGCCAGGGCCAGGAAATAGAATCCCAGGGCCACCACCGCCATCCAGGCCAGGTCGCCCACCACCTCCCACCCCAGGTGGCCGGTGACCAGGGCCCGGTGGACGTTGGCCGCGTGGGCCGCCGGCACCCACCACGCCGCCCTCTCCACCCAGGCCGGCATCTCGTCCAGGGGGAAGAAGGCCCCCGAGAGCCAGAACTGGGGGGTGATGTAGACGGCGAAGAAGTAGTTGAGGGAGCTGATGGAGCGGGCCACCGCCGTATAGGAGAGGGCCACAGAGCCAAAAAGAAGGCCGGCCACCACCGCCACCGCCGGCACCAACACCGCCCACCACGACTCCACCGCCCCAAAGGCCAGGATGATGAGCAAGATATAGATGCTGGACATGACCCCCCGTGTGGCCGCCCACAGGATCTCCCCAGTGGTCACATCGTCCACCGAAAGGGGGGTGGCCAGGACGGCATCAAAGGTGCGCACGTTCTCCATGCGAAAATAGGAGCCCCAGCCGGCCTCGGCGGAGGCCGCCCACATGGGGAAGACGGCCAGGAGCCCAGGGGCCACAAACTGGAGATAACTCTCCGCCCTCGCCAGCTCCACAAACCCCCCCAGCCCTAGGCCCAGGGCCACTAAGGTGATGACCGGCTCCACCAGGCCCCAGATGGCCTCCGACCACCAGATGTTCAAAAAGACGTCTCGGTTGCGCTGCCACACGCGCAGGGCCCGGTAGGAGACCTCTGGCCTGGGCAGGACGAGGGTCATTCCGAAAGCCCCCTCCCCGTGAGGCGCAGGAACACATCTTCCAGGTTGGCCCGCCGAAAGACCACCTGCCTGCCCACGCCCCGCAACTCTCCAGGGTCCAGGCGGTCGCTATCCCGCAGGTAGAGATAGAAGGCGTCCTCCGTCTCCTCCGTCTCCACCCCGGGGACACGGGCGGCCAGGGCCCACAGCCACCGCCGCTCCCCTGGGGTGGGGCCATGGACCTCCACCACCTCCCGCCCGATGTAGGTCTCCACCAGGGCCTGGGGTCGCCCCTCGGCCAGGATGCGCCCCTGATGCAAGATAATGATGCGGTCGCACAGGTGCTCGGCCTCTTCCATGTAATGGGTGGTCAGAAGCATGGTGATGCCCTGGCCCCGCAACTGCCGCAACTTCTGCCATACCAGGTGCCGGGCCTGGGGATCGAGGCCGGCCGTGGGCTCGTCCAGGATGAGAAGGCGTGGGTGGTGGACCAGGGCACGGGCGATGATCAGCCGCCGCCTCAGCCCCCCGGAGAGGGAGTCGATGCGGGCATCCTCCCGCTCTTTGAGATGGAAGAGCTGCAGCACCTCGTCGATGCGCTCTTGGGCCACCCGCCGTGGCAGGTCGAAGTAGCGGCTGTAGACCACCAGGTTCTGGCGCACCGTCAGCTCGGGGTCCAGGTTGTCATGCTGGGGGACCAGACCCAGGCGGGCCCGGATCTGGCGACCGTGGCGGGTCACGTCCAGACCGTCCACCAAGAGCTCCCCCCCAGTGGGAGGGGAGAGGGCAGCCACCATGCGGATGGTGGTGGTCTTCCCCGCCCCGTTGGGGCCCAGGATGCCAAAGCACTCCCCCTCCGCCACCTGGAAAGAGATGTGGTCCACGGCCACCAAAGGGCCGTACCGCTTCAGGAGGCCACGGGCCACCACTAAGGCCCCCATCCCATGAGGCATGATAGCAGGGCGGGGCCTAGGTCAGCTGTCCTCCAGATCCTCCTCTTCCTCTACGCCCTCTTCCAGGACGAGGTTCAACTCCTCCACATCGGCCAGGCGGTGGCGGACTTGCTCCCACTCCCCCTCCCCGGCCTCCTCCAGCAACTCCTCGTCCAAGATGGGCTCCCCCTCGTCCCGGCGCACAAGGGTGGGACGCACATAGGGGCGGACCACCTCCGTGGCCGCTTCGGGCGGGAAGGAGAGCTTGCCGGCCTGGCTGGGATGCTGGTAGACCTCGCGGATGAACACCCGCACGTCGCCGGCATCGGTGACCTGGCTTATGGCCGCCACATAGCGGTTGCCCCCAGCCATGAGGCGCAAAAGGCGCTGGGCCAGGCGAGGCTCCACCTCCCCCAGGTAGGTGCCGTCGGGCCCTTCCACCACCAGGGAGCCGTTGCGGGGGCGCAGGAAGACCTCATCACCGGCCGAGAGCTGAGCGGCCAGTTCCCGGTTAGGCCGCAAAAGGGTGGTGATGCCCGTCTTGCCCGTCTCCTCGATGAACATCTCCGGAGGGAGCTGGCGCGCCCGCACCACCGCATGGGGGCCAGCCTCGGCCTCCAGGAGGGCCAGGCGGGAGAGGTTGCGCCGGGCGATAGCGTTATGGGGATCGAGCTCCAAGGCCTTGGCATAGGCCTCGCGGGCCTGGCGGTAGCGCCCCAGCTCCAAGAGGGCCTTACCCAAGCGATTATGGGCCTCCACATCGGTGGGGAAGGCGTCCACGATGGCTTGGTTGACCTGGGCCGCCTCCTCCCACCGCCCCTCCCGGGCCAGGCGCACTGCCAGTTCTGTCATCTGCCGCCGCAGCGATTCCTTCTCCCCCAGCTCACTCACCATGAATATCGACCTCCTGCTGCACACGCCCCACGGCGCGCAAGGAGATATTTTAAGGGCGGAGGGGCCCCCGCTGGCAAGACCTTATGGGGGGAGAAACGTGACACGCTGGTCGGGGTGGGCGGATTTGAACCGCCGACCTCACGGCCCCGAACCGTGCGCTCTATCCAGGCTGAGCTACACCCCGACCTTCCGCAAGCATATTAGCAAAGGGAGGCTCACCTGTCGAGGGCGGTAAGGCGGGCGCGGGCGGCCTCGGCCAGGGCCAGGGCGGCGAACAGGGGGAGGCGACGGGCCTGCCGCCCCAACCTTTTGCCCGGCTGCTGCAGGAGCCGGAACAGCCATTCCAGCCCCCAGCGGGCCACCCAGGGCGGCGGCAGGGGGGCAGCCCCCGCCAGATAGTCCAGGGCCCCGCCCACCCCCACAGCCACCCGCACGTCCAGCGCAGAGAGGATACCGCGGTAGGCATTGATCCACAGCTCTTGCTTGGGCATGCCCAGGGCCACACACACCATCTTGGGCCGGGCCCGGGCCAGGGCGGCCAGGACTTCCTCCTCTACGGGCGGGGGCATGCGGGGCCCAGCCAGGCGGGGCGGGCAGTGCCAGGCCACCGCCAGCCCCGGATGGCGCAAGGCCAGATGGCCCGCCGCCGCCTTGGCCACGGCCTCCGACCCGCCCAGGAGGAAGAGCCCAGCCCCCACCTCCCGACACAAGGAGGCCAGGGCCCCCACCAGCTCCCGCCCCGGCAACCGCTCCACCCCCCGCACCCCCTTCAGCCGCAGGGCCAGGGCGACACCGGCCCCGTCCACTAGGTTGAGGTGACTCTGGGCCAGGACCTCCCGATAAGTGGGATGGCTGTGGGCGATGGCCAGGCATTCGGCGTTGACGGTGGTGACCGTCAGAACCCCCTGCTTTGGGCTTGCCAGTCGCTGGCGCAGTAGGGACAAGAGCTCCTGGCGGGTGGGCAAGTCGATGTGTACCCCCAGGAGAAAGGCCCGCCTCACGTCAGCGCCTCCAGGAGGGGCAGCAAGGCCACCTCCGGGGTGTACAGCTGGCGCACCACCTCCCGTCCGGCCCGGGACAGGCGACGCCAGAGGTGGTCGTCTCGGAGGAGACGGGCCAGGGCCTCGGCCATGCCCTGGGCGTCATCGGCCACCAGGAGGTGGATGCCGGGCTCCAAGGCTAGGCCGGCTATGCCCCGGCGGGTGGTTACCACTGGCAGGCCTCGGGCCAAGGCGTTGAGCACCTTCACCCTGGTACCCCCACCAGCAAGGGCCGGCTCCACCAGGGCCCGCGCCCTGCGGTATACGGCCTCCTCCCCAGCATCGTCCAGGGGCGAGATGAGCTCCAGGCCCTGACGGCGGGCGGCAGCCCGCAACCAGGAGGGAGGACCGTGCCCCCCCACCACCACCCGCAGATGGGGGACGCGGGCCCGCAAGAGGGGGAGGCACTCCGCCAGGAACCAGCGCAGGCCTACCTGGTTAGGAGGCCAGCTCAAGGTGCCCAGGAAGGCCACCACCTCCCCCAACGGCGGCTCTAGAGGCGGACGCTGCAAGAGGTCGGGGCGGGCCACGTTGGCCAACACCGTCACCCCCTCTACCCCCCAGGAGAGCAAGGCCTCCCCCTCCTCGGGAGAGGCCACTAGCAGGCGATGGAACCTGGGGAAGAGGGCCAGCTCGTGCCGCCGCAGGCGCCGGGCCTCCCACCGCACCAGGGGAGCCAGGGGGCCAGCCCAAGGGGCATGCCTCTCCCACATCAGGGAGTCCACGTTGTGCAGGTGGAGAAGGCGACGCCCCGGGAACTCGGGGGGCACATAGTGCCCCATGTAGAGGTGGTCGGCCACCACCGCCTGGAAGCCGTCCTCCAGCATCTGTCGCACTACACGGGCCATGGCCGACGCATGGTTGCGGTACACGCTTAAGGGTAGGCCGGAGGCCAGGCTCAACAGGAAAGTCCAGGCGCCACTGGGACGACGCAGGGGCAGGGCCCGTAGCCTCTCCCCCCAGGCCAACGCCCACCCCCTCTGCCCAGCGTCCCAGGGGCCCTGGCGAAAGCACAGGAGCCAGAGCTCCACGTGGCGGCGTAGGAACTCCACCATGGCCCAGCTCTTGACCAGGCCCCCGCCCCGCGGGGGGTAAGGCAGGCCAGGAGTTAAGAACAAGACCTTCACCGCCCCCCACCCTCAGCGGGCCCCACGCTTGCTGAGGACCAGCCAAAGGGTCCGCCAGAGGATCTCCATGTCCCGCCGCAAGGGATGGTAGCGCACGTAGTCCAGATCGTAACGGATCTTCTCCTCATAGGTGAGGTCGGAGCGGCCATTGACCTGGGCCAGGCCGGTCATGCCCGGCCGCACCCGGTGGCGCTCCAGGTAGTGGGGGGGCCAACGGGCCACGATCTCCGGCAGGTCGGGGCGAGGGCCTACTAGGCTCATATCCCCCCGCACCACGTTCAGGAGCTGGGGGAGCTCATCTACGGTGGTGGCCCGCAGGACCCGCCCAATGGCCCCCGCGCGGGGGTTGGGCCCCGGAGGGCTGAGGAGCTGGCGGGAGAGGTCCCCCCGTGGCAGGCGGTCGTTGAGGTCGTCCTCCTCCCCCCAGGCCAATGTGCGGAACTTATAGAAGGTGAACAGGCGCCCGTCCTTCCCCACCCGCCTCTGACGCAAAAGGATAGGCCCCGGCGAGTCCAAGCGCACCAACAGGCAGGCCAAGACCCATATAGGCCACAGCACGGCTAGCGCCAACACGGCCAGGACCAAGTCCATCCACCTCTTGGCCCGCGGCGTGGGGTAGGCTGAGACGCCGGCAGCTCGCTCCTTCATGAGCACTGGCGACCAGAGGGAAGGATAGCACAGGCCCCTATTGCCCGCTATGGTCCGGCATCCTACCCTAATTCCTGCTATGGAGAGGGTGCCCGACCTGGATGTGGCCGTCATCGGGGCCGGGGTCATCGGGCTGGCCGTGGCCGCCGCCCTCTCCCGGCGCCTGGCGGTAGCGGTGCTGGAGCGCCATCACACCTACGGACTGGAGAACAGCTCCCACAACTCCGGCGTCATCCATGCCGGCCTCTACTATCCCCCCCACTGGCTCAAGACTACCCTGTGCGTGGAGGGGAACCGCCTCCTCTATAAGTGGGCCCAGGAGCGGGGGGTGCCCCACCGTCGCTTGGGCAAGCTGGTCATCGCCTGGGAGGAGGAAGAGCTGCCTGCCCTGCAGCGCCTCCTGGAGGCAGCGCGGGCCAACGGCGTCCCCGAGCTCTACCTCCTCTCCCCGCCGGAGGTGGAGAGGCTGCAGCCCGGTCTGCGGGTGGCAGGGGCCATATATTCAGGCACCTCCGGCATTATCGACCAGATGGCCTTCATGCGCTCCCTGCTGGACGAGGCCCGGGATCATGGGGCCTTTGTCGCTTTCCGACACACGGTCACGGGCCTCCAGCGAGAGGCAGGAGGGTTTCTCGTCCGCTACTGCAGCCCCGATGGCCTGGAGAGCGAGCTGGCGGTGCGCTACGTGGTCAACTGCGCCGGCCTGAGCGCCCCCCATCTGGCGGCCATGCTGGGCTACGACCCCGATGGCGGCCTCCATAACCCCCCCTTCCGCCAGTTCGTCAACCGCGGCACCTACTACGACGTGGTCAATCGCCAGGTGGCCGCCCGCGTCCGCCTCCTCCTCTATCCCTTGCCCCACGAGGATCGGGCTGGCCTGGGCCTGCACGTGACCCTAGACACCCAGGGCAACGTCTGCCTGGGGCCCGACGCCCAGTGGCTGCCGGAAGACGCCCCTCTAGACTTCCGGTCCGACGCCACCGCCCACCCTCGCTTCTTGGAGGCGGGGCGCCGCTTCTTCCCCGATCTGCAGCCCGAGGACATCGCCCCTGGGCAGACTGGCTACCGGCCCAAACTCCACCCCCCAGGGGAGGGCCCCCGCGACTTCCTCATCTGGCACGACCGGGGCTATGTGCACCTGGGAGGCATCGAGTCTCCTGGGCTCACCGCCTCCCTGGCCATCGCCCGCTACGTGGCCCGCCTGCTAGGCCTTAGGGACTAGGCCCTGCTCCACCGCCCGCCGCCACCACTCGATGTTGTAGTAGCGGGGATTGTCGAAATCGGCGTTCACCCCGGCCTGGATCTTGTCCAGCATCCCCCGCACCGATTCCTTGAGGGAGATGGAGGGCTGGAACCCCAGCACCTCCCGCGCCCGACGGGTGGAGACCCGGTAGTTGCGGACATCAGGCAGGTCTAGATACTCGATGCTCACGGCGATGCCCCGCTCGGCCAGCACCTCTGCCACCTCTTGGGCGATCTGGGCCACGGTGTAGTTGCCCAGGGCCACGTTGAACACGCCGCTCACCTCCAGGGGGGCCTCCAGGGCCCGGATGTAGGCGGCGGCGGCATCCCGCACGTCCAAGATAGGCCGCCACAGGCGAGGATTGCGCACCACGATGCGCCCCTCGGTGAGGGCCGTCTTCACCATGGTGTTGGCCACCAGGTCGTAGCGCATGCGCGGGCTCCAGCCGATGACCGTGCCCTTGCGCAGGATAATGGGGCGGAACCCATCCCCCTCCAGGCACTGCAGGGCCCTCTCGGCCATGAGCTTGGAGATAGCATAGGGATAGGCTGGGCGGGCATCCCACTCCTCGTCCACCTCCCCCTCGGTGAACCCGTATACGGAGCAGGTGGAGCCCATAACGAAACGGGAGATGCCCCGCCGCCGGCACATCTGGGCCACCAGGGCCGCCCCTGCCGCGTTCACTTGGTAGTTGAGGCGGGGGCTGAAGTCGGCCATAGGGTCGTTGGAGAGGGCGGCCAGGTGCACCACAGCCTCCACCCCCTCCAGCCACTCCTCGCGAAAGTCCAGGATATCCCCTACCACCACCTCCGCCTCCCCGGGCAGGTGATCCAGCCCGAACAGGCCAGAGTCTACCACTCGCACCTCATATCCCCGCTCCAACAGCATAGGGACGAGGGTGGAGCCGATGTAGCCGGCGCCGCCGCTCACTAGCACGCGCATGCCCACCTCCTGGCCCTTTGCTTTCTGCCGCCCATCATACCTCCCCTCTATTATTAACGGCCACACCCCCTTACGTTCCCCGCCACCGCCGGGCACAATGGACTCGGCGGGGGTGCCATGAGCCTACCCGGTCCCCAAGAGAGGCTAGTGCCCGAGGCCCAGCAGGGGGAGATATCTCTGCTGGAGCACCTGTTGCGTTACCGCTTCTGTACTCAGTTTGTGCGCGGCCGCCGCGTCCTGGACGTGGCCACCGGCACCGGCTACGGGGCCCACATGCTGGCCCAGGCGGGGGCGGTGGCGGTGGTGGGGATGGACTACGACCCGCAGGCCATCACCTACGCCCGCCGCCATTACCCCGGCCCCTCCTTCGTGGTGGGCGATGCCCACCACCTCCCCTTCCCCAATGGCGCCTTCCAGGTGGTGGTCTCCCTGGAGACCATTGAGCACCTGGAGAGGCCGGAGACCTTCCTGGACGAAGTGCGCCGTGTCCTGGCCCCCCAGGGCCTGCTCATCCTCTCTACCCCCCAGAAGGGGGTATACCCGCCCGGCAACCCCTACCATCGGCAGGAGTTCACCGCCGAGGAGCTCTCCTCCCTCCTGCAGGCCCGTTTCCGGTGGGTGGAGCTCTGGTTCCAGGACCTGTGGCTGGCGGCCTCCGCCCTGCCCCAGGCCACCCTCCGCCTGCGCGGCCCCCTGCGCACCATCGCCCTTATCAAGGAGGAGGCCAGCGAGGCCTCTTCGTCCATCTACATCCTGGCCCTGGCCTCCGACGCCGTGCCCCCACGGCCCCACCCCTATATCTCCCTCGGCCCTCGCTACACCGAATTTGTCCTACGGGAGCTCATCCGGCGTGACCTGGCCCTGCAGGGCCTTCAAGAGGCCAAGGAGAGCGCCGAGGCCCAGGCCCGCCACCTGGAAGAGAAGCTAGCAGCCCTCTCCGCCCGTCACCAAGAGGCAGTGGCCGCCCTGCAGGAGACGCTTTGCCACATGGAGGCCCGCCTGGCCCAACAAGGGGAGGAACTAGCCGCTGCCCGCGCCCACCTGCAAGAGCTGGCCCAGTCTACGCCCCTCGTCCTGTGGGCGGCCCTACGGACCTTTCTCCCCCCAGCCCTGAGGAGGCCCCTCTCACAGGCCCTGCGGCCCCTGGTGCGGGCCCTTAGGCGCCGCCTCCCCCCTCCTTAACCGCCTCCAGCACCACCTCCGCCTCCTCGATGCCCACCAGGGGACCCCAATACCGCTCACACAGGTACTGACTGCGCGGGCTGCGGTTGGCCAAAGACTCCAGCACCTTGGCCACCAGCCACCGCCATAGGCTCACCTTCCCCGAGCGCCGGGCGGAGGCCAGGACGAACCGCAGCCGGGCGCGGACGATGCGGAAGCGGGCCCGCGTGTAATAGCTGTAGAGGGAGCCGTCCTCCGTAGTGTCGTCAAAATAGCGGAAGGTGGAGAGGAGTAAGGGACGGCGATGGGTGGGGTCTTTCCAGGTATGGAAGCTGGAAGAGGCGTGGGGGAAGCGGATGTAGGCCCGGCCTCCGGGCCTCAAGACGCGCCAGATCTCCTCCATAAGACCTAGAAGGTCGTCCACATGCTCCAGCACGTGCGAGCAGTGGACGGCGTCCACCGTGCCCTCGCCGAAGGGGAGGCCGCACCGGAAGTCGGCCAGCACATCCACCCCCTCCACCGGGGCCACATCCACCCCGATGGCCCCCGGGACCTTGTTCTTACCGCAGCCCAGATCCAGCTTCACCCCGCGGGCTGGAGGTCTTCCTTGCACTTCTCCTCCCTGTAACGCGTGCAACCTGGGACTAGATTAGGGCCGCCGCCCTAGGCGTTTGTCAACCCCCGCCCGGCCTTGACCGTGCCTATCATCGCCGTCCAGACTGGGATGAGGCACAGGACTAGGCCATGGGCCCGCATATCCTCATCATCAGCCCTGGGAACGTGGGGCGGCGCATGTCGGCCCCGGGCATCCGCGCCTTCCACATGGCCCAGGCCCTGGCCCAGGCCTTGCCCCAGGCCCGCATCACCCTGGCCGCCCCCATGGTGGACCGGGATACCCCCGGCCTCCCCCCGCAAGTGACGCCCTTCCCCTATCAAAGCTTTCCCCTTCTGCGGGCAGCAGAGGAGGCAGACATCATCGTGGCCAACTTCCTGCCTGTGCGCCTGGCCCCCCTGTGCACCCGCAAGTTGGTGGTGGCCGACCTCTTCGCCCAGTACTTCGCGGAGTGGATGGAGGTGACCGTCCACCAGGCTTGGGGGCTGGGACGTCACCTCCTGTGGCTGGAGCGGCGGGCATACATCATCCTTCAGCTGGCCCTGGCCGATCTCATCCTATGCGCCAACGAGCGTCAGCGCCGGAGCTACCGGGGAGCCCTGCAGGCCCTAGGCCTGCCAACGCCGGTGGTGGTGGCCCCCCATGGCATCCGCCCGGAGCCCCCACGCAAGCGGCGACCGGCCATAAGAGGGGTGTTCCAAGGCATCGGGCCAGGCCACAAAGTCCTCATCTGGAACGGGGGCACCACCGACTGGTACGACCCAGACACCTTCCTTTTGGCCCTCCACCACCTGGCCCAGGAGCGGGACGACATCAAGGCCCTCTTCCTGGGGGCCACCTACCCCAACGTCCCTACGCTGGGGTGGGGCCGCCGCTTCCGCTCCGCCCTGGAGACGGCCAAGCAACTAGGGCTTTTGGGCTCCACCGTGTTCTTTGAGTTCGGCTGGGTGCCATACGACGAAGTGCCTGACTACCTGCTGGAGGCCGATGCCGGGGTCTGCACCTATAGCCCCCACCTGGAGACCTATTACTCCTTCCGCACCCGCTTCATGGACCTCTTGTGGGCCGATCTGCCCATCATCTGCACCCGAGGCGATGCCCTGGCCGAGATGATCGAGCAGGAGGGGCTGGGCCTCACCGTCCCCCCCGGCGACCCTTT
>FWWL01005880.1_pt1 | contig 18441 bp, 16 predicted proteins | sample 2228331 | NCBI WGS metagenome assembly FWWL01 (sample SAMEA103939775, study PRJEB20133) | metagenome
GTCTTCGCCCAGCCGAAAGAGGGGGTGCCGGCCCGTGGGTAGGTCGGGGCTGGCGGCCGTGCTTGTTGGGGCCGGCCGGGCCGAGCGGCTGGGCCGGGACAAGCTGTTTGTCAGGCTGGCCGGCCGGCCGGTCATAAGCCTTGCGGTCGAGGCGTTCGAGTCCGCCGATTGCGTCGATGAGATTATACTGGTTGTCCGGCCGGACCAGGTTGAACGGGTGCGGGCGCTGGCCGGCGAGCACGGCTGGCGGAAGGTTGCGGCCGTGGTGCCGGGCGGTGAGCGCCGCCAGGACTCGGTCCTGGCCGGCTTGGCGGCGGTTGGGGCGCCAGAGTTCGTCGCCGTCCACGACCTGGCCCGGCCCCTGGTTACGCCGGCCCTCATCGACCGGGTCTTTGCCGCCGCCCGGGAGTTCGGGGCGGCGGTGCCCGGCCTGCCGGTTCGGGATACCCTCAAACTGGTCGAGGACGGGCTGGTTGTCCGGACCGTGCCCCGGGCCGGCCTGTGGGCAACCCAGACGCCGCAGGTGTTTCGGCTGGGCCTCCTGAAATCGGCCATCGACCCGGAGCTTGAGGTGACCGATGATGCGGCCTGGCTTGAGGCCCGGGGAATTCCGGTGCCGGTTGTGCCGGGGGACCCGGCGAACATCAAGCTGACTTACCCGGAAGACGTAGAAATTGCCGAGGCCCTGTTAAAGCACCGTTCGGACATCTACGGCCGGTGCCAGGGCGGCTTTGGGAACCCGGCTTGACCCGGAAAACCGGCCACCCGTTCCGATTCGGGCCCCGATGACGTACCGGGTTGGGTTAGGCTACGACGTTCACCGGCTGGTGCCGGGGCGGCGGCTTATCCTGGGCGGGGTCGAGATTCCCTTCGGCCTCGGCCTCGAGGGCCACAGCGACGGCGACGTCATCCTCCATGCGATCATGGACGCCTGCCTCGGGGCGGCAGGCCTCGGCGATATTGGCGTATACTTTCCATCAGAGGACGAAAGTCTGCGGGGCATCAGCAGCCTCGAACTTCTGGCCAGGGTTCGGGACCTGGTGAAAGCGGCCGGCTTCCGGCCGGTAAACATCGATGCGGCGGTCATCGCCGAGGCCCCGAAGCTGGCCCCCTATTTCGGGGAGATGAAGGCGAAGATCGGCCAGACCCTGGGAATCGACGCCGGCGCCGTCGGCCTGAAGGCCACGACGAACGAGGGGCTCGGCTTTCTCGGCCGGGGCGAGGCCATCGCCGCGTTCGCCGTCGCCCTGCTGGAGGCTGTGGGGTGAGGTCCGTCCGCACCTGCCTGCCGCGTTCCCGCTTCGTTTTCGGCCTCGCAACTGCCCTCACCTGCGTCTGTCCCTAGGGGTGTCGCCCCGGCGGGGCGGCACCCCGTGCCCGCCAGCTGCCCGCTCACGCTGTACGGAAGGGGGACGGACGGTATGTTTGGCCTTATCAAAAGCATTCAGCGAGATATTCAGGCGGCCCTGGAGCGGGACCCGGCCGCCCGGAACGTCTGGGAAGTAATTTTTGCTTACCCCGGTTTCCACGCCCGCCAGCTCCACCGGGTCGCCCACTTCCTCTGGAACCTGGGCATCCCGGTCCTGCCCCGGGTTATCTCCCACGTTAACCGGTTTCTGACGGGCATCGAGATCCACCCGGGGGCAAAGATCGGGGAGGGGCTGTTTATCGACCACGGTATGGGCGTTGTGATCGGGGAGACGGCCGAAATCGGCGACAACTGCACCCTCTACCAGGGGGTGACCCTGGGCGGGGTGAGCCGGGAGCGGGTCAAGCGCCACCCGACCCTGGGCAATAACGTGGTGGTCGGGGCCGGGGCCGTCCTGCTCGGGCCGATCACCGTCGGCGACAACGCCCGGATCGGGGCCGGGGCCGTGGTCGTCCAGTCGGTGCCCCCGAACGCAACCGTCATCGGGGTGCCGGGCCGGGTCGTGGCGGTCCACGACCCCGAAACCGGCGAGGTTTACCGGCCGCCGGACCCGCTGGCCGACACCGTCCGGGAGCTCCAGGCCCGGGTGGCCGAGCTGGAGCGGCGGCTGGCCGAGCTTGAGGCCAGGCACCAGGAGGCCCGAATATGCGACTGACCAACACCCTCACCGGCCGCAAGGAGGAGTTTATCCCCGGCGGGGTGCCGGTCAAAATGTACGTCTGCGGCCCGACGCCCTACGACTCGGCCCACATCGGCCACGCCATGAGCTACGTGGTCTTTGACGTCCTGCGCCGCTATCTTGAGTACCGGGGCTACGCGGTCAAGCACGTTCAGAACTTCACCGATATTGACGACAAGATTATCGCCCGGGCCCGGGAGCTGGGTATAAGCCCCTTCGACCTGGCCGAAAAGTATATCGCCGAGTTTTTCCGGGACATGGACGATTTAAACGTTGCCCGGGCCCACGTCTACCCGCGGGTAACCCGGGAAATTCCCGACATTATCGAGGCGATTAAAAAGCTCATCGAAAAGGGGTTTGCGTACGTAACCCCGGCCGGCAACGTCTATTTTAGCGTCCGGAAATATCCCCGCTACGGGGAGCTGAGCCACCGGCGGCCGGATGAGATGCTGGCCGGGGCCCGAATTGAGGCCGAGGAAGACAAGGCCGACCCCCTGGATTTTGCCCTCTGGAAGGCCGCCCGGCCCGGCGAGCCGGCCTGGGAAAGCCCCTGGGGGCCGGGGCGGCCCGGCTGGCACATCGAGTGCTCGGTCATGAGCCGCAAGTACCTGGGGGATGAGCTGGACATTCACGGCGGCGGCCAGGACCTGATCTTCCCCCACCACGAGAACGAGCGGGCCCAGAGCGAGGCCCTGACCGGCCACGCCCCCTTCGTCCGGTACTGGGTCCACAACGGCCTGCTCCAGCTCGGTGGCGAGAAGATGAGCAAGTCCCTCGGCAACTTAATCACGGTCCGGGAGGCCTTAGAAAGATATTCGGCCGACGGCCTCCGGGTCTTCATCCTGAGCAGTCACTACCGGCGGCCGCTGCTCTTCACCGAAGAGGCAGTGCAGGCGGCCACCCGGGGGGCCGAGCGGCTGCGGTTCGCCGCCCGGGAGCCGGCCCGGGGCGACGGTGCCCTCGACTTCGACCCGGCCCGGTTCCGGGCCCGGTTTATCGAGGCGATGGACGACGACCTGAGCACTCCCGAGGCCCTCGCCGCCACCTTCGACCTGGCCCGCGAGATCAACCGGGCCCGGGAGGCCGGCCAGGACATCCGCCCGGCCCAGGAAGTGCTGCTTGAACTGGCGGGGGTGCTCGGCCTGCGGCTCGAGGCTCCGGCCGCCGACCTGGCGGCCCGGCCGTTTATCGACCTGCTGGTTGAAGTGCGGTCGGCATTGCGGATTGCGGAGCCGGCGGCTCTTCGACCTCTCCGACCGGATCCGGGACCGCCTCCGGGAGCTGGGGGTCATCCTGGAGGACACCCCGCAGGGTACCGTCTGGCGGGTGGGCCGTGGCGGTTGAACGGATCTGGGGCCGCAACCCCGTCCTTGAGGCCCTCCGGGCCGGGACCCGCGTCCGGAAGGTGCTGCTTGCCCGCGGCGTGGCGCCGTCCCGGCCGATTCAAGAGATCCTGGAGCTGGCCGCCGCCCGGGGGATCCCGGTCGAATACGTCGAGCGGGACGAGCTTGACCGGTTCACCGAGCTTGACCGGTTCACCCGCTACCACCAGGGGGTGGTGGCCGAGGTCCGGGAATTTAGATACGCCGAGCTTTCCGACCTGCTGGACGCCGCCGCCCGGAAGGGCGAGCCGCCCCTGCTCCTCGCCCTCCACTCGGTCCAGGACCCGCAGAATCTGGGGTCGCTCATCCGGACGGCCGACGCCGCCGGCTGCCACGGGGTGGTGATCCCCCGGCACCGGGCGGCCCGGGTTACGGCCGCGGTCGAAAAGGCCTCGGCCGGGGCGGTCGAATACGTGCCGGTGGCCCGGGTTACGAACCTGAGCCGGGCGCTGGAGTGGCTCAAGCACCGGGGTGTCTGGATTGTCGGCCTGGAGGCGGACGGCCCCGAGCCGTTTTACGCCGTCGATTACGGCCTGCCGACCGCCATCGTCCTCGGCGGGGAAGGGACCGGGCTGGGCCAGGTCGTCCGGTCCCACTGCGACCGGGTTGTCCACATCCCGATGCGGGGCCACGTCAACTCTTTAAACGTCGGGGTGGCCGGGGCCATCGTCCTTTACCACGCCTACCTGATCCGGGCCGGCGTCCTGCCCAGGCCCCGGGTCCCGAGCCGGGGCTAGGCCGACCCGGCAGTCACCTCGGCCCGGTCGGCCCGGAGCCGTTTAAGGCGCTCGACGTTCTCCCGGTCCGGTCCCTTGTTGTCCAGCCCCGGGACCTCCAGGATAAACGGCAGCTCCCGGAGCCTCGGCTCGGCCAGGATTACCCGGAAGCCCGCAAGGCCGATCTGGCCGTCGCCGATATTCTCGTGCCGGTCGACCCCGGCGCCGAGGGGCACCTTCGAATCGTTGGCGTGGACCACGACCAGCCGGTCAAGGCCGATGAGGCGGTCGAACTCGTCGAGGGTCCGGCGCAACCCGTCCGGGTCGGCGACCGGGTAGCCGGCGGCAAAGAGGTGGGCGGTATCCAGGCAGATTTTTACCCGGTCCGGGCTGTCGGCAGCTGCCAGGATATCGGCCAAGTCCTCGAAGCGGTGGCCCACCGACTCGCCCATCCCGGCGCTGTGTTCTAGGACCAGGGCCGGGCCTTCCGGGGCTTCGTGAAGGACCCGCCGGATCGCGGCCGCCACCTGGGCCTTGGCCTCGGGCAGGGGCCGACCCCGGGCGCTTCCCAGGTGGACGATGACCCCCTCGGCCCCGATGGCCGCCCCGACCCGGAGGTACTGCACCAGCGACTCAACCGAGCGGGCCAGGATGGTCTGGTCCGGCCCGGCCAGGTTTATCAAATAGATCGCGTGCAGGTAAACCGGCCCGATTCCGGCCTCGGCCCGGCGGCGGACGAAGGCGGCGCAGTCCCCGGCCTTCGGCGGGTTGAACCGCCAGGTCTGGGGCGGACTCAGGAAAAACTGGACCGTCTCGGCCCCGAGCTCGAGGGCCCGGTCGATGCCCTTCGGCAGGCCGCCGGCCACCGAGACGTGGGCGCCGATGGGGGGACGAAGTTTCTTTTCGGCCATGCTCGTTCGCCTCCGCAAAACTTTATCAGGTCCGGGCGCCGGTCTGCTATCCTAACCGTCGGGGGAACCGACGGATGACACCGGATGTGGCCCTTGTCTACACCGTCCACGACCCCGAGTTTCGCATCGGCCGGGTCCTCCAGGCCCTCCTGCCGGACCTGAACCTGCCGTACCGGGGCGCCTACGGCACGGCCAGCCCGGAAACCGCCGACGCGACCGTAAGCCTGCTTGAAAAGCTCGGGCCGGTCCGGCGGGACACGGCGAACCGGGCCATCGGGGTGGCCCGCCGCCAGGCGTTAAAGCTTGCCCTCGAAGGTCCGGCCGGTTATTTTCACTACTGCGACCTGGACCGGCTTCTGCACTGGTGGCGGACGTATCCGGACGAGCTTCGGGCCACCGTTGCCCGCATTCCCGGCTGCGACTACCTGGTGGTCGGCCGGACCGACCGGGCGTTTCAGACCCATCCCGAGTGCCAGCGGCTCACGGAGGCGATAACCAACCGGGTTGGGACGCTGCTTCTGCGCCGGTTTTGGCCGGACGCCCCCGGCTGGGATTTTGCGGCCGGGTCGGCGGCCCTGAGCCGGGCGGTGGCGGCCCAGATTCTGGCCCGGTCCCGGGCCGAATCGAATGCCACCGACCTGGAGTGGCCGGTTTTGGCGGCGGCTGCCGGCCACCGGGTCGAGTTTGTGGCGGTGGAGGGCCTCGAATTCGAGACGGCCGACTATTATCCGGACGAGGTAGCCGCTTCAGGGTCGGTCGACGCCTGGGTTGAGGCCCGCAGCACCCTCGACGAATGGATTGCCCGGACCCGCCTCACCTACGAGAGCCTCCTCGCCGCCCGCGAGGCCCTGGGCCGGGGCCCGTCTAAATGACGTTATCCGTCAGGTTCTTCACCTGGCCGAGGACCTGCTTTTCGACCCAGCGTCGGTCCGGCAGGACGTAAAAATAGACCGAGTCGGTGGCCGGGTCGATGATGCGGTCGAGGCCGGCCTTAACTTTTGCCAGCCGGCTTTCGGTGAGCTCCCCCTCGAAGGCGCTGTTCTGAACCCAGTGGAGGTGCCGGCGCAGGTAATTGCAGACCCGGCTTACCCGTTTCTGTTCGACGTCGTAGACCACGATAACGTACACGGCCGGTGCTTCGGACTACCACCAGGCCCGCAGGGCCCGGTACGGCTCGATGCCCAGCAGGTGCTTTACGAGCTTATAACACTCGATCCGGATAAGGCCCCGGTAACTCACGTTGCGGCCGAGCCGGCGGTGCCGGACGGTTGTCCGGAGCCGTTCTTCGAACTCCCTGACGACCAGCCTCCGGCCGGCTTCGTCCAGGTAGGCGTAGTTAACCCGGGCGAGGAGGTGTTTTTCGGAGACCATCCCGGTATTTATCAGCCGGAACACCAGCTTATCGACGATAAGCGGCTTGAAGACTTCGGCGATGTCCAGGGCCAGGGAGAACCGGCGGGCGCCGGGGGCATGGAGAAAGCTTACGGTCGGGTTCAGCGGCGTCCAGTAGATCTGGCTGAGGACGGCGGCGTAAAGCAGGCTGTTGCCGAAGCTGAGCAGGGCGTTAACCAGGTTATCGGGGGGCCGCTTCACCCGACCCTCGAAGGGCGTCTCGAGCCGGAGGACCTCGTTAAAAGCCTGGTAATAGCTGTTGCGGACCCGGCCCTCAATCCCCATGAGGGCCCCAATGTCCGGGGCCCGCTCGATCGCGGCGGCCTCGGCCTCCATCGAAGCCAGGGCGTCTTCAACCGGGCGGCCCCGGTTCCGGTAGTAAGCCAGGTTCCGGTGCAGGTTCTGGTAGGCGCCCTGAACGATCTCCCGGGCGATGACCAGCCGGCGGGCCGGGTCGGTGCTGTGCTGGACCTGCCGGATCAGGACCTCGCCCGAGACGTTGCCCTCCCGCGGGTAGAATGAGCCGGTGTAAAACCCGTGGTAATTAAAAACGTGGACCGGAATCTGCAGCCGGCCAAGGAAATTAAGCAGTTTAGTGTTAAGAGATATCTCGCCGAAAAGGTAAAGCTCGGCGACATCCTCGACGGGGATGATTTTGCGGCCAGCCCCGTCGGGGGTGGGGGCGTCAGCCTCGTCCGGGGGCAGGCCAGCTTCGCCGTCGGGGTCGTCTTCGGGCTCGGGCGGCTCTTGCGGGTCCGGTGGTTCGAGGTAGAGGGTATTTTGCTTTCGGCGCAGCCGGCCGCTCCGGAAGATATAGTAAGCCTGGGGCACGGCCGACTACCCCCAGCAGAGCTCGGCGTAGGCGCAGACCCGGCAGATCGGCATAAAATCGACCTGCGGTGGGTCGGGCATGGCTTCGACCTGGGCGACGCCCCGGAGGGCCTCGGCGACCCGGGCCTCCAGGTCCGGGGTGAGTTTAAGCTCCTCCCGGCGCCGTTCCCGTGGGAACCTGAGCTCGCCGCTGAGGTCGCCGGCCCCGAGGCGGCGCAGGTAGGCGAGGTAATAAGCGAGCTGGAGCCTGGCGGCGTCGGCGAGTTTTCGGGAGTACTTCACTTCGAGGACCTTATTTTCGGCCTCGAGCAGGTCGATTTTGATGAGGTTATCGATGAGGAGTTCCCGGCGGCGGGATTCCGGGTAGGCCTGCTGGTGGAAGAGGCGGCCGAGGGCGACCCGGTCCGAAAGGGGCTCGAGCCGGACACCCCTGGCAAAAAGCCACAGCTTGCGCGGACACACCGCCCAGTAATTCACCTTCGTCCCGTTCGTCCGCAACTCCTCAAATTCCTCATCTGTGATCGGGCTAGATGATATTGACATCGAGGTCAACCTCCTCTGGCAAGAGACCCAGTTCGTCATCGTACGCAGCGTTCGCCAATAGCGTGCGATTAGAGACCTGCTTTATCCGTCCTTGCTCATTGAGCATGCGGAAGGTGCCCAGTGGAATCGGGACAAGCAGCTCGGATGCCAGAAGATAACGTTTTTCTTCCTGGTAGCTGACAAATTCGTTGTAAAACCGGCGTGGCAGTACTTCAACGCTCTGAAACAGGCTATAGAATTCTTCTTTAGCCTCGGGAAAGTGGCACAGCGGCCGTAATGCGTCCAGAACGTGTCTGAATGCCTCCCGGGCGGATTCAAATCGTGAGCGCTCCGGCTCGGTCCAGCCGTCACGGTAAACATCCCGAACCCAGCGACTTCCCACTTCAGTACTTAGCAATATCCCGTCGGCCGGTGCCGCTTCCAGGGTGCGCCTTAGCCACTCCGGCCGGTAGACCCACTTTAGACGGTCGGCATCGTATTGACGTGCCACATGAACCTCGACCCCACCGGCATGTTCCCCGTAGCGATTGACACGGCCAAATCGCTGGAGCAGGTCGTCAACCGGGGCGACCTCGGTAAAAATCATGTCAAAGCTTATGTCGAGCGAAACCTCAATAACCTGGGTTGCCACCAGTATCTGGATCCGGGATATATCCTCGCCCCGCAAGGCCTTGATTACTTTTTGTTCGCGAGTCACCCGGTCGCGCCGGGTCAACCGGCTGTGCAAAAGGTAAACGCCCTCGACCTGCTGGCCCAATGATCTGAAAAGGTCCTGGGCTTGAGCAACCCGGTTGGCCACAACCAGGACCCTCCGGCCCTCCCTAGCTGCCCGGACCACTTCCGGGCTGAGTTGCTCAAGCGTTGCGTCCCGCCAGCGAAGTCGGTGACGGGCTGTCGTCAAAAATCTGCAAGCCCATTCGTCAAGGCCCGATTGTCCCAGGACAAAGTCGGCTGCCTCGCCGGCGACGGCCTCCTTAAGGAGCGTCTTTAGGAATCCGGGAAATGTGGCGCTCATAAAAAGGCACCGTCCGCCGAGCTGCTTTATCACCCGCACCATTTCGAGGATAAGGGCCACAACGTGCGAATCGTAAGCATGGATCTCATCAAAGATAAAAAGGCCGCCGACCATTTCGCTGAGTCCGATTTCGAAGCGGGGCATGCCGAAAAGCCATTTAAGAAGCTGAAAAGGGGTCGCAACCTTCACAGGTTTGTGGACCAGCCGGTTTAGCTCCGCCTCAGTCCTTGCCGCGGCATATGCCGTTTCGTATTCCCCAGATTTTTCGAAGTATTCGCGGAATAGGTAGTCAAGGGCCCGGGAATGGAGCACGCCGACATTATCCCGGCCGAAATATTTTTCGAGCGTATCGGCCATAGCCTCGATGCTGGCCTGATATGGCAGCAGGGCAGCAGGTAAAATACCCGCTCACCGCCGCGGCGGTTACGGAACACCCAGCGCAGGGCTGCCACCGTCTTCCCGGAGCCAGTAGGCGCTTCCAGGAAAGCATCCCCTTCGTGCTCACCCAGCAACTGCTGGAAGCGTCGTAGCGCCGGGAACTCCGGTCGGGGCAACGCGGCCCTGAACTCAAGGACGCCCGCGCTCACCGCATGGTCTGCGGCCATAAGCCAACCCCGGGTCAGCAGGACTGCAACCGCTTCCGGACTGTCGGGCAACTTAAGGGCATTTAACCGGCCCTGAATCTCCTTCAAGAAAGCGGCAGGCGGCTCGAGGGCGGCAGGCTCCCAGGGGAGCGGCAATTCTTTCAGGTCTGGGTGGGCCTGCCAGAACTGGCGCAGCCAGCCCCAGTAAGCCTCCAATTCAAGGGCCCTGGACCGAAACTTCTTAACGGCTTCGGCGACGATATCCGGGTCTGGGAGCGGAACCCACCCCGAATTGCTCCGGAGCTCCTGGTCGTCTATATCGCGATGATGGGTAAGCACCGCGGCAACGGCTAGCGCCTGCTCGTCAAATCTGAAGGCATTTAACAACAGGGCGGCCGAAAGCACCTCATGCCGGAATTCCCAGCGGTATTTCGGGTCGTGGAGGGCGCGTTGAAAACCTTTCGTAGCTTTACCAAGGTCATGGGTTATGGCGGCCAGCACCAGCGCTTTTGAAACCGCCTCGGCCAGCGACTCTCCCAGCAAAGAGGCCCAGTGCCGCCGGTATGCCTGGACCACGGCCCGGACGTAGGCAGCCACCTGCTCCAGGTGAACATCCAGGTGAGCCGACGGCTCACCGGATTTGGCCAAAGGTACCCCGTGCCCGGCGTCATCGAGTCCATCCGAGCCGCACGGGTCTATTGACCAGGACTGCTGGTCCTTTCCCTTATCCACTCCTGTCTCCAGACTGGTAGGACCGTGCCAATCTCCGTATCTCGGACAAGCCAACCGTCGGCCCGGACCAGCACCGGCCGGCCGCGAGCGTCGACGACCCCGAAGATGTGGTTTCCCAGCCGCCGGCGGTAAGGCTCGGCTGACAGGGCTATCGGAAGGCTATGGAGCCAGACCGCCCCGTGGCCGCCCACGGCCCCCACCAGCTCCGTTTCTACAGTTGCGACATCCTGGGTCCGGCCGAGCAGGAGCTGATAGCGGGGCCGCCGGAAAGGATCAGCCCAGTCCGCCGGTAGATAAAGTGTAAGGCGAGGCCACACCAGAAACTGGCGGTTTAATACGTTACGGTCAGCGAACTGAGGTGCCTCGTCGGGTTTTTTACGCTCGACCTGCGTGATGGCCTCTACGTCAAACGCCTGACCTTCATACTCCAGCCGATAAGCGAACCATGCGACCCCGTCCGGGGCCACCCATTCGCCCTTGGCCGCCGCGAGGAGGCCGTAAATTGTAGAGATCGGCGGAACCGGAAGCGTGAGCTGGTACCCGACGAAGTGGGGTACCCGAAATGAGGCCGTGTAGGCCGTCAGGACGACCCGAATCCCGTCAAGCATACGAGTTTCCCGGCCTCAAGGAATATAACTTTCAAAGATCGCAGCCACCGTCCTCGCGGCCTTGTCAAGCGCCTCCTGAGGCGTTCCGACAACGTCTATGTGGGTGCTGAAAAGCTCATCAGACCGGAATGCATCCAGAACCTGCTCCTCGTTGGCAAGAACCGTGGGCCGGTAGCCGAAGAATATCCCCTTACCGTCATCCACCAGCAGCCGCTCCTTATAGTCCTCAAGAACCGACCGGAGCCGGGGCAGGTTGAGGTTAACCCGCTCGTAGTTCTCGTCGGGCTCGAAGACCCGCTGGAACGGAGCGTTGCCGCCGTCGAGGAAGCCAACCAAAACAACCACCGGCGTTACATCCGAAAGATTACGGGCCAGGTGGGCCCCACCCCGAAGCTGCTTAAGGGCCATGAGAATATTCTGTACCCGCCCGATGCGCACATCCTTGCCCAGACGGTAAACCGTCCGACCGTTTATCGTCTCGCGGGTGAGCTGACCCTCGTAGTTTGACAACAGGTCTTCTGAGAGGTCGCACATCTCCCCGACTTCGAACCGACCGACGTCGCTCAGGGAGACCGTGAATACCCCTTGCAGAAACGTCGTATAGTGTTCGGCCTCAAACGGAATGATGTCCGATCCCGCCGGCAAGTTTCGGGAAAAATGACCAAAATCGCTGGTGATAACATTGGGCAGGACCGAGATTAGAAGGCTGTTCTTAAGGGGTGAGACCCGCCGGTAGGTCCCCGTGGCTCCGGCTTCTTGGGCTTCGTCACTGCCGCGGCCACGCCTCGACCGCTTCCGCGCCGCCATGTAACCGAAAAGGTCATCTTCTTCGTAAGTAATCGGGTCTCCCTTTGTGTAAGCGCTTTTAGCCTCTCGGGTCACCTCACTCGGCTTCCAGCCGAAATCTTGATACAGCACCTCTCGCCACCAGCGCCGCCAGGCCTGCCCGGACACATACGGATATCTCAGCCGACCTATACGAATTTGCTTGACGACAACCGCATTGTCCGCCCGGGTGCCCTGGTCCAGCCCGGCATTGTTCAGGGCCGCACCATTGGCCTCAATCAACACCGCGCCGGTCACAACCGGATATGCCATGAAACAACACCTCCTTTTTGATTCCTTTACAGATTAAGACTATTCGCCTCCTGGCCAACAGCGATCTCTTCAGCTTCCTCGGGTAGCTCCTCCCGGGCCTTATCGAAGAGAAACGCCAGCAGGTAGTCCCGCAGAAGCCACAACCGCTGCCGGTCGCCGAAGGGCGCTAGGAAGATAAAATCTTCGAAGCTGATGGCGCCCCGCTGGACCGCAGTTAGATACGTTGCTCGGATTCGGTCGGTACTGCGCGCCGTCTGAAGCTGGGCGATCCAGCGGCCCGGATTTGGCAGGCCGCCCAGTAGCCGCTGCCCGACCTGCTGAAGACGTGCGAGAGTTTCGTCAGCAGTCACCAACGGTGACTCGGTCAGTCGGGGGAACTCTTCACCCCGCTTCTGGCAGCGCTGCCATTCGTAGATGACCCCGAGCAGGATGTCTCGAACTTCGCTGGCACTTGCATCTTCGTTAGGAGGTAAAAGGGTATAAAATTCCTCGTGATTCAGCCATCCGGCCCGCACCAGCCGAAGTAGCGCGGCGTAAACCTCGTTTCCGGTCCGCGCTCCCTGAAGCTCATTAACTATCTTTTTGACATCATCAGCCCGGGCAATGTCGACGCCTAGCCTTTCAAGGATTGCCAATCGTGAAACAGGCATACTCTGCACCTCCAGAAGATAGCAACGGTGGCCCAGCCAGCCGCCCCTGAGCCCATCCCCGCCTGGGTCCAAGCAGGGCCCAACGATACTTCGGCCAGCCAGCAGCCGGTCAGCGACCTCCCTTACAGATCCGGTACGGGCTCGGCGTTCCCGGTCATCCGTAAAGTCTCCGGCGATGACCAGAAGGTCCCGCCAGAAGCGCTTGAATCCGCCCTCCGATTCCAGCCGGAGCTTTACAAGAAAGCGGAGTAATTGGTTTGGTATGGGCAGGGCGTTAACGAATCCGCCACGGTTATCGTTGGAAAATATATACGCCACCGTTGGCGTTGGGTTCTGATAGGCAGCTTCGAGCTCTGTACTGAATCGCTCAAGAAGCTCGCAAAGCAAATAAAGTACGGTTCCGGCTTCCCCGGCCGTTTTCCACTCGCTGTAGAAGTCGAGTGGTTCGTTCCGGGCAATTGCCTGGTTGAAATGCTGCCAGCCGTAGATCGCTGCTATCTTCAGGGCGACCCCAGGCGCCTGAGTGTGCAGGAACCAGAGCCGGTTGGTCACCCCGGTCCGCATTACCGACATGGGCAGGAACCGCACCGCCAGGGCACACAGGCCACACACCTGCGCACCCCATCCCAGGCCCGGGTAGAAATTTACAATGCCTTTAAGCAGGGGCATTTTATCGTTGCGCAGGCTAGTTAATAATTCACCCGGGTACCAGTTGCCGCAGGCTGTGCAGGAGGCATCTCCGACGGTTGCTATCAGACAGGCCTGAGCCCGTTTAAGGTCAGCCTCAACGGCTGCCTTGAACTTGGTCCGGGCCCCGTCGGTACCACCCTTCCAGTTGGAAGGATTCACCAGCTCGCTGTTCGGGAACACCTGGGAAAGTGGCCCTTTAACAAAAGCCTTCCCGGCAATTCCCAATCCCAATGCCTGGTCGCTTAACAAGATACGAAACAGCTCCTGACAAGCCCTGTCTAAATGGTTGGCGTCCAGTTTGTCGAGGCTTGAAACGTTGGCGGCTGCCGCCAGCGCCGCAAGTCCTGCATCCACGAACGGATGGCCTGTCCACCGAACTCGTCTCATAAGCCTTACCTCTCTGCTCCAGCCGGTTCCCATGGTTCGATGGCACCGGCCGCCGCATCAGTCTCAGGACCGGTCGCGAGCGGGGCCGGCCTCGGTCCAACATACCGCAGCATGCCGAAGCCCTGGGCGGTGCGCTCGCCGAGACCGGCCTCGTAGGCCAGCCGCAGAAGCGGCCCGGGACCCCGCATCCGCAACGTTAACTGCCAGCCGCGCACCTTCACCCCGTGGCTCGTAAAAAGCCGAGATTTAAATCGCCCAAGCACCTCGAACTCCACCGGCTCCTGGCCCATCACAAGCTCGCACGCTTCGGCCTTCGGCGCCGGAACCGCCCGGCCTCATCCGCCCCCTCACCCGTGGACACCACCAGCGGCGAGAGGGTCGTAAAAATCGCCTCCGACCCAAATTCGGGCAGCGGCTCCACCCCGATGCGAATGAGGGACGCCCGCAGCGGCCCAACCCGCACCTCGCCGAGCCCAAGCAGGCCCCCGGCCAGCGCCTCGACCACCCCGATAACCGGCGACGAAAACCACCACCTCACCTCCCCCGAAATCTCCAGCCCCGCCCGGTAAACCTTCGGCCGAAGACGGGGGTAAAGCAGCGAGAAAGTAAAAAGCCGGAAGCGCTTTCCGCCCCCGGCAAACCCATCATCGTGGACCCGCTGGGCCACCGCTGGGCCAGCTCCGGGTTGTAGCCGGCCAGGGCCAGGTAAACCAGGCCCTGCAGGTAGTTCAGATAGTCCCAGCTCAACAACCCCCGCTCAAACCAGAAGTCAACCACCAGCCTCACATCGCACCGCCTGCTTTCTCCATCGCTTTCAAAGCTAGCACATTAGTTCGGTTTTGTCAAGGGGCCGGACACCTGGGTATCTGCCGTAGCTCCGCCGGCCGGGAATTCCTGCCAGCCGCCTGACGGATACATTGTCTCGTTGGCTGATTATACCGCAGCGTCCGCCGTCATGCAAACAAACTTTTGGCTAATTACCGGGGCTCACTCCCCGGCCGGCCAGACCGCTCGGCCGTCAGACCAGAACGTCAGCCGGCCCCCAACCGGTAAGGTCAGCCCGGCCCCGGCCGCATCGTCCCCGGACCCGACCACGTACCCGACCGCCTCCAGACCGTCCGGCACCGGCCCGGCCAGGACGACCACCTCGGCCCCCAGAGCCTCCCCTGGCGGTTCCCCGGCCGATTCACCTGTCGCAACGGCCACATCGGCCTGGCCCACCGTCAGCACCACCCAGCCCCCCTCCCCGCCCGGCCCGGGGTAGACCCGCACCTGTAAACCGTCCCCGACCCGGAATTCCGGCTGGCCGGCCAAATCTCCGGCCGTGACCACCCGCCCAACCGTGAACTCCCGGCCCAGGGCCGAAAGGGCCGCCGACTCCTGCCGGCCCGGGTCGGTCCAGACGACCAGGTCCAGGTTCCGGTCCCAGGCCGGCAGCCGGCCTGACAGGGTCCGGACCAGGCTGGAGGCCGCCCCGGTCGACCCGACGAGCACCCTTAATCCGTGGGCCTCGACCAGCACCAGCCGCCGGCCGCCCAGGTCGTAGACATCCACCCGGGCGGGGTGGGGCAGGAGGGTGGCGGCCAGCAAGGCCCCGCCTGCCAGGCCCACCGGGGCCAGCGGCCAGGTGCGAACGACAAGGGCTCGGGCCGGGCCAAACGCCAGCGCCCCCACAACCCCCAGCCAGACGGCCGTCTCCACCCCACCCCACGGCCCGACCCCGAACGCGGCCCCCGGCAGGTCCGAAAGGACCCGAACCGCCCCCAGGATATACCCCAGCGGGAGCCTGACCACCAGGGCCAAGATGTCGGCGACCGGACCCAGGGGTCCGGCGAGGGCCAGGACGGCCGACCCGAAGACGGCCGCCGGCACCGCCGGGGCAATAACCACGTTTGCGGGAATCGCCACCGCCGAGAGCATCCGGAACCCGGCCAGAATCACCGGCGTCGTTGCCGCCCAGGCGGCGGCCGTCACCGCCGCCACATCCGCCGCCCCAAGCATGACCCGCCGGACAAGCCCCGGCCGGCCCTGGCCCCCAAGCCGGGGGGCGTACCAGGCCTGCATGGCCGGTGCCAGGAAGATGATACCGGCAGTTGCCAGGACGCTCAGCTGAAAGCTCAGGTCGGAGATAAAGCCGGGGTCGGCCAGGAGCATGGCCGCCACCGCCAGCCCGAGGCCGTTCGCCGGCCAGCCCGGCCGGCCCAGGGCCACCGCAACCAGGCCGAGCACCCCCATGATTCCCGCCCGGATGGTCGGCGGGCTGAGGCCGACCAGGCCGATGTAGAGGCCGATGCCGAGCAACCCAGAAGCCCAACCCCACCTGGCCCCGAAGAGCAGGCGGCCCACCCACAGGCAAACCGTTCCGACCAGCCCAACGTTGTAGCCCGAAACGACCAGGATGTGGGTGGTGCCGGTCCGGTTGAACGCCTCCTGGGCCGCTGCCGAAAGGCCGGACCGCAGTCCCAGCACCAGCCCTTCGGCCAGGGCCGCCTCGTCGGCCGGCAGGCGGCTTCGCAGGTTTGCCCCGAGCCAGCGGCGCACCCGCCCCGCCAGGGCCGCCGGCGAATCCCCGGGTTCGACGGCCAGAACGGTCCCGTCGTAAACAATTCGGCTCACACCCCGGGCCGCAAGCCAGGCCCGGTAGTCGAAATCCGGGGTCCGGCCGGGAACCCGCAGGGTGCCGCTGATGACAACCCGGTCGCCCGGCAGAACCGGCCCGGCGTAAGCCGTCCGGACCACCACCCGGCCGCTGGCCAGCTCGGTGCCGAGGTCCGACCGGCGGCTTTCAAGGTCAACCCAGAGCTCCTGGTCCCGGCCGCGGGCCGCCGGCTCCTGAAGGACGGTGCCCTCAAAGACGGCCCGGGTCCGGTCCGGCACCGTGGCGGGCCAGCCGGGGTCGGGCGCCGGGCCCAGGGCCAGCCGGACCCAGACGAGCCCCAGGGCGATAAAGCCGAGGCCGACCTGCCGCAGCCAGAAGGTCCGGTTGACCAGGATAATGGCCAGGCCGGCCAGGGCGATGATAACGGCTGCGGCCGGGTCGGCCCGGCCGGCCGCCCAGGCTCCCAGGATGGCCCCGGCCCCTGCCCCCAACGGCCCTATAATTCTCCCGGGAGAATGGGGTGTTTAAGCGCCTGGTCCGGTCTGGGATTCGGCATTGGCCTCTTTCTGGCCGTGGCCCCCGGCCGGCCCTGGTGGCAGCGGCTGGCGGGCCTTGCGCTGGTCTGGACCTTCTTTTTCTTCATCGGCTACTTCTGGGTTGTCGGGGCCGTGGCCCAGTCGACGCAGTTTGCCGAGGCCGGCAGCACCCAGCGGATTGATGACATCACCGTTGCCGCCGTTCGATTTTTCAGCCAGGCTGCCCTTTACGGGGAAGGTCTGGCCGTTCTGGTCGCCGGGGCCCTCGGCCTCTTCTTCCGGGCGCGGGGTGGCATCCGTTCGGCCCTCCCCGGCCTGGCCCTGCTCTTCGCCCTGGCCCCCGGCCTCCCCCTGATGGCGGCCCTGGCCGGGATTCTTGCCTACAGCCAGTACCTGACCGGAAGCCCGGCCTTCGCCGGGGCCGCCACCGAACTCCTGGGCTGGCTCGCCCTCTCCGCCCTGAGCGTTACAGCCGGTTTCGTCCTGTCGAGACTGACAGCCCACCACAGGCCCTAAGGTCCAACCCGCACAGCATCCGAACCGGCCACCGTCCTGAGCCGTTCCAGCTCGGGAAAGCGATACAGCCCAACCAGCAGGTCATACTGACCGGCCTCAAGCGTCTCCGGCAACCGGACCCGGTAGCGGGTGCCTATCAGGTCGCCAGGCTGCCAGCCGAAACTTGCGTCCAGGGGTCCATCAGCCTGAGCCACCAGCCGCCCATCCACCACCAGGTGGTGAAAAACGTGTAAGCTGCTCGGAGGCTCCGGCCTCTCATAGCGCCAGAGCCCAACTACTTCCAGCTCGCCCCTAGGCCGGGCCTGCCCCCGGACAATAACCTGCTCCAGCCTTACACCCTCTTCCCAAACGGCTACCGGCGACCCCAGGGACAGTGGTTCCGAACACACCAGTGGCCATGGAGCCGCCCCGGAGTCTTCGGTCCGGGTCTGCCCCAGTTGCCAGACTCCAAGCTCGGGCAAAACCTTAGTCGGCGCCGCCAGAAAGCAGGCCCCGCCGGCCGGAACCAGCAGGGCTTTGCCCGGGTCCGAGGCCCGCACCGGCCGGCCGATAAGCCTTGAGACATACTCAAGCAAGTGGGGCTCATCGGTCAGAACCACCAGCGGGCGACTGCCCGGCCCATCAAAGGTTTGGACGAGCGCGGCCAGGTAGTTGAGATAAGGCCGGACCGATGGGCAGTCCCGGACTACCGCGGGAGCAACGTAAAAGCCGTCTATGGATAGATAGTTCTTGTTCAAGAACTCAATGAGTGGAGAAAGGTATTCTTTAGCCTTAAAGGGTCCGACTTCGGCCCCAATGTGCACCCCCACCACTGCCGGCTCGACCTTCAACCGCTCGATGACCCCGGCCAGACCCCACTCGGCCATCCAGGGCCAGAGCAGGCCGTAGCCGCCCGCCGGGCGCCGGCCCGTCACGAAGTTCAAAAAGATGCCGCCCGGGTAATCGCCAAGGGCTACGTCCGTCCGGCCGCAGGTCAGCCGTTCGGCCACCCGGGCATCGGACTCGAACCAGTCTACCATCTGCCGGTGATAGTCGCCCAGCGCCGGGTCGGCCAGAACCGCCCCTGTCCGAAAGGCGAGCCAGCCCAGGCCCGTAGCCATCAACACCCGCAGCCCCGTGCCAACCACGGCCCCTGGGAAAAGT
>FWWL01003285.1_pt1 | contig 18440 bp, 17 predicted proteins | sample 2228331 | NCBI WGS metagenome assembly FWWL01 (sample SAMEA103939775, study PRJEB20133) | metagenome
CCGCCAGCCTGAGCTGGTCGACCTCGGCCCGGCCGCAGCTCGGGCAGGCCACCAGGGTAACCCCCCGCTGGCGGAGGTTCAGCGACTTGAGAATTTCGTAGGCGACAAACACCTCTTCGACCGGGTCGGTCGCCAGGGAGACCCGGATTGTGTCGCCGATGCCCCGGGAGAGAATCGCCCCGATGCCCACGGCCGACCGGATCGTGCCGGTCCGGGGCGTGCCCGACTCGGTGATACCCACGTGGAACGGGTAAGGCACCTTCTCGGCCAGTTTGGTGTAAGCCTCAATGGCCGTCGGCACGTCGAAGGCTTTCAGCGAGACAACGATCTGGTCGAAGTCGAGGCTTTCGAGGATGCCGATCTCCCAGAGGGCCGCCTCCACCATGCGCTCGGCGGTCCGGGGCACGTGGGGCACCTCCCGGCCGGCCCGCTTCGCCTCGAGCTGAATCGGCGCCGGCGGCAGGCTCCCGGCATTTACCCCAACCCGGATGGGAATTCCCCGCTCCTTGGCCTTAAGGACCACCTGCTTGACCTTTTCGGGGTCCCGGATATTGCCCGGGTTAAGCCTGAGCTTATCAACCCCGGCGTCGATGGCCATCAGGGCCAGCCGGTAGTCAAAGTGGATGTCGGCCACGAGGGGGATGTGAATCTGCCGCTTGATCTCCCGCAGGGCCTCGGCCGCCTGCTCATCAGGGACGGCGACCCGCACAATCTCGCAGCCGGCCTCCTCAAGCTCGTGGATCTGCCGGACGGTCGCCTTAACGTCCCTGGTATCGGTTGTGGTCATCGACTGGACCACGATGGGGGCGCCGCCCCCGATGGGCACGCCGCCCACCCAGACCTGCTTCGAAATCCGACGCTGAATCATCGTCCGACCGTCTCCCCACTTATTAAGCGTAGCAGATCATAGTAGCTTACGACCGCAATCATCACCAGCAGGAGCACCAGCCCGGCCAGGTGGGCCAGATTCTCCTTCTCGGGTGGAATCCGGCGGCCGCCCCGGGCCACCTCGATCAGCACGAAAAGCACCCGGCCCCCATCCAGCATCGGTATCGGCAGCATGTTGATGATCGCCAGGTTGAGGCTCAGCAGGGCCGTAAATTCGAGCAGGTAACTCGTGCCCAGCTCCTGGGCCTGCTCGGTAAGCTGATAGATGCCGATGGGCCCCACCGGCTGGGGCCAGATCTGCCGGGCAATGCTGCTTAAAATCTCGTTCTTAAAGAGAACCAGGAGCCGGTAACTCCGCTCCACCCCCTTCGGAATCGCTTCCCAGATCGGGTAAGATTCGGAAACGATTTTCGTATTAATCTGCTGAATCCGGACGCCAACCGGCCCCTGATTGGGCGGCGGATTCCAGCGGGGCGTGACCCGGACCGTCACTATCCGGCCGCTGCCCGGCGGCATCGCCTGTCCGGGAATGACCGCCTGGGGCGGCCGCTCAACCGTAACCAGAATATCCCGGCCCAGGTTCAGGTTGACCTCTTCCTGAAGGTCGAAGAGGTTTCGGATCGGCCGGCTGTTGATTGAGCGGACAATATCGCCGGCCTGCAGGCCGCCGACTTCGGCCGGCGAACCGGGTGCAACGTCGACGATGATGACCTGACCCACCGGCACATCCCGGGGGACCAGGTAGGTGCCGGAAAGCAGCGCCACGGCCAGAACCAGGTTCATGGCCGCCCCGGCCGAGAGGATTACCAGCCGCCAGAGGGGCGGCTGGGCCGCCAGGCTCCGGGGGTCGCTGGGGTCCTCTTCACCGAGCATCTTAACAAAGCCACCGAGGGGTAAGAGGTTCAGCGAGTAGACCGTCTCCCCCCGCCGGACGGCGAGAATCCGGGGCGGAAAGCCGAAGGCGAACTCCAGGACCTTGACTCCGGCGAGCCGGGCCGTGATAAAGTGGCCTAACTCGTGGGCCAGGACCAGGACGCCCAGAACCAGCAGGAAGGTCAGCAGTGGCGGCATTGAACAGCCCCTCTCACGCGGGTTTGGGTTTCATCGTAAAGCTCAAGGATATCCGCCAGGGACGGGTCGGGCCGGGGCGTGTGGGTTTCGAGGGCCTGGCGGATCAGGCCCGGTATCTCCGTGAAGCGGATACGGCCCTCGCAGAAAAGGTCAACGGCGGCCTCGTCGGCGGCGGCCAGCACCACCGGGTACGTGCCCCCGAGCCGGCCGGCCTGGACCGCCAGCTCGAAACACGGGTAGCGGTCAGGGTCGGGCCGGCAGAACGTAAGCGAACGGACCGCGGCCAGGTCGAGGCGGGGAAGGTCGGCGTTCGGTAGCCTCCAGGGGTAGCTCAGGGCGTACTGGATGGGGAGGCGCATGTCCGTCGGGGCGAGCTGGGCCTTGATGCACCCGTCCGTAAACTCGACCAGGGCATGGACCAGGCTTTCCGGGTGGAGGAGGACATCGATCCGGTCCCAGGGGGCCCCGAAGAGCCAGTGGGCCTCGACCACTTCCAGGCCCTTGTTCATTAGAGTTGCCGAATCTATGGTAACCTTCCGGCCCATCCGCCAGGTTGGGTGCTGGAGGGCGTGCTCGGGCCGGACCTCATGGAGCCGGTCGAGGGGCCAGTCCCGGAACGGTCCGCCCGACGCCGTCAGAATGAGCCGGGCGACCCGGCCCGGCGAGAACCGGCCGGGCACCAGGGGCGAGCCCCAGTCGGGGACCGGAATCCCATCGGCCTCCCCGTCCAGACACTGCCAGAGGGCGTTGTGCTCGCTGTCCACCGGCCGAACCTCGCCCCGCCCGGCCCGGACGGCGTCGGCCACCATCCGGCCGCCGATAACCAGGACCTCCTTCGTCGCCAGCGCCACGATCTTGCCGGCTTCCAGGGCCCGGAGGGTCGGAACGAGGCCCGCCCGGCCGCTGGTCGCCACCACCACCGTGTCCACGTCCGGCCGGACGACCATCTCGTCCGGGGGTTCAAGCCGACCCGGTCCGGTCCAGCCGGCCGATTCCGCCCCTTCGAACCAGACCGCCTGGGGCCGAAACCGTTCGGCCTGCTCGACCAGCAAGGGGACATTCTTTCCGGCGGCGAGGCCAACGACCTGCCAGCGGGGAGCGAACCCGGCGATAACGGCGAGGGTCTGGCAGCCGATGGAGCCGGTGGAGCCGAGGACGACGACCCGGCGCGGCGGGATCGAGGCGTTCATCAAGATTGATTATACCCCGATTCGAAGTTCCGGCCGGTCCGGCCGGAGGTTGGCCTCAGCCGTGACCCCTCGGCCAGGGTCGGGCAACATGCCATTCGACCTACGCCGGCAATGGCCACCCCTGAACCTGGCTGTCGGAAGGTTCCAAACCGGGGCCAGCGGCCGCTACACCGGGCGGGCCGCTCGGAAGGTTCCAAACCGGGGCCAGCCGAGCCGGGGTTCAGCGCTGGAGGAGCCAGATGCAGGTGCCGTCGGGGTCCCGCAGGCACGCCGCCCGGGCGCCCCACTCGTAGTCCCGGGGCTCCCGCTCGATGGGGAGGCCCATCGCCCGGAGCTGCTCACAGGCGGCGTCGACGTTCGGCACATTAAAGCTTAGGTGGTCAAGCCCGGCCGGGTTTCCGGTCAGGTCAAACGACCGCACGACCGGGGCCGGGGTAGCGGTCTTAAACAGATAGAGGGCAACCGTACCGGCCCGGACCATGGCCGATTCGGCGTCCTGGTATTCGGGGACGAAGCCGAGGGCCCGGTAGAACGCCAGGCTTTTTTCCAGGTCGGTCACGGCGATGCCGATATTGTCAAGGCCCGTAATCACGGCAGACCTCCCTTCGCCGGATTCTTGGTTCGGGGTCGGGGGCCGGGGGTGTGGTAAAATCTTTCCGGGCGGCCCCGGTAGCCGCCTCCAGGCCCCCATCGTCTAGCGGCCTAGGACGCCACCCTTTCAAGGTGGAGGTCGGGGGTTCGAATCCCCCTGGGGGCACTTCAGGGCCGGCGGGAAGGCTCGGCCAGACCGAATAGCTGCCAGACCACCCGCTCGGCCCAGGCCGTCCCGAAGACCGTCACCGCACCCCCGATTAGAATAAGCGCCCCGCCTACGTACGTCGTCCACCCCGGAATCTCCCTGAAGATAACCGCGGCCAGAATCACCGCCACCAGCGGCTCCACGTAGGTCAGGACCGCCGCCGACTGGGCTTTTACCCGGCCAATGCCACCGTAATAAAGGCCGATCCCAAGGGCCGTGTGCACCGCCCCCAGGGTAAAGAGCAAACCCCACGTCAGCGGCGACGGCACCCCCTGCACCTGAGCGAGAAACGGCCCCAGAATAACCGCCGCCACCACGCAGTTATAAAACGTGACCGTCTCAACCGGCAGCCGCCCGGCAATCGCCTTGGAGGCGACCGTCCGCAAGGCGTAAAAGACGCCCGTTCCGAGCCCGCAAAGCACCCCGACCAGGTTCGGCGTCCCGCCCCCGGCCGCGTTTCCAAGGGCCACCAGGGCGACCCCGCTGAAGGCCAGCACCAGGGCCACCGGTGTCGACCGCTCCAGCCGCTCCCCGATCAAGAACGGCGCCAGCACCGCCACAAAGACCGGCGCCGTATACGCCGCCAGCACCGCACTCGCAATCGTCGTGAGCCGGAACGCGTAGAAAAACAGGAGCCAGTCCATCGCCAGAAAGGTCCCCATCAGGGCCAGCAGGGGACCGTTCCGCCCGAACCGAAACCGGTCCGTCCGGCCGGTGAGGAGAAAATAGGCCCCGAGGACCAGGGCCGCAAACCCGACCCGGAAAAACGCAATCGCCGGGGGCGGCAGGTCGATAAACCGGACAAATATGCCCACCGAGCCCCAGGTGGCCGCCGCGGCGGCTACCTGAAGGTACCCCCGAACGGTCTCAAAATCAGGCGACCCGGCCTTCACGCTCGGCGAACCACCCGGCATCGATGAACCCAAACGGGTTGTCCTGTTCGGCTACGATTTTAAGAAACTGGCGGTCGGCCGGGTCGGCAAACCCCCGCAGGATCACGGCCGCCAGCCGGTGGAACCGGGCCAGGTGCTCCTGAAACCGCCGGGTGGCGTAATCGGCGGCCTGCCCGGTCGAGACTAAAAATGGCCAGTCGCTCGCCTGCAAAAGTATCAGCTCCCGGGCGGCCTGCCGCAGAAAGTCCCCCAGGCTCCCGTCCAGGTCGGCCCCGACGGCCGCCAGCCGCTCCATCATCCGCTCGGCGGCGTGGATGTGGGGCCACATCCAGCGGTTACTGTCGTTGTTCCAGGTGTGGTGTCCCCCACCCTCGCCCCAGGAGCTTTCGGGCAGGTTTATCGCCGCATCCGGCGGGTAGGCCGCAAGGTAGTCGCTTACCCGGACCGCCTCGACCCAGGGGTGCCGGCTGAGCCGCCGAAAAACCCCGGCCAGCCAGTCGCACCCTTCAAACCACCAGTGGCCGAAAAGCTCGGTGTCATAGGCGGCCACGATGATGCCCGGCTCCCCGGACGCCCGAAAATAGGCGGCCAGGCGCTCCTCCAAAATGCCCGCAAAGTGGTCGGCGTGCACTTCGACCCGCTCCCGGGCACGGTCCGGCTCGTAGGGTGCCTTCCGGCCCAGGTCGCCGCTGGCATCGGTTACCCGCCAGTACCGCAGGCCGCTCACCGGGTCCCGGCGGTGGAACTCCCGGTAGTAAAAATCGCCCGGGTAGCCGTGGGTCGCCGACCAGACCTGGAGGCCGGTCTTTTCTTCCCGGCCGAACACGGCCACGTTTGAGTCCCTGACCCAGTACGGCCGGAAAGTGGTGCCCTGCCGTTCGGCCGGCCGCTCCGGGGCCACCAGCCGCCGCTCGGGCACACCGTAGGGCCCAATTGCCTCCCCGGCCGCCTTACCCACCAGCTCGCCCCCCTCAATCGGCCGGGTGTCCGTAAAGAAAAACCTGACCCCCTGGGCCTCAAGGAATTCCTCGAGGCCCGGCTTGCGGATGCCGGTCTCGGGGTGGATAAATGCCGGCCGGTAGCCACACTCGGGAAGCCACACTCCCAAGGGGCGACGGCCGAAGTGGTAACGGTGGGCCTCGAGGCCGGTTCGAAGCTGGCCGTAAATGCTCGAATCCCGCTCGAGCAGGGGCAGGTAGGGGTGGGTCGCTGGCCCCCCGAGAATTTCGACGTGGCCGGCATCGGCCAGGGCCCGGAGCCGGGGGATAAGTTGACGACCGTAAGCGTCAAACCGGGATCGGAGCCGGGCAAAGTGGGCGTGCCAGAACCGGGCAAGGCCGGCCATCACCCGGTCGCCAGTCTGCTCAAACCGGCGGGCGTCCAGCTCGGCCAGGCTGAGCCGCTCGTCCAGGTAGACGTCAAAACCGGCCAGGATATCCGGGTCCGCCAGTTGCTCGGCCAGGACCGGCGTAACCCCAATGGTGACCCCGAACTTCACACCCTCGGTCGCCAGGTCCTCAAGGGTGGCAATCAGCGGCAGGTAGGTATCCAGGATCGCCTCGTGGAGCATCTCCTCCCCGTGGGGCCAGCGGCCGCCCCGCCGGACGTACGGCAGGTGGGAATGGAGGACCAGGCCGAAGTAACCTTTCACGACCCTATTACTTTACCCTGCAGCTCCCCAAGCTCGCACACGAGCACCTGTGCCGGCGCAACCACGACCCGCCCGGACCGGACCCGGCCATCAACCTCGACCTGAACCTGCTCGCCGACGGCCAGTTCGGCATCCGGAGCCCTTACAAAAAAGACCCGACCGGAACGTTCAAACCGGACGCCGGCGACCCGCTCTCCGCTCATCGGGCACCCAGAGCCGGCAGGCTCAGGACCAGGTTGTCGAGGGTAAGGCGCGGGTGGACGTTCTGTTCGAGCAGCCGCCGGGCCCGCCGGAGCTGACCGACCGCCCGGAGGATGTCGTCAATACCGAGCTGCCCGGCCACCTGCCGCAGCTCGGCCTCCCGGTCGACGTTGGTAACAAGGTCGGGGACCCCGGCCTTTATAACAAGCACGTCCCGCCACCAGTCGGCCAGGACATCCAGGGCCTCGAGGACTTGGTCCCGGTCCCGGCCGAACGCCTCGGCCAGCTCCTGGGCCCAGCGCAGGGCCGCCGCCGTCTGCCCCGAGGCGACCAGCCCGGCGTGGCGGTCGAGCAGGTTCTCCCGCCACCGAAGCCAGTCGTCGCTGGCGGCCAGGGCGAGCGACCGCCCCACCCGCCCCCGCCCAAGGGCGGCCAGGAGCCGGGCCCGGTCCGGGTCGACCCCCCGCTCCCGCAAGAGGGCCGCAACCCGGCCGGTTCCGACCGGCCGGAGCTCAACCCGCAGGCACCGGGACCGGACGGTCTCCGGCAGGGCCGCGTCGTCGGCCGCAACCAGAATGACCAACACGTGGGGCGGCGGCTCCTCGAGGGTTTTAAGGAGGGCGTTGGCGGCCTCCACCGTCATCGACTCGGCATCCAGGATGATAAACACCCGATACCGGCCGACCATCGGCAGCAGGCTTGCATCGCGGATGAGCTGACGCACCGCCCCGATGCCGACCCGGGTCCCGGCCGACTCTTCGTCCTCATCAAAAACCATGCCCCGGCGAATGACCAGCACGTCGGGGTGGACGCCCCGGTCAACCCGGACGCACTGGCCACACCGGCCGCAGGGCCGGTCGTCCCCCTCGCAGTTGACCGCTTTCGCCAGCAGGGTCGCCAGGGTGGTCTTGCCCACTCCGGGCGGGCCGACGAGCAGATACGCCTGGACGACCCGGCCGGACGCCAGGCTCTGGCGGAGCAGTTCAACCGCCCGTTCGTGTCCGACAATCGGCCAGGGCATGGGTCACTCGACCACGTCCAGGGCGAGCAGGTCGTCGTAAGTCTCCCGCCGGCGAATCAGCCGGGCCCGTCCGCCCGAGACCAGCACAACCGCCGGCCTCAGGGCGGCATTGTAGTTGCTCGCCATCGCCAGACAGTAGGCCCCGGCCGCCGGCAGCGCCAGAAGGTCGCCCGGCCCGACCGGCGGCAAATCGATGTCCCGAATCAAAACGTCGCCCGACTCGCAGTACTTGCCGACCACCGTAACCGGTCCGGCCGGGGGTTCGGCCGCCCGGTTGGCAACCACCGCCTCGTACCGGGCCCCGTAAAGGGCCGGCCGGATATTGTCGGCCATTCCCCCGTCCACCGCCACGTAGGTTCGGACGCCGGGTATGGTCTTTACCGCCCCGACCCGGTAGACAGCCACCCCGGCCGGTCCGACGACCGACCGGCCCGGTTCAAGAACCAGCCGGGGCCGGGCCAGTCCCAGCCTGGCGACCCCGGCATTCACCGCGCCGGCCACCACCTTCACGTAATCGCCAATCTCGGGGACCGGGTCGCCGGCCAGGTACGGAATCCCGAGTCCTCCGCCCGGGCTGAACTCCCGAAACTCAAACCCGTAACGGCGGACCATCTCGCCGGCAAAGTCCAGGCAGGCATCCACCGCCCGCCGGAACGCGTCCAGCTCGAAAATCTGGGAGCCAATGTGGACGTGGAAGCCGACCAGCTCCAGGTTCCGGGCGGCCAGGACGGCCCGGACCGCCTCCTCGGCCTGGCCGGTTGCGATGGGCAGGCCGAACTTGGTGTCGATGACGCCGGTCGTAATGTACTGGTGGGTGTGGGGGTCGATGCCGGGCGTAAGGCGGATGAGCACCGGCTGGCGGCGCCCATCTGCCAGCCCATCAAGGAGGCCCACCTCGTAGAGGCTGTCGACCACGAACCGGCCGACCCCGACCTTAAGGGCAAGCTCGACCTCGTCGGGGGTCTTGTTATTCCCGTGGAAGTAAACCCGGTCCATCGGAAACCCGGCGGCGTGGGCGATGGCAATCTCGCCCCCCGAGACCACGTCGAGCCCCAACCCCTCATCGGCAAAGAGGCGGGCCAGCGGCCGGTTGATAAATGCCTTGGCCGCATAAACCACCAGGCCGTCCCCGTACTGGCGGCCGAGCTCCTCCCGGTACACCCGGGCGCGGGCCCGCATGGTGAGCTCATCAAAAACGTAAAGGGGCGTGCCGAACTCCCGGGCGAGTTCGACCAGGTCGCACCCGCCGACGGCCAGGTGGCCCGCCGGTGTCAGTTCGGCCCCGAGGGGCAGGACCTTTTCAAGACCGGGCTTACCGTGGAAGAGGGTCATTCGATGCTCCTTGTCGGGTTTGCGCTTTTATTTTAGCCGGCGGCGCCGGCCGCAAAGTTATAGAGAAAGTTCACGGCCGACTTCTCAAAGAGGCGCATGCCCTCAACCGTGGCGTACTCGTTGGGGCTGTGGGCCCGGCCGCCGTGGCCAAGGCCGCCCATCGCAAAGGGGAGCCCCAGCTCCTCGGTAAACAGGTAAAACGGCGCCGAACCGCCCAGGTGGGGCCAGATTTCCGGCTCGTAACCCAGGTCCCGGAAGCTCTTGATCAGGGCCTGAACCACTGCCGTCCGAATACTCGTTTTTGCCCAGGGGTAGGCATCGTGAACGATAAGCTCGATGTCGCCGAAGCCGTGGCGGTCCAGGTGCTCCCGGATGCGCCGGATGGTCAGGTCGGGCCGCATCCGGGGCACCAGCCGGCAGTCGAGTTTGGCCCGGGCCTCGTGGGGCAGGACCGTCTTGGTGCCTTCGGCGGTGTGGCCGGAGATGATGCCGTCGATATTGAGCGTCGGCTGGTAAAGATACTTCCTGAGCAGGTCAACCCCGGTCAGGTCGTATTTAAACCGGCGGACCTCGTGGGCCTGAAGGGCCGTCTCCGGGTTAAAGGTTGCGGCCAGCCGCTCAAGCAGCTCCCGGTCCTCGTCGCCCGGCGGCTCGACCTCATCGTAGAACCCGTCGATGAGGATGTGCTTCTGGTCGGGCGCCAGCATCGTTGCGAGGGCGTGGACGAGCCGCCAGGTCGGGGAGTGGAACCAGACGGCGTTGCTGCCGTGGACCGCCCGCGTCGTCGGGCCGCCCCACTCTCCGCCCCGGCAGACCAGTTCGAAAAACACGATCCCCTTTACGCCCAGGTACATGACTACCTTGCCGGTGATGTCCTGGGAGAAGGCGGGGAAATAGACGGCGTCGGCCTTGAGGCGCGCCTTATTTGCCCGGACGAACTCGGGCAGGTGGGGGCTGCCCAGCTCCTCCTCCCCTTCAATGACCAGCTTGAAGTTCACCGGGAACGTGCCGGTGACGGCCCGGCAGGTCTCCAGGACGTTAAAAAAGCAGGCCAGGGGGCCTTTCTGGTTCGTTGCGCCCCGGCTCACCAGGCAGTTGCCAAAGGGCGGAATGGCGACAATCTCGCCCCCAAACGGCGGGACCAGCCAGACCTCCCCGACCACCGGCTGGACATCATACATGCCATAAACCAGGAGGGTTTTCGGGGCCCCGGCGTCCAGCTCGCCGTAAACAACCGGGTGGCCGGCGGTCGGGCACACTTCGGCCCGGCCGCCCAGCCGGACAACCTCCGTGGCCAGAAGCTCGGCCATTTCGCCGATGCCGGTGCCGTCGGCCGATATAGACGGCTGCCTGACGAACCGCCTCACCCGGTCCAGGTGGGCGTCAAAATGGGTGTCGATGTAGGCGTAGAGCTCCTCGAGCAACGGGCGCCTCCCGTCAACTGGCTGCGGCTTCCACGGTATGTTACCACAAAGGGCGACGATTTAAGCCTGGGACCGGGCGCACACTCCACAGTTAACAATGCAGGACGCAGTCGACTGCGTCCTGCACTGGCTACCCGGCGGGTCCGGGGACCGTTCAGGCTTTTACTTCGTCTTCGGTGTGCTTGAAGCCGATTTTCTTGTGGGTGCCGTCGCAGAACGGCTTGTTCTGCGACCCGCCGCACCGGCAGAGCCAGGCTTCCCCGTCGACCATGACCTCCCGACCGCTGGGAAGGACGATTTTAAACTTGCCGCGGACCCAGTAAGGACCATTGTTGGTCGGGGTAATAATTGCAAAATCTTCGGCCACCGCTGTCAGAACCTCCTTCTCTAAAACTCGGCTGGCAAGCAATACCCGGCGAGCACGCCCCGCCGGCCGTTATTTAGTTCTTAACTCACTAACTTTAGTATAGGAACCAGGCCGGCGGGTTGCAACCCGCCGGCATTCCTCAGAACGGGCTCAGCCGCCGACCCACAGGACTTTGAGGCCCCGCACCAGCGGTCCGACCGCCCGACCCCGGACCCGGGCGTCGGCCTCCAGGTACGGCGGCAGGTAGCGAATCAGGGGCGGAATGAGGGGACGCAGCCGCCGGGCCACGCCGAAAACCCGGTCGGCGTACGCCGGCTCCTGGGGGTAACCGAAGCCGCGGGCAACCGGCTCGGGGAGGAGGGCGGCGCTGAACCGCAGGTACCGCCTTAAAACCGGCCTCAGGACGGGGGAAAGGGAAAAAAGCTCGTCGGCCAGCCGGCGGGCCACCGGGAGGACCGTGAGCCCGGCCGCCCGGCCGGTAAAATAAGCCGAAAATTCGGCCCACGACCCCGGAAGCTCCTCGGGAAAGACCCCGAGAAGCAGCATCGAAAGCCGGCTCTCTTCGTAGTAGGCGTCAAGCTCGGCGGCCGAAAGGGGCCGGACCGTTCGCTCGTAAACAAGGCGGGCCGTGTCGGTCAGCGTGGCCCAGACCCAGACCAGGGCCTCCACATCGGTGGCCGCATACGGCGTTCCGTCGGGCAGCCGCCCTTCAATCCGGCGGTGCACCCGGTAAAGGTGACGGGCGGCGGCGATGGCCTCGTCAAGGCTGCCGAACACCATCGGAAAGACCTGCGCAAAGGTCCGCCGGAACCGGCCGAGCGGGTCGCGGGTGACACGGGAGTAGTCGGCAATCGCCTGGGCAACGGACGGGTGGGCCAGCTGGAGCAGGGTTGCCCGGCCGGCCCCGAGGAAGACGAGGGCTTCCCGGTTGACCTCCCAGGCCACCGAGCCAGGACCGTAGAGGCCGGCGCGCGGGGAAGCCACCCGGCGCCTCAGTTCGGCGATGGCGGCTTCGAACTTTTCGGGGGTGACCCGTTCCGGTTGCGTGCCCATCTCTGCCAGAAATATAGGCCGAATCGGGAGGGGCTGCCAGTGCCTCCGGCCGGGCCCGCAGCTTCTAAGTTTGACAGCGGGCGGCCGCCCGGAATATAAGCCGAAGGGGATTATTGTGTTCTTTCGACCGATTACTACCGCCTACCGGCAGGCCGGCCGCTACCGGGAGGTTGCCAACGTCCTCTTCCGCCACGGGTTCGGCTACCTGGTCGACCAGATGGGCCTCGACCACCTGGTCCCGTGGCGACGCCGGCTGTTCGGCCGCTCTCCCGACGGCGTCGTCCACCTGACGGCCGCCGAACGGGTGCGCCTCGTCCTCGAGGAGCTGGGGCCGACAGCTATCAAGCTTGGCCAGTTTTTGAGCGCCCGCCGGGACCTGATTCCCCCCGCCCTGGCCCGGGAGCTCGAAAAGCTCCAGGACGCCGTACCGCCGGTCGATTTCGCCCAGATTCGGCCGGTTATTGAGGCCGAGCTCGGGGCGCCCCTCGACGAGCTGTTCGCCGAGTTCGACCCCGTGTCCCTGGCCGCGGCCTCCCTGGCCCAGGTCCACCCGGCTACCCTGCCCGATGGCCGGCCGGTTGTGGTTAAGGTTCAACGGCCGGGCATCGAGGACCGGATCGAGGCAGACCTGGCGATCCTACACGACCTGGCCGTCCTTCTGGAGCGGCGGACCGAGCTCGGGAAACTCTACGCCCTGAGCGAGGTGGCCGAGGAGTTCGCCCACACCATCCGGGCCGAGCTCGACTTCCGGCTCGAGGGCCACCACGCCGACCGCCTCCGGGAAAACTTTGCCGGCGACGACCGGGTCTATATCCCGGAAGTCATCTGGTCCCACACCGGCCGGCGGGTGCTGACCCTGGAGCGGGTCGGCGGGGTTAAAATCACCGACGTGGCCGGTCTGCGGGCCGCCGGCCACGACCCAACCCTGGTCGCCCAGCGGTTTGCCGAGGCAATGCTCACCCAGGTGTTCGACCACGGCTTCTTCCATGCCGACCCCCATCCCGGCAACATTCTGGTGAGCCGGGAAGGGCGCATCACCTTTATGGATTTCGGGATCGTCGGCTACGTGGACCCGAGGCTGCGGGAACAGCTCGCCGAGATGGCCGTGGCAATGGTCCGCCACGACGTTGACGACCTCGTCCGCCGACTGGTTGAGCTGAGCTTTGTTTCCGGTCGGGTGGATATGAACCGCCTGCGGTACGAGGCAGCCCGCCTGCTCCGACGGTACTATGCCGTGCCGATCCGGGACATCCAAATTCAGCACTCGCTGGAGGAATTTCTGCATCTGGTCCACCGGTTCCGGTTACGGCTGCCGCCGGACCTGACCCTGCTGGTAAAAACGCTCATGACGACCGAGGGCATCCTGATAACCCTTAACCCGTCGGTCCGGGTGGCGGACGTGGCCGAACCGTTCGCCCGCCGGCTGATGGCCGAACGGCTGGCCCCCGACCGGCTGCTCCGGCAGCTTGTCAGCACCCTGGGCGACCTGGCCGTCAACGCCTCGGTCCTTCCCCGCCGGCTGAACACGGTTCTGGGCCAGGCGGCGGCCGGGGAGCTTTCGGTCCGGGTCGGGCGGGCGGAGGCGGAGGTGTCAACGGAGTCGCTGGAGCCTGCCGCCAATCGCCTGGCCCTGGCCCTGGTCGCAGTGGCGGTGACGGTCGGGGCCGTGGTCCTCCTTCAGAACGGGCCCGGTCCCCGCATATTCGACGTTTCAGTTCTCGGCCTGCTGACGGCCGCCTTCGCCGTGTTCCTGACCCTTACCCTGCTCTTCGCGGTGCTGCGTACCGGCAAGCTCTAGCCGGTAAGGGGGAACATGCTATAATTTAGCTAGCTTATCCGAGGACGCGGAGGTAAGTCTTTTAATGGCAACCGCCCTGATCAGCGAAGTGAACGACTCGAACTTCGAGCAGGTCGTTCTCAAGAGCGACAAGCCGGTCGTGGTGGATTTCTGGGCCCCGTGGTGCCAGCCGTGCCGGATCATCGCCCCGATCGTCGAGGAGCTGGCCCAGGAGTATGACGGCAAGGTTCTCTTCGCCAAGCTGAACACCGACGAAAACATGCAGACCACAATGCGGTTCGGCATCCGGGGAATCCCCACCCTGCTCATCTTCAAGAACGGCCAGGAAGTCGGCCGCATCGTCGGCGCCCGGCCGAAGCGGGACCTTAAGAACGAAATCGAACGGGTCCTGGCAGCCTGACTTCACCGACTACCAGGTTTGCCGGGCCGGCTTAACCCAGCCGGCCCGGCAACTATTTCCTCACCCGGCCAGTGCCCCCTGCAGGGCCGCAATCAGGGGTTGTTCGTCCTCAGGCAGGACGGTGCGGGGGTCAAGCAGCAGCCGGTCGGCTTCGACCCGGCCAACCACCGGCGGCGTGCCCAGCCGGAGCCGGCGGGCCAGACCGACCAGGTCACCGTCCCGGGGCCGGACGGCCAGGCCAAACGACGGCAGGGTCTCACCCGGCAGACTTCCGCCCCCGACCGCCGATTCGGTCGGCATAACCTCAACTTCCGCCAGGCCGGCCAGCCGGTCGGCCCAGGCCATGGCCCGGGCCCGGATCTCATCGGCCGGTCTGGAAATCATCCACCAGACGGGGATTTCGGTCAGGGCTTCCCCTTTAACGTAGTGGGTAAGGGTCGCCGCCAGTCCGGCCAGGCAGAGTTTATCGATCCGCACCGCCCGGGCCAGCGGATGCCGCCGCAACCGTTCGACCGGCTCTCGCCGGCCGACAATTATCCCGGCCTGGGGTCCGCCCAGGAGCTTATCCCCGGAGAAAAAGACCAGGTCGACCCCGGCGGCCACACTCTCCTGCACCAGCGGCTCCCTGGCCAGGCCAAAGCGGGTCGTGTCGATCAGACAGCCGCTGCCAAGGTCGTCCAGGAGGGCGATGCCCCGCCGGTGGGCCAGGTCGGCCAGTTCCCCCAGCTCAGGCTCGGCGGTAAACCCGACAATCCGGAAATTGCTCCGGTGGACCCGCAGGATTGCGGCCGTATCAGGCCCGATGGCCGCCTCGTAATCCCGCAGGTAGGTCCGGTTCGTGGTCCCAACCTCGACCAGCCGGGCCCCGGACTGCCGGAGAACGTCCGGGATGCGAAACCCACCCCCGATCTCGACCGCCTGGCCCCGGGAAACGACTACCTCTCGGCCCTGCGCCAGAGCCATCAGCCCCAGCAGGACGGCGGAGGCGTTATTGTTAACCGCAAAGCCGGCCTCGGCCCCGGTGACCTGACAGAGAAGCTCCTCCAGGTGGGTATGCCGGTGGCCCCGCTCGCCCGTTTCCAGGTCGAACTCCAGGTTGGAGTAGCCCACCGCCACCGCCTCGACGGCGGCCCGGGCCGCCCGGCTCAGCGGGGCCCGGCCCAGGTTCGTGTGAATAATGACGCCGGTGGCGTTGATGACCCGGCGCAGGGAAAGGACCAGCAGCCCGAGGCCGCGCCGAACCACCCGGTCGACCAGGGCGTCGTAGTCCGGGGCCGGACTCCCGGCGGCGATGGCGGCCCGGGCCGCCGCCAGCTCCTGCCGTGCCAGCTCCACGACCCGCTCCCGGGGCAGCCCGGCCAGCTGAGCCCCAATCCTCGGGTCGGCCAGCAGCCGGTCGACGCTCGGTAGCTTTCTAAAGGCGGTTTCAGTCATACTACTAGGGTGAAACGCCAGTCAAATGATACTGCAGCCCTGCCGGACGGAGGTAGCCTAGGTGGCCACGCCATTGCGGGTCCTTGTTGCCGTTGATGGGTCAAAACATTCCGAGGCGGCCGTCGAGTTTCTGCGGGCGCTACGCCCCGGGCCTGAGGTCGAATTCATCATCCTGACCGTAATTGAGCCGGTTCGGACCATCTACGCGGCCGGCGATCCCCTGCTCGGACCGGAAGTCTACCGGCTGATGGAGAACTACCTTGCCGCCCAGGAGGCGGAGGCCAGGGAGTACGCAACCCAGGTCGCCGCTAAACTTGGCGAATCGGGCAGCCGGACGGAAACGGTGGTTTTAACCGGCCAGCCGGCCGATGAGGTTGTTAGCGTGGCCCTCGAACGGCGGGTCGACCTGGTAGCAATGGGGGCCCGGGGTTTGAACCCGATTCTGTCCTGGTTGCTCGGCAGCGTCTCCCACCACGTCGTCCGGTACGCCCCCTGCTCCGTCCTGGTCGTGAAACTCCGGGACGGGAAGGCCCCGGTTCCCGCCGGCCGACCCTGGCGGGTCGTTCTGGCGGCCGACCCCGCCCCCTACTCGGCCTTTGGGGCCGACCTGCTCACCCGCCTGCCCTTCGGGCCGGATACTGAGGTCCGGGTGCTGGCGGTGGTCCAGCAGCCGCCCCGGCGTGCGCCCGACCAGGAAGAGGCCCGGCGGGTGTGGGAGGCAATCGCCGAGGCTGAGGAGCGCAGTGCCCAGGCCGCCGTCGAGCGGCTGGCCGAACGGCTCAGGGCAAAATACCCGGCCGCCGCGGCCGAACTGCGGCTGGGCGACCCGGCCGAACAGGTCGTCAAGGTGGCCCGGGAGTGGCCCACCGACCTGGTGGTTATCGGCGCCCGGGGAACGTCCGAGCGAAAAGAGGGGCCCATTGGGAGCGTAACCCAGAAGGTGCTGGGCCATGCGCCGTGCTCGGTGCTGGTGGCCCGGCCCCGACAGCTCAGCCCGGGCGTTTAATCGCGGCGGGCAGCCCGGAGGGTATTCCGGAGCAGGACGGCCGTGGTGACCGGTCCGATCCCGCCCGGTACCGGCGTGATGGCCCCGGCGACCTGGCGGACGGCCTCAAAATCGACGTCCCCGACGAGGCCCCGTTCGGTCCAGTTGGTCCCGAAGTCGAGGACCACGGCCCCGGGCCGGACCATGTCGGCAGTTATCAGGCCGGGCCTGCCGGCGGCCACGCACAAAAGCTCCGCTTCCCGCGTAACCTCGGCCAGATTGCGGGTCCGGGTGTGGCAGACGGTAACGGTGGCGTTTTCGGCCAGGAGCATGAGGGCCAGGGGCTTTCCCACGATGTTGCTTCGGCCAACAACCACCGCCCGGCGGCCCTCAATCGGGATGTTGTAAGCCCGGAGCACCTCAAGGCCGCCCACCGGCGTGCTCGGCACCAGCCGGGGCCGCCCCAGGAAAAGCCGGCCCGCATTGTCGGGGGTTATCCCGTCGACGTCCTTCTGCGGGTCAAGAACCTCGGCCACCCGGGCCGCGTCCAGGTGGGCCGGGAGGGGCATCTGGACCAGGATCCCGTCCACCTCCGGGTCAGCATTAAGGCGGCCAATCTCGTGGAGAAGGCCCGCCATTGAAACGTCGGCCGGCAGGTAGCGGGCTTCAAACCGGATGGCCGCCTTCTCGGCAAGCCGCCCGATGGAGCGGAAATAGGAGCGGGTTGCCGGGTCGTCCCCGACGCCGACGGCGATAAGGGCCGGCGGCCGGCCCCGGAGTCTGGCGAGCTCGGCCGAACCGGCGGCCACCTCTTCCAGGATGCGGTTGGCGACCGGGCGACCGTCCAGGATTTCGGCGGGCATTCTCAGCCGGCTGCCGGCTTCTCGGCCGGGACCTTGAACGCGTAATCGGGCAGGGCCCGGTTGACCTCCGCCAGGAGGGCATCGCACTCGGCCTGAATCTGGTCGAGGGCTGCCCAGGCCCGGGCCTTGAACTCGCCGTCGGTAATGTTGGCCAGGTTGTCCTGAACGTTAAACCGGACGCCGTGGGCGGCGGCGTGGGCCAGGACCGCGCCCAGGGCGACGTCGCTTTTGAGGGCGGGGTTCGTTTTCGAGGCGATTTCGGGCCCCAACTTAAGCAGGTCGCGGCAGCCTTCGGCGATGGCGAGGGGCACCTCAGTGGCCTGCTTCAAGGCCGTCTGAATTGCTTCGGTTCGGGCGGCCTTTTCGGCGTCGGTCTGGCGGGGCAACCGGTAGGCGGCGGCCACCTGGCGGTAGGCGCTGGCGTCGGCCTCGATCAGGTCAAAGAGGCGCCGACGCAGGACTTCGGCCTGTTCTAAAAGCCGCCGGACGTCGGATTCAACATGCCTGAATTTTTCCCGGCCGACGGTCAAGTTGCAGGCCTTGGCGAAGAGGCCGGCGGCGAGGGCACCGGTGAGGGCGGCGGCGGCCCCGCCACCCGGGGCGGGTTCGGCTGAGGCCAGCCGGTCGAGGAACTCCTTTAGCTCCATATCAGGTCTAATTTTACACCTGGCTCCGGCCCGAAGTCTACGTCCGGAGCCGGGCCGCCGACCGCCTGCCGGATCGTTTCGAGGCGTGCAGGGACTGCCGGATAGGCTCGAATCTCCCCGTTCAGGAGTCCTGCCAGGCGCTTTGCTAACGCAGGCGTACCATCCCCCCGGGGCGCTGCCGTGGCCGGACCTCGAGGTCGGCGGCACCCTAGCGGTTAATGGTTAACATAAATAGCCGTCGAAGTCCTGGGGATTTTCGGCGACCGGAGGTCGACGGCAGGCGGTGGGGCGGGCTTTTTGAAATTTTGGGCCGACGGGTCTTGACAAGGGCGTTGCCAGCCGCTACAATGGTGGCAAAGGCGGCATATCACCCCACTCCGGGGTGCCTTTAAATCGCACCATAGTGGGATGGAAACAACGATA
>FWWL01005881.1_pt1 | contig 18439 bp, 18 predicted proteins | sample 2228331 | NCBI WGS metagenome assembly FWWL01 (sample SAMEA103939775, study PRJEB20133) | metagenome
GCGGGGCCGAGGCCGCCCTCCGTGGGCTCGCCCACGACGAGGAGGGTCGGGGCCGGGCGCAGCAGCGCGGCGGCCGCCGCGAGCATGAGGCCGGCGAGGACCAGGGCGATCGTCGTCACCTGCCACGGCGCCTCGGCGGCCCAGAGCACGACGCCGCCGAACAGGACGATGGCCCCGCCGTACAGGAGGGTCTCGCGTCGCACCTCCACCACCTCCCGGCTCGACGTTCCGCGCGCCCGTCGGGGGCGGGCAGGGCCGGATGGCCCCCCGCCGCCGGGACCCCGTGCTCAGGCGCCGGGCGGGGAGGGGGAACCCCCGTCGCTCCCCTGGCTCCGCAGGAACCGCTCGATCTCGCTCGCGAGCTCGTCCCCCGAGGGGAGGTGCTCCTCGCCGAGGGAGGCCTCCAGGCGCGCCACGTAGGCGGCGGTCTCCGGGTCCTGGGAGACGGCGCGGTCGATCCGAGCCCGGGTGGTCGCCGCCTCCTCGGCCAGGCCGTCGAGGGGCAAGCTCACGCCGAGGTGCCGCCCGGCGTGCTCGAGGAGCGCCGCCGTGGCCTGGGGATAGGGCCCCGCCACGTAGTGGGGGACCTGCGCGTAGAAGCCGACCGTCGGGATCCCGGCCTCGACGAAGCGCATCTCCAGGGCGCTCAGGGCCGCCGAGGGCACGCGGAGCAGCCCGACGGGGCCCTGGCGCTCGTCGGGATGGAGCAGGTCCGGCCGGGAGGCGGTGGCGAGCACGGGCACGGGGCGGGTGTGGGGGACCGCCGCGGGGATCGCCCCGAGGCTCACCCACTCCACGACCCCCAGACGCAGCGCGAGCTCGAGGACCTCGGCGCCGAGCTCCCGCCACCGGAAGTCGGGTTCCGCCCCCGTGAGGACGAGCAGGTCCCTGCCCTCGACGCGGACGCGGACGATGGACAGGCGGGGCCAGGTGAGCTCGGTGAGGCGCCCATCCACGATGTCGAGGACCGGCCGACGGGCGCGGTAGTCGTACAGCAGGTCCGGATCGAAGCTCGCCACCTCCGCGCCGCCCTGCGCGATGAGCGCGGCGGCCGCCGTGGAGGCGCCGGCGGCGTCGACCCAGCCGTCGAGGGCGGCCACGATCGCGGGGGCCGCCAACGGCTCCGTCGGCTCGGTGATGCGGGCGAGGCTCATCGGCCAAGGATAGACCCCTGCACGAGGACCCCGGGTGGGGGTAGCCTGCGGTGCGATGCGGATCCTCGTGCTTGGCGGCACGGAGTTCGTGGGCCGCCACATCGTCGAGGCGGCGGTCGCGGCGGGCCACGAGGTGACCGTGTTCCACCGGGGGCGGACCGAGCCCGCGGACCTGCCCCCGGTCGAGCACGTCCACGGCGACCGCGACGGCGGGCTCGGCGCGCTCCAGGGTCGCCGGGTCGACGCGGTCGTGGACGTCTGCGGCTACCAGCCCCGGATCGTGCGGCTCGCCGTGGAGGCCCTGGGGGAGGCCACGGACCGCTACTGCTTCATCTCCACGGGGTCCGTCTACGCCGAGCCCCTCCCACCGCTCGTGACGGAGGAGGCGCCCCTCGCGACGCTGGGGGCCGCGCAGGGCCCGTACGGCTCCTACGGGCCACTGAAGGTCCTGTGCGAGCGGGTGGTGCGGACCGCGGTGGGCGACCGGGCGCTCGTGCTGCGGCCGGGCTACGTCGTGGGGCCCCACGACCCCACCGATCGCTTCACCTCGTGGGTCCGTCGGATCGCGCGGGGCGGCTCGCTGCTCGCCCCCGGGGACGGGCGGGACCGGCTGCAGGCGATCGACGCCCGGGACCTCGGCGCCTTCGTGGTCGGCCTGCTCGAGGGGGGCGCGACGGGCACCCTGAACGTGGACGGGCCGCCGATGACCTTCGCCGAGGCGCTCGCGGCCATCGCGCGCGGGTGCGGGACCGAGCCGAGGATCCTCTGGCTGCCGCTCGAGGCGATCCGGGCGCGCCGGCTGGAGGGGGCCTTCCCGCTGTGGGACGCCTCGGAGGCGGAGATCGACACCTCCCGGGCGCGCGGGATGGGCCTGCGGACCCGCCCCCTCGAGGACACGGCCCGCGACACCCTGGCCTGGGACCGGGACCGGGGGCTGCCCCCCCTGCGGGCGGGCCTGGACCCGGAGCGGGAGTCCCGCATCCTCGCCGAGCTCGGCTGACGCCGGCCCGGGCCGTCGGTCAGAGGGCGCTGCCGGCGAGCCGCCGGAGGGTCGGGAGGGCCTCGTCGATGGCGATGGCGAACCCGATGTTCTCGGCCGCCGCGGCGCTCGCCCCCGCGGTGTTGATCCCCACGAGCCGGCCGGAGGCGTCGATGAGCGGGCCCCCGGAGTTCCCCGGGTTGATCGCGGCGTCGGTCTGCAGGAGTCCCTGCAGGTGCTCCACCCCGGCCGGGCCGGAGACCTCCACCGAGCGATGGAGCCCGGAGACCACGCCGACGGTCACGGTGGGCCCGAGCCCGAGCGGGTAGCCGAGGGCCACGACGGTCTGCCCGAGCCGCAGCGCCCCCGAGCCGCCGAGGGGCAGCGCCGGCCGATCCCCCGTGGGGACCGCGAGCACGGCGAGGTCGTGCGAGGCATCGGCGCCGAGCACGCGGGCCTCGGCGCTCGCCCCGTCGTCGAAGACCACCGTCACGGCCTCGGCCCCCTCCACGACGTGCGCGTTCGTCACGACGAGGTCGCGCCGGACGATCACGCCGGAGCCCTGGCCCTCCACGCGCACCTCCCCGAAGAAGCTCGGTCGCGCGGAGACCACCTTCACCGCGACCACCGAGCGCATCGCGCGCGAGATCACGCTCGGCAGATCGGTCTCGGGCTCGGCGGAGCCGACCGAGACGGTCGCCGGCGCGGCCGGCGCGACGACGTTGGGTGTGCCCTGGCCCGCGACGTGGGCGAGGACGACCCCCTCGACCGCGGAGGCCGCGAGGGCGAGCGCGAGGAGCGCCGGGACGAGCCGGCCGGATCGACGCGGTGGACGGCCGGCCGACGTCAGGGGAGCCGGGATCGGCGGGCTCGGCGCGGGCCCTCGGAGGTCCTCATCCATGGGTCCCGCTCCCCGGCCGCCCCGTCAGGTCCTCGGCGAGGCGGAGGTAGGTCTCGCGGTCGATCTCGCCCCGCGCGTAGCGCACGCGCGCCTGCTCGAGCGCGGGGTCGGACGCCGGGGCCGCCGGCGCGCCGGGTGTCGGCCTCGACAGCCGGACCACGACCCATGCCACGAGCAGGGCGAGGAGCCCGAGGAGGAGGATCGGCATGAGCCAGGCGAGGACGTCCCCCCACCACGGACGGTCGAACACGCCGCAGGGCCGGTCCAGGCACCAGGGGCGATCGCCGAAGCGGGGTCCGAGCTGCCACAGCGGCATCGCGGTCACCTCCTTGTCCACGCGCCGGGATCTCCGACGCAGCTCCAGTCAAGCCGGCCCACCTTGGAGGAGGCCGAGAGGTGACGCAGAGGAGGATGGGAGTCTCAGGCGCTCGACGCGAGGGGGAGGCGAACCACGAAGCGCGCGCCCCCGCCCGGTCGGGGCTCGCAGCTCGCCCGCCCCCCGTGGGCCTGCGCCACGGCCGCGACGATGGCGAGGCCGAGCCCGGCCCCTCCGCGGTCGCGCGAGCGCGAGGGCTCGATCCGGTAGAAGCGCTCGAACACGCGCTCGGCGTGCTCGGGCGGGATCCCGGGGCCCTCGTCCTCGACGACGAGCTCGGCCGAGCCCTCGGTGGCGCGGACGCGGACGCGGACCGGGGTGCCGGCGGGGGTATGGACGCAGGCGTTGGCGAGGAGGTTGTCGGCGACCTGGCGCAGCCGGGCCCGGTCGCCGAGGACGAGGAGACCGTCGGAGCCCTCAAGGGCGATGGGGTGGTCGGGGTGGGCGACCCGGGCCGCGTCCACGGCGTCCGCGGCGATGGCCGCGAGGTCCGCCGGCTCCCGCTCCAGGGGGCGGCCCTGGTCGAGGCGGGCGAGCAGGGAGAGCTCGTCCACGAGCTCGGCCATGCGCGCGCTCTCCTCCTCGATGCGACGCATCGCCTTCGCCAGGGCCTCGGGATCCCGGGCGGCGCCCCGCCGGAAGAGCTCCGCGTAGCCCTGGACCGAGGTGAGCGGGGTGCGGAGCTCGTGGGAGGCGTCGGCGACGAAGCGCCGCAGCCGCTCCTCGGAGGCGCGGCGCTCGGCGAAGGCCTCCTCGATCCGCTCGAGCATCGCGTTCAGGGCGAGCCCGAGGCGACCGACCTCGGTGCTGGGGTCCGCGGGCTCCACGCGGCGCGAGAGGTCGCCCGCCGCGATGGCCCCGGCGGTCTCCCCGATCGCCTCGAGCGGGCGGAGCCCGATCCGCACCGCCCACCACGCGAGCAGGCCGAGGGCGGCGAGGACGCCCGCGGTGACGAGGAGCTCGATCGCGACGAGCCGTCGGAGGGTGAGGACGACGTCGGTGAGGGGGATGGCCACGAGGAGGGTCCCGCCCGCGCGGAGGGCGTAGGCGCGGGCGCGGTAGGGGGTCCCGCCCTCGGCGTCCGCGGTCGTGAAGGTGCGCACGAGCGACGTGGAGCCGGCCTGCCCGGGGAGGTCGGGGGGCGGGACCGGGGGCGGGGGCGCCTGCTCGCCGAAGCCGAAGACCTCCTCGGAGACGACGCGGCCGGAGGGGTCGAGGACCGCGGCGTAGGTCCCGGCCGGGAACAGCCCCCCGGCCTCGGCGTGGAAGGGGCCGCGGAAGGGCCCGGCGCTGAAGACCCGCACGGCCTCCCGGGTGGCCGCGACGAGCTGCTCGTCCACCCGGTCGAGCAGCGTGGAGCGGAGCAGGCGGTAGGTCGCGACGTCCGCCAGGGCGAGCCCGATCGCGGCGAGCCCCACCATCACGAGGAGGAGCCGCGCGCGCAGGGACATCGCTCAGGCCCTCGGCAGGCGCAGGGAGTAGCCGACCCCGCGGATGGTGTGGATCAGCTTCGGCTCCTCCACGTCGATCTTGCGGCGCAGGTACGAGATGTAGGTCTCGACCACCCCGGCGTCGCCGCCGAAGTCGTAGCGCCAGACGTGGTCGAGGATCTGCGCCTTCGAGACCACCTTGCGCGCGTTCAGCATGAGGTAGCGGAGCAGGTTGAACTCCGTCGGCGAGAGGTCGATCGGTCGCTCCCCGCGCCAGACCTCGTGGGTCTCCTCGTCGAGCTCGAGGTCGGCGAAGCGGAGCCGGCTCGAGCTCGGGGCGGCCTGGCCCGTGCGCCGCAGGATCGCGCGGACGCGGGCCACGAGCTCCTCGAGGCTGAAGGGCTTCGTCACGTAGTCGTCGGCGCCCGCGGTGAGACCGCGCACCTTGTCCTCGGTGGCGTCCCGGGCGGTGAGGAAGAGGATCGGGACGCGCTCGCTGCCCGTCGCGAGGCGCCGCTGGACCTCGAACCCGTCGAGGTCGGGGAGCATGATGTCGAGGATCACGAGGTGCGGCCGGAACTCCTCGACCGCCCGCAGCGCGCCGCGTCCGGTGTCGGCGGTCCGCACCTCGAACCCCTCGTAGCGCAGGACCGTGGCGACGAGGTCGGTGATGCTCGCCTCGTCGTCCACGACGAGGATCCTGGCTGTGGGGGTCGCCGGGGGTGCCTCGCCGGCCATGCCCCCACCGTACCGCCGCCGCCTCCCGCCGTCCTGAGCGCTGGCTGGGAGATCCCTGGGAACGCGCCGCCTGGGCGGCTCAGGCCGAGCGGGTGAACAGGCGTCGGAGGGCTCGCACGATGAGGGCCCAGATCGCCGAGAGGCCGAGCCGGATGCCCCCCACCGGCTTGGCGGGCGTCGGGGCCGGGGCGGGGGCCGCCGCCTCCCCCGGCGCGGCCACCTGGCCGGCCGGCGCCGCCGCGACCTGCTCGGCCTGCATCCGCTGCTGGAGGCAGTCGGCGAACTGCTGGGTGAGCTTCCTCGAGATCTCCGGCAGGAGCCCGCGGGAGAGCTGGGCGGCGGTGCCGGTGAGCACGATCTCGGCCTGCATCTTCACCGTGGTCTGGCCGTCGCCCGGTCCCGTCTCGAGCCAGGAGGTGACCGTGGCCTCGGCGGCGCCCTTGCCCTTCTGCTCCATGCCGCGGGCCTTCAGGACGACGCGGCGGGCCTCGTCGTCCCGGGACTCCATCACCACGGTCCCGGCGAAGGCCATCTGCACCGGTCCGAACCTCGCCTTCAGGTTCCCCTTCCAGGTGCGCTCGTCCACGACCTCGGTGAGCTCGGCCCCGGGCATGCACGGGACGATGCGCTCGACGTCGAGCAGGTACTCCCAGAGGTCCTGGGCGGGGGCCGTCACGGTGAACTCGTTCTCGATCAGCACGGGCGCTCCTCGGGTCTCAGGGTACGGTCGGATGCAGGAACGAGGCCGGGTCGGCGACGAAGCGCTCCCGGCAGCGCGCGTTGCAGAAGTAGTAGGTCCGGCCCTCGTGGACCGCGCGGTGCCTCGCGGTCGCCACCTCCACCGTCATCCCGCACACGGGGTCGGTCGCCTCGTGGCGGGCGGGGCCGGCGCCCGCGCCGCCCGCCGGGACGGCGCCCGCGGCGCGGAGCTTGACGAGCTCGGCGAGGATCGCCACGGCGATCTCCCGGTTCGGGAGGTGACCGAGGTCGAGCCCCGCCGGGGCGCGGACCCGCGCGAGACTCTCCTCGGGCACGCCGCGGTCGCGGAGGTAGCCGAGGACGGTCTCGGCGCGCCGGCGCGAGGCCACGAGCCCCACGTAGACGGCCGGGGTGCGCAGCACGCGCTCCAGCGCGTCCTCGTCGTAGTGGCCCTGGGTGGCCACGACCACCATGGATCCGGGGCCGATCTCGCCGAGGGTCTCGTCGAGGGAGATGCGCACGTCCAAGGTCCCGGGGTGGAGGGCGGGGTCGCCTCCGTCGTCCACGACCGTCGAGCGCCAGCCGAGCGCGAGCGCCATCTCGGCCAGGGCGTCCACGGCGGGCGAGCGTCCGATCACGACGAGGTGCGGCGAGGGCAGGACGGGTTCCACGTAGACCTCCAGCGCGCCTTCGCTCTGACACGCGATGGGGACGGAGACGACCCCCTCACGCCGCTCTCCGGCGAGGTCCTCGGGCGTACCGAGGAACAGGAGGCGCGGCGCCCCCTCCTCGAGCGCCCGGAGGGCCTCGCGGATCACGACGGGCTCCGCGCACGCCCCCCCGAGCCAGCCCCGGAGCGTCCCGTCGGCCGTGATGAGCGCCGTCGAGCTCGGCTTGCCCGAGGAGGGTGCCCGGCTCCAGACCACCGTCGCGAGCACGAAGGGGGCCCCCTCGGCCGAGAGCCGGGCGGCGAGCTCGAGGATCTCCCGCCTCATGCGCCCGCCGACGCCCTCGCCTTCGCGGCCTGGATCGCCTCCCAGACGCGCGCCGGCGTGAGCGGCATGTCGATGTTCGTCACCCCGAGCGGCCGGAGCGCGTCGATCACCGCGTTCACGTACGCCGCGGGGGAGCCCACCGTGGCGGACTCCCCGACGCCCTTCGCGCCGATCGGGTGGTGGGGGCTCGGCGTCACGGTCTCGTACAGCTCGAACCGGGGCGTCTCCCAGGCCGTGGGCAGCAGGTAGTCCGTGAAGTTCGCGCCGATGCAGTTCCCGTCCTCGTCGAAGGTGATGAGCTCCATCGCGGCGATGCCGAAGCCCTCGGTCAGGCCGCCGTGGATCTGGCCCTCGACGATCATCGGGTTGATGCGCACCCCGCAGTCGTCCACGGCGACGACCCGGCGGACCCGCCACTCGCCCGTCTCCTCGTCCACCTCCACCGCCACCGCGTACGTGCCGAAGGGGAAGGTGAGGTTCGGCGGGTCGTAGTAGTAGACGGCCTCGAGCCCCGGCTCCATCCCGTCGGGGAAGTTCGTGTAGGCGGCGAGGGCCACCTCCTGGATCGTCTTCGAGCGATCCGGCGCGCCCTTGACCGAGAAGACCCCGCGGTGGAACTCGACGTCCTCCTCCGCGACCTCGAGCAGGTGGGCCGCGATCTTGACCGCCTTCTCGCGGACCCGTCGGGCCACCATGGCGGTCGCAGCCCCGGAGACCGGGGTGGAGCGCGAGGCGTACGTGCCGAGGCCGTAGGGCGTGTTGTCCGTGTCGCCGTGCATCACCTTGATGTCCTCGGGCTGGATCCCGAGCTCCTCGGCGACGATCTGGGCGAAGGTCGTCTCGTGCCCCTGCCCCTGCGTCTGGACGCTGAGCTTCAGGATCGCCTTCCCGGTGGGATGCACGCGGAGCTCGGCGCCGTCGTTCATCGCGAGGCCGAGGATGTCGTACTGCTTGTGGGGCCCCGCGCCGACGACCTCGGTGAAGGAGGCGAGGCCGATCCCGTAGAGCTTGCCCTGGGCGCGCGCCTCCTCCTGCTCCCGGCGGAGCTCCAGGTACCCGATCTTCTCCAGGGCGAGGTTCAGCGCGCCCTCGTAGTTCCCCGAGTCGTAGACGAACCCGGTCGCCGAGCGGTAGGGGAACCGCTCCGGCTTGATGAAGTTCTTGCGCCGCAGCTCCGCCGGATCCATCCCGAGCTCGTAGGCCGCGTTCTGCACGAGCCGCTCGATGAGGAACGAGGCCTCGGTCACGCGGAACGAGCACCGGTAGGCGACGCCGCCGGGGGCCTTGTTCGTGTACGCGCCGGTCGCCGTCACGTGCACGGCCGGGAGGTCGTACGAGCCGCTCACGATGCCGAACAGTCCGACCTTGAACTTCGAGGGCTGCGCGTCGGCGTGGAAGGCGCCCTCGTCGGCGAGGAGCGAGACGCGCAGGCCGAGCATCGTCCCGTCGGCCTTCAGCGCGAGCTCGCCGTGCATGTGGAAGTCGCGGGCGAACCCCGTGGAGATGAGGTTCTCGGTGCGCTCCTCGATCCACTTCACCGGCCGCCCCAGCAGGAGGGACGCGGCCGTCGCGATCACGTAACCCGGGTAGACGGGGACCTTGTTGCCGAAGCCGCCGCCGATGTCGGGCGAGATGATCCGGATCTTCTCCTCGGGCAGGCCGGCGACGAGCGCGAACACCGTGCGGATGGCGTGTGGGGCCTGCGAGGTCATCCAGATCGTGACCTGGCCGGTGGCGGGGTTCACGTCGGCGACGCAGCCGCAGGTCTCGAGCGGCGCCGGGTGGCAGCGCGGGTAGAAGGTGTCGAGGGTGACCACCTTGTCCGCCTCGGCGAAGGCGCGGTCGGTCGCCTCCCTGTCCCCGGTCTCCCAGTCGTAGATCCGGTTGTCGGTCTGCCCCTCCTTGTCGGTGCGGATCACCGGGGCGTCGGGCTCGAGGGCGCGCTGCGGCGTCACCACGGGCTCCAGGCGCTCGTACTCGACGTCGATGAGCTCGAGGGCGTCCTTGGCGATGTAGGGGTCCTCGGCGATGACGGCGGCCACCTCCTGGCCCTGGAACCGGACCTTGTCGGTCGCGAGCACGGCCTGGGTGTCGTAGGAGAGCGTGGGCATCCAGGCCAGGTTGTGCTGGGCGAGCAGCTCGCCGGTGACGACGGCCACGACGCCCGGGAGGGCCTGCGCCCGCGAGGTGTCGATGCCCTTGATCAGGGCGTGGGCGAGGGGGCTGCGCAGGATCTTCATGTGGAGCATCCCCGGGAGGTTCACGTCCTCCACGTAGGTGCCCTTGCCGCGGATGAAGCGATCGTCCTCGACGCGGCGGACCCGGTGGCCGATGCCGCGGATCTCCTCGGTCTGTGCCATCGTCCCTCCCCTCAGGCGGCCGGCTCGTCGGCCCCGGCTCCCGCCTTCGCGGCGCCCGCCGCCTGGATCGCCTTCACGATGTTCATGTAGCCGGTGCACCGGCAGATGTTCCCGGAGATGGCGAAGCGGACCTCCTCCTCGGTCGGGGTGGGGTTCCGCTCGATGAGCGCCGCGCCGACGAGCATCATCCCGGGGGTGCAGAAGCCGCACTGCAGGCCGTGGTGCTCCTTGAACGCGGCCTGGATCGGGTGGAGCTCGCCGTCCTGAGCGAGCCCCTCCACGGTGGTGATGCTGCGGCCATCGGCTTGCACCCCGAAGAGGGTGCACGACTTCACGGGGACGCCATCGAGCAGCACCGTGCAGGCCCCGCAGCTCGTCGTGTCGCAGCCGATGTGCGTGCCGGTGAGGCCGAAGACCTCGCGGATGAGGTGGACGAGCAGCAGCCGCGGCTCCACGTCCGCGGTGCGGTCGGTCCCGTTGACGTTGACGGTGATCTCCACGGCTCCCTCCTCGCAGATCAGGCCGCGGCGGCCATCTCGCGGGCCCGGGCGAGCCCGCGTCGGACGTAGACCTCGATCAGGTGGCGCTTGTACTCGGCCGACCCTCGCACGTCGGAGACGGGCTGCGCGGCGGCGGCCGCGAGCCGTCCCGCCTCCGCGAAGGCGTCGTCGGTCGGCTCGGCGCCGGCGAGCGCCTCCTCCGCCTCGGTGGCCTCCAGGTTCGTCAGCCCCACGCCGGTGAGCCCGATCCCGGCGCGCGCGATCCGCCCGTCGCGCAGGGTGAGCGCGGTCGCGACGCCCACCGTCGCCCAGTCGCCGACCTTGCGCTCCTGCTTCAGGTACGTGCCGCCCGAGGCGGGCTCGGCGGCCGGGACGACGATCTCGGTCAGCATCTCGTCCGGCCGGATCGAGGTCGTGAACGTGTCCACGAGGAACTCGCGCACGGGGACCTCGCGGGAGCCGCCCGCGCTCCGCAGCACCACGCTCGCGCCGAGCGCGAGCATGACCGAGGCGATGTCCCCGGCGGGGTCGGCGTGGGCGATGGAGCCGCCGATCGTGCCCAGGTTCCGCACGAGGGGATCGGCGATCACGGGGGCCGCGTGGGCGATCGCGGGGTACCGGGAGCGGATGAGCTCCGAGGTCTCGAGCGCGTGGTGCCGCACGAGGGCGCCGATCCGCAGGGCGCCGTCACGCTCCTCGATCCCGTCGAGCCCCGGGACGCGGTTCACGTCGATGAGGTGCTCCGGGTAGGCGAAGCGGAGCTTCATCATCGGGATGAGGCTCTGCCCGCCGGCCAGGACCTTGGCGTCCTCGCCGTAGGCGCCGAGCAGCGCCAGGGCCTCATCGAGGCTCGCGGCGCGGTGGTACTCGAAGCGAGAGGGCAGCATGGGCTCTCCTCCTGGGTGGGATCACGGCGGCTCGTGCGACGGTGGGGCGTGGGTCACCGGACGCACGGCGTGCGGGCGGCCCGGCATGCGCGGGCTGCGATCGTCCGTTCCCCCCACCTTCGAGCTCCTGGCGCCGCGGGAGCGGCGCGAGAGCGCGATTATCCGCCAGCGCCGCGGAACGGGCAACTCGGGTCAGGCGCGGACGCGGAGCTCGGCGCTGGATCGGGAGCATCCGCGTCCGAGGCGTGGGATCGGCCCGATCAGGCGGGGGCGAGCGCCCGCCGATCCTCCCGCGGGGTCGGGCCCCTGCCCCGGTAGCCCCACTCGGGGAAGTCGAAGTCGGCGGTCACGGAGGCGGGCAGGAGCAGGGCCGCCTCCAGGAAGGCCTGGAGGTCCGGCACACCGTAGAGGTTCACCTGCCAGCCCGCCCCCTCGACCACGTCGAGGATCTCGCGCATCCTCGGCGTGCGCCAGTCCAGCGACGCGCGCGTGATCCCGATCCCGGCGAGCATCTCGAGCACGTCCTGCGCCATCCCCGGCGCGGCGAGGAGGAGCGGGACGAGGAAGTCGATGGGGCACTGACGCGCGGACCCGGGTCGTGCCGCGCGGAGCCGCTCGAACCCTCCGGTGCCGAGGACGTCGACGTCCCCGTTGAACCAGAGGGCCTCGTCGGGGAAGCGCAGCCGAGAGGTCAGCTCCAGCACCTCGTCGAGGACGTCCGCGTCCTTGAGGTCGAGCTTGACCGAGCGGTCGTGCGACCGCAGCACGTCCAGCGCCTCGGCGAGGGGCAGGAGGCTCTCCTCGCGCCGCCAGGGCGTCTCGGCGAAGGAGTCGTGGCGCAGGACGAGGCGACCGAGGAGATCGCGACGAACGTCGAGCTCGGCCCAGCGCACGTTCGACGCGAGGAAGGCGCGGAGGTTCTCGAGGTCGTTGACGCCGTGCCACACGAGCGTCACACGACGACCGAGATCGGCCTCGTCCACCAACCCGGCGAGCCCGTAGGTCGAGCCCGAGACCGTGCGCGGCGTCGGCTCGCGCCGGGACTCGAAGATCGTGTCGGCGTGCAGGAAGAGGATCTCGCCGGTCTCGTCCGCCTCGGCCATCGCTCGGATCATCGCCGGCTCGTTGTCCACGACCGCGGCCACCCGCAAGCCGCGCCCCCGCAGGCGACGGAGGCCCTCCACCTTCGAGCGGGCGATGTCGGCGTCCCAGCCGCCCTCGTTCATGAAGAGCAGCTCGGGGTCGAACCGGACCCGGTGGAGGCGCCCCAGCGTGTTCAGCTGCTCCAGGGTCACCCGGCGGAGGTGTTCGGGTCGGCCGGTGTTGAGGGCGACGCGCATGCGTGGCTGGATCTGGAACCAGCGGATGACGCTCAGGACGCCCTGGTAGGGCCGGTGGGCGGCCGCGATGGTCTCGGAGTCCCGGAGGTGCGCGAGGTACCAGGCGCGCACGTCCTCGCGCACCGCGGGGGGGAGCGAGAAGGGCGCGAGGACCTCGTCCACGCGGGCCTCGTGGGCGGTGATGTCCTCGGCCGTGATGCCGTGGAAGTGCCCCGTGCCGTGGGCCCGGTCGTACGAGAGCAGGAGGTGGACGACGAGATGGCGGGTGTCCACGATCGTCCCGTCGATGTCGAAGCAGATCGCGAGCTCGTCGTGTGGGTACGCGGCGCGCATGCGTCGCACGTGCGCCCCGAGGGTGTGCATCCAGTCCCCGTGCGTCAACGATCCCTCCCCGGTCCGGCTCACCGAACCAAGCTTGGGCGATGGGTGTGACGCCGAGGGGTCCGGCGGATGAACGTTCGAGGATCTCAGGCGCGGACGCGGAGCTCGGCGAGCCCGCGGAGCACGTAGCCCGGCTTCCAGCGGGGCTCCTCGACGAGCTCGAGGTTCGGCAGGCGCTCGAGGATGGTTCCGAAGGAGACCTGGAGCTCCTGGCGGCCGAGGGGCGCGCCGAGGCAGAAGTGGATCCCCGCGCCGAAGGTGAGATGCGGGTTCGGATCGCGGGCGAGGTCGAGCTCGTCGGGGCGGTCGAAGGCCGCGGGGTCGCGGTTGGCCGAGGCGAACAGCAGCCCGAGCTCGGCGCCGCGGGGGATCCGGACGCCGTGGAGCTCGAAGTCCTCGAGCACCCAGCGCTCGAACATCGGCGCGGGAGTGTCGAAGCGCAGGAGCTCCTCGATCGCCGTGGGAAGCAGCGAGCGGTCCTCGCGCAGCCGACGCAGGGCGTCGGGGTTGCGGAACAGGGCCCACCATGCGATGCCGGTCGCGTTCACCGTCGCCTCGTGCCCGGCGTTCAGGAGGAGCACGCAGGTGCCGACGAGCTCGTCCTCGGTCAGACGCTCGCCCTCGTCTACCGCGAGCGCGAGCTGCGAGATCAGGTCCTCGCCGGGCCGGCGCCGCCGCTCCCGCGCCAACGCGCGCAGGTACTCGGAGAACTCGACGCTCGCCCGCACGGCGTCGCGCTGCATCTCGATCGTGGGGTTGAGCTCGTACATCTTGCAGATGTCGGCGGACCACGGGCGGAGCAGGTGCCGGTCCGAGGGAGGCACGCCGAGCATCTCGGCGATCACCGTGACCGGCAGGGGTTCGGCGAGCTCGCGGAGGAGGTCGAACTCGCCCGCGCCCGCGACCCGGTCCACGAGCTCGTCCATGATGGCCCGCACCCGCGGCCGCAGTCCTTCGACGTACCGCGGCGTGAACGCCTTCGAGACGAGGCGCCGCACGCGGGTGTGGTCGGGCGGCTCCATGTCGAGGATCCCCGCGTTGATGAGGCGCCAGAAGGGCTCGTGCCACGCCGGTGGGTCGGGGCGTCCCATGTCGGCGTGGGAGGCGACGTGGAGGTAGGTCCGGCCGAAGCGGCGGTCGCGCAGGAGCGCGCTGACGTCCTCGTAGCGGGAGACGAGGTAGTGGTCGGTGGCCTCGTCGTACAGGACCGGCGCGTGCTCCCGGAGGTGCGCGTACACCGGGTACGGGTCCGCGATGAACGCGGGGTCGTTCGGGGCGAACCCGAGCTCGGTCGCGGTGGCCATGCAGGGAGTCTATGCCGTCCCCGCGGGAAGGCGGCTAACGTGGTCCGCATGCGAGGGCGGCGCGGCGCAGGGTGGGCGCTCCTCGTGGCGGGCCTCGTCCTGGCCGCGTGCGTCGGGTCCGACGGATCGGGCGGGGTGTCGCCGCGCCCGGGCTCGTCGCCGTCCCCGAGCCACACCTCCCCGAGCCCCGCGTCCCCGGAGCCCACGTCAACCGCCGCGGGACCGCGTCTCGGAAAGGTGGCGATCGCGCTCGAGCGCGTGGCCGTGCTCGACCAGCCCCTCGCGATGGCGGTCCGCCCGGGCGATCCCGCGCTGTACGTGGCGGAGAAGCCGGGCCGGGTCGTCGCGCTGCGCCCGGGCCGCGCGCCGCGCGTCGTCCTCGACCTCACCGGCCGGGTCTCGAGCGGGTCGGAGCAGGGGCTCCTCGGCCTGGCCTTCTCGCCCGACGGGCGGTTCCTCTACCTCGACCTCACGGACCCCGCGGGGGACACACGGGTGCTCGAGTACCGGGTCGTGGACGGCTCGATCGATCCCGAGACCGAGCGCGAGGTCCTCCGCGTGGACCAGCCGTACCCGAACCACAACGGCGGGCAGCTCGCGTTCGGCCCCGACGGGCACCTCTACGTCGGGCTCGGGGACGGGGGGAGCGCCGGCGACCCGCAGGGGCGGGCGCAGTCCCTCGGGACCCTGCTCGGGAAGATCCTGCGGATCTCGCCTCGGCCCGCGGGCGGCCGCCCGTACGGGGTCCCGCCGGACAACCCCTTCGTGGACACCCCCGGCGCGCGGCCCGAGATCTGGGCCGTCGGGCTGCGCAACCCGTGGCGCTTCTCCTTCGATCGGACGACGGGCGAGCTGTGGATCGGTGACGTCGGCCAGTCCGCCTGGGAGGAGGTGGACGTGCTCCCGCCGGGGCGGGCGGGCGCGAACCTCGGCTGGGACCTGCTCGAGGGCTCGCACCCCTTCGAGGGCGAGCCGGGGGACGCGCGCACCGTCCCACCCGTCTACGAGTACCCCCACGACGGCGAGGTCTGCGCCGTCACCGGGGGCTTCGTCTACCGCGGCGAACGGATCCCCCCGCTGCGCGGGGCCTACGTGTTCGGGGACTTCTGCCGGGGCGCGCTCGAGGCGATCGCGCGCCGCGACGGGCGCGCGATCCACCGCGAGCTCGGGCCCGTCGTGCCGGCCCTCGCCTCCTTCGGCGAGGACGCCGCGGGCGAGCTCTACGCGCTCTCCCTGCAAGGGCCCGTCTACCGGATCGTCCCGGGCTGAGCGATCAGTCGGACGCGAGGCGCGCCGTCACCGAGAGCTCCACGTTGCCCGTGAGCGCGCGCGAGACCGGGCAGCCGTCCTTCGCCCGCTCCGCGGCCGCCGCGAACGCCTCCTCGGCGAGCCCTGGGACGCGCCCGACCACCTCGAGCGCCGAGCGCGTGATGCCGGTCCCCGGCACGAAGGTCACGGTCGCCGAGACCCGCAGGGACGTCGGCGGGGTGCCCTCCTTGGCCAGGGTGTTCGCGAGGGCCATCGAGAAGCAGGCGGCGTGGGCGGCCGCGATGAGCTCCTCGGGGCTCGTGAGCTCCGGCTCGCCCTCCCCGGTGCGCGCCGGCCACGACACGCCGAGCGGGCCGAGCGCCCCGCTGCCCACGCGCTCGATGGTCCCCCTGCCGCTTGCGAGGTCGCCCGTCCAGGTGACCTCGGCGCGCTTGTCGATCGCCATCGCGCCTCCTTCCCCACCGGACCTTCCGGACCAGCCAAGCAGGCCGCCCGCGGTACGGCAACCGGCCCTCACCAGCGCTCGCGGTGCGCGACGTCCTCCAGGGGCCGGCGATCGGGCCGCCCGATCGGGCGGAGGGGGCGGTCCGCCGGGTACCCGAGCGCGAGGAGCATCGCGCACTCGCGGTCCGGGGGCAGCCCGAGCAGCGCCCGCGCGAGCGCCTGGTCGCCGACGGCGGCGTGGGAGCACCCGATCCCGAGGTCGGCCGCGGCGAGCATCATCGCCATGGCGGCCTGGCCCAGGTCGAACCAGCGGATGTCGCGCTCGTCCCGGTCCCGCGTCGCGGGCAGGACGAGGGCGATCGTCGCCGCCGAGCTCGCCACGTGCTCGGCGTAGCGCCACACGCGAGAGAGCTCGCGCAGGCGCTCGCGCTCGGTCACGAGGACGAAGTCCCAGGCCTGGTCGTTCATGGACGAGGGCGCCCGCCGCCCCGCGTCGAGGATCCGGTCCAGGTCCTCGCGGGCGATGGGTCGGTCCTCGTAGCGCCGGACGTTCCGGCGCGCCCGGATCGCGTCGTAGGTCTCCATACCGCCACGGTACGGCGTGTGGGTCCGGGCGGTCCAGCGTCGGGCACCGGCGGGGGCGGCCCTCAGACGACGATGGAGACCTCGTAGATCTCGTCCGCGGGGTGGCCGGCCCGGGCGTGGATGCGGGCGACCGCCTCGGGGTTCGGCGCCTCCGAGAGGCAGAAGACCATGCCCGAGGTCGGGTCGGCCCACGCCGTGTGGAAGGTGACGCTCTCCTCGTCCTGGATGGCGAGGTCGGCGTCGTGCGCCTCGCGCAGGAGCTCCTCCGTGACGCCGACCATCCCGCGATGGATGTCCATGAACCGAGGCATCTCCGTCTCCCCTCTGCGGGCGCCTGCGGGCACGGACCCGCCGACCGTACGATGGGACGTCGGCCACGTCAAACCGGGATCGCGTCGCCCTCCTCGGGCGCGGCGACGGCGCTCGGTCGCGGCGGGAAGCGCTCGCGCGGGACGGGGGTTGTGGAGGGTCGTGGAGCTCGGGATCTACTCGTTCGCGGAGGTGGTGCCGGGCGCGGCCCCGGATGCGCCCGGCGGTCCGGCCGAGCGTCTGCGGCACCTGCTCGAGGAGATCGAGCTCGCCGACCAGGTCGGCCTGGATGTGTTCGGGGTCGGCGAGCACCACCGGCCGGACTACGCGGTCTCGGCCCCGGAGGTCGTGCTCGCGGCCGCGGCGGCCCGCACGAGCCGGATCCGTCTCACGAGCGCGGTGTCGGTCATCAGCTCGGACGACCCGGTCCGGGTGTTCCAGCGGTTCGCCATCCTCGACCTCCTCTCGGGCGGGCGCGCCGAGATCATGGCCGGGCGCGGCTCGTTCATCGAATCCTTCCCCCTGTTCGGCTACGACCTCGAGGACTACGACGAGCTGTTCGCGGAGAAGCTCCTCCTCCTGCTGCAGCTGCGCGAGCAGGAGCGCGTGACCTGGTCGGGCAAGCACCGACCGCCGATCGACGGGCTCGGCGTGTACCCGAGGCCGCTGCAGCGGCGCATCCCGATCTGGGTCGCGGTCGGCGGCAACCCGGGCTCCGCGGTCCGCGCCGGCACGCTCGGCCTGCCGATGGCGATCGCGATCATCGGGGGTCTGCCCGAGCGGTTCGCGGTGTTCGCCGAGCTCCACCGGGAGGCGGCGCGCCGGGCGGGGTTCGAGCCGCCCCCCGCGCTCAGCATCAACTCCCACGGATACCTCGCCCCGACCTCGCAGGCGGCGATCGAAGAGTCCTGGCCCTCGGTGGCGGAGGTCATGAACCGGATCGGCCGGGAGCGCGGGTGGCCCCCGATGACCCGGGAGCAGTACGAGGCCTCCGCGACGCTGCGAGGGGCGAACTTCGTCGGCAGCCCCCAGCAGGTGATCGAGAAGATCCTGTTCCAGCACGGGATCTTCCACCACGACCGGTTCCTGCTCCAGACGAGCGTCGGCCCGATGCCGCACGAGCTGGTCATGCGCTCCATCGAGCTGTTCGGCACGGAGGTGGCGCCGGTGGTGCGCAAGGAGCTCGGGGTGGTGGAGCGCTCGACGGAGCCGCCGGCGCCCGGGTCCCTCACCCGGTGAGGTACCGCTGGAGCGTGGGCCCGACGCGGCGGATCAGCTCATCGGGGCTCGCGGAGGCGAGCGGCTCCACCCGGACCAGGTAGCGGGCGAGGGCGAGCCCCACCACCTGGCTCGCCGCCAGGGCCGCCCGCAGGGGCGCGTCGGGGGCGCCGATCCTTCGTGCGATGGGCTCGAGGATCGTGGCGCGCACGAAGCCCCGGAGCATCTCCGCCGCCTGCTCGTTCGAGGCGGCCGCGCGGAGGAGCCCCATCGCCGCGTCCCGCGCCGCGGGGTGTTCCCAGGCGGTGAGGGCGGCGCGCACGATGGCCTCGCCCACCCGTTCGGGCTCGGCGCGGAGCGCCTCGGCGAGGACCTCGCCCGGGGCGAAGGGGAGCCGCACGGCCGCGGCGAAGAGCTGCTCCTTCGTGCCGAAGTAGTGGTGGACGAGGGCAGGGTCCACGCCCGCCTCGGCGGCGATCGCCCGGATCGTGGCGCCCTCGTAGCCGAGGGCGGCGAAGCGCGAGCGGGCGGCGGCGAGGATCGCCTCGCGCGTGCCGCTCCGGCCGGGAC
>FWWL01005882.1_pt1 | contig 18436 bp, 12 predicted proteins | sample 2228331 | NCBI WGS metagenome assembly FWWL01 (sample SAMEA103939775, study PRJEB20133) | metagenome
CGGTGCGCATCGCCGAGCGCCCTCAAATGTCGCGGACCGCAGCATCGCTGCCCACGATCGCGGCCTTTTGGGTAAAACTTACGGCCAACGCGCAAGCGGCGGCAAGCTCATGAGCACCGCTTCCGGGTCGTGTCCCGTCTCAAGGCCAAAGCGCGTGCCGCGGTCGTAAACCAGGTTGAATTCCGCATAAAGCCCGCGATGAATAAGCTGCGCTTCGCGTTCGGCTTCGGTAAAGGATTCACCCTGCCGGCGCCGCACAATTGGTTCAAAAGCTGGCAAAAACGCTTCGCCCACCGCGCGGGTGAAGGCGAAATCTGCCTCCCAGTCGCCGGTGTCAAGATCGTCGAAAAAAATGCCTCCCACCCCCCGCGGCCGCCCGCGATGGGGGATGAAAAAATACTCATCCGCCCATTTCTTGAAGCGCTCATAATAATCCGCGCCGTGCAGGGCACAGGTTTGGCGCAAGACCTCGTGGAAATGCGCGGTGTCTTCGGGAAATTCGATCGCGGGGTTGAGGTCGGTCCCGCCGCCAAACCAACTTGCGCGCGGGGTCCAAAACATGCGTGTGTTAAGATGCACGGCCGGCACGCGCGGATTGCGCATATGGGCAACAAGGCTGATCCCCGAGGCCCAAAACCGCGGATCTTCAGCGAGGCCGGGCACCCCTCGCGCGGCCATCGCGCTTTGCGCCCGCGGGGAAAGCGTGCCGAAAACGGTTGAAACATTGATCCCGGCCTTTTCAAACACCACCCCGTCGCGCAGAATGCTCATCAGCCCGCTCCCGCCCCCTTCGCGGCGCGTCTTGCGCACTTCAAACCGCTTCGGCGGGGAATCCTTGGCGAATTCCGCTTCGAGCGCCTCAAAGGCGGCCACAATCCGGTCGCGCAAGGCGCGAAACCAAGCGCTTGCCCGCGCTCTTCGCTCCTCTGCGGTTGCTGCGGCGGGCGAAAGCTCAGCGAATGCGGTGCGCGAGGGGTCGGTGGCGGTTGTGTCAAAAGGCTTGCGCATGGCGGTCTTGTGAGCGTTGTTGGAGCGTCTGGCTTGGTTTCGCGGACGAATGCTGAATGCTGGGTTTGCGTTACCCTTAGCGTGCCTGCCGGCCGACGAAAAGCACACGGCCACCCGTCCTGGGCGCGCGCATGCCAATCATGCGCCGTCGTGCTGAAACCGGGTTATGCCGTCTGCTGAAATTCCGAAAAAAGGGTCAGCACTGGGGGGGATCTCACTTGGGCTTGTGCTCAGCTCGAGCGGCGAAGTGCGCGTGCCCCGCTAAGAGGCAAATGGCTTTCTGTGCATGGCTTGTCCCGACGGCTGCGGGAGGCTTTCGTCTGAGCCGTGTTCCTTTTCCCAAGGCGCCTTTTCCTGAGACAAACCACGCCCGCCCTCGACGCGCGATGGGTTTTCGCGCCTTTCCTGAAGCGGCACTAAAGCCGCCGCAACGTGGCTTTGGAACCGGTCAAGCTCGCCCCGAGCCAAGAGCGGGGCAGCCTTGGCCAGCGCATCGAGCAAGAGCGCGCATCGCTCGGCCTCGCTTTTCGGAAAATCCTCAAGGACATAGGCAGCAACGCGTTCTTTCGCCCCGGGATGCCCAATCCCAATCCGCACGCGGCAAAAGGTCTCGCCGACCTGCTGGATGATCGACCGCAGGCCATTGTGCCCCGCATGCCCGCCCCCGCGCTTGACCCGCACTTTGAAAGGGGCAAGGTCAAGCTCGTCATGAAAGACGATGATGTTTTCGGGCGGGATTTTCCAAAACCGTGCCGCCTCTGCGACCGATTCGCCTGAAAGGTTCATAAATGTCTGCGGTTTGAGGAGGATGATTTTCTCCCCTGCAATCCGCCCCTCGGCGACCAGCCCGCGAAACTTTCGCTGCCACGGCCCAAAGCCGTGCGCCGTTGCAACGCGATCGACAGCCATGAAGCCGATATTGTGCCGATTGCCGGTGTACGTCTGACCAGGATTACCGAGACCGACCCAAAGCTGCATCGCTGCCCCGTCTTGACCCCGGGCTCTTTTGACCCGAAATCAGCGCAAGTGCCAAGGGGCAAACAAGGAGCAGGGGCCAATCCATGGGGTCGGAGCGCCCTTGTTGCGGCTCGATCCCGCCGCGACGTTTTCCTGGAGGAACGGAGATGTTTCTCGCGATGAACCGATTCAAAGTGAAACTTGGGCAAGAGGAAGCGTTTGAAGCGGTCTGGACCGGGCGCGACACGCATTTACCAAAAGTGCAGGGCTTCATTGCCTTTCATTTATTGAAGGGGGCGGTGCGTGATGGCTACCGCTTATATGCAAGCCATACCCTGTGGGCCTCACGCGAGGCGTTTGAGGCCTGGACACGTTCGGAAGCTTTTCGTGCCGCGCATCGCTACGCGGGGGAAAAACGCCACCTTTATCTCGGCCCGCCTGAACTTGAGGTGTTTGAGGCCATCCAAGCGATCACCGCCGATGCCGCGAGCAGCGATGCGCACGGGTAATCCACGGCGGGAGGGGCCCGCGCTGATGCTGCGGCTTGGCGGGCCTCACGCAGGCGCACGGGCTTTGCTGAGCTTGGGAGATTTGATTTGGACGTGAGCGAGGCGCAAATCACGGTTCTGGGGGCGGGTGCCTTTGGAACTGCGCTTGCAGCAGCGCTGGCGGCGGCGGGGAGAGCCGTGCGGCTATGGGGCCGCGACGCTCAGGTTTTGAACGAGATTGCCCGAAGCGGTCAAAACTCCCGTTATCTTCCGGGTGTGGCCTTGCCACGATCTTTGTTGATAGAGGCCGATCTTGCCCGTGCCGTGAAAGATGCTGCGCTTGTGCTCTTAGCTGTGCCCATGCAGGCCTTGCGGGGCTTGCTGTGTGACCCGTTGCTGAGGCAATGCGCCACTTGGGCGCCCGCGGCAGCGCCGTGGTTTGTGGCCTGCTGTAAGGGGGTTGAGCGCGGCACTGGCCTTTTGCCGACTGAGGTGATTGCGGCTGTTCTTCCTTCGGTGCCGAGCGCGGTGCTCGCGAGCCCAAGTTTTGCCGCTGACCTCGCCCGGCTCAAACCAACGGCGTTGACGCTTGCCACAACGATCCCAGGGGCGGAGGCGGTGCAGCGCGCGCTCGCGGGGCCGGCGCTGCGCCCTTATCTTTCCGATGATCCTTTGGGCGCGCAGCTCGGCGGAGCGCTCAAAAACGTGATTGCTATCGCGGCCGGGATCGTCACCGGGCTCGGCCTTGGCGAAAGTGCGCGTGCGGCTTTGTTGACACGTGGCTTCGCCGAAATGGTGCGGCTTGCAACCGTGCGCGGTGCGCGGATGGAAACCCTTGTTGGGCTGTCCGGGTTTGGCGATCTTGTGCTCACCGCGACCTCAGCGCAGTCGCGCAATTTTGCCTATGGCTTGGCCATCGGCCGCGGAGAGGCGCCTGCGCAAGGCGTCACGGTTGAGGGCTTGACCACGGCTTTGGCGCTTGCCGAAACCGGGCTCGCCGAAGCGTTGCCAATCACTGAGGCGGTGGCTGAGGTCTTGGCGGGTCGGTTGCGCCCGGCTGACGCGGTCGAACGGCTCATGGCGCGCCCGCTGCGCTGGGAGGCGGAGCGCTGAACCAAACCCACGTGTGCTCTGTGGCAGCACAAGGCCCAGAAACGAGCCGCGTGCTGGCATTGCGGCGAAGCAAGACGTTCAATAGGCTGAAGGGGGCTTTGTGCTCCTTCGCTTTTAGAGAGAGTTTCTGCCTCAGCCGCTTGCGGCGCGCACCGACGTCTCGGCACGACGAACCCAAACGGCATCTGCCTCCTTCTCCCCTCATCCGGCAAGAGAAAGGACCTCGCCGCAACGGACGAAAGCCGTTTGTTTGAGCGATAAGCGCGCCTTTTCATGGTTGCCACACCAACGCGCGCCGCCCCGAGGCGCGTGCGTTTGGAAGACTTTCACGCAAAGCCATGCGGCCTCGCGCGCTGGCTTTTGACCGCAGCACGATCGTGTCCGGCAATGCGCCTTTCGTTCGGCTGTCAGCCGAAGGCAAAAAAGGCTTCACGAAGCCGTTCTCCTGTGGCAGAGAAAGCACTGTTCGGGAGGAAAGAGATCACCGTCGGCCCAGCGCCGCGGGCAAATAGGCCAATGTCAGGTGGAGGAGGGAGATGACAGATCCAGGACATGCGCGTCTTTTTGAACCCTCGCCCGAGTTCGTTGCCAAGGCGCATATCGACGCCAAACGGTATCGTGAGTTTTATGCGCGCTCGCTCGCCGATCCGGAAGGCTTCTGGGCTGAACAGGCGCGGCGGATCGATTGGATCCGTCCCTTCCGCAAGGTCAAAAACACCTCCTTTGCGCGCGGGAATGTGAGCATCCGGTGGTTCGAGGATGGCACGCTCAACGCTTCGGCCAATTGCATCGACCGCCACGTGGCCCGCCACCCGCATCGCGTGGCCATCATATGGGAGCCGGACAACCCCGCCAGTCCTGCTCGGCACATCACCTATCGCGAGCTCTTAGAGCAGACCTCACGGATGGCAAATGTGCTCAAAGCGCATGGCATCGGCAAGGGCGACCGGGTGGTGATCTACCTTCCAATGATCCCGGAGGCCGCCTACGCCATGCTGGCCTGCGCCCGCATCGGTGCGATCCATTCCGTGGTTTTCGCCGGCTTCTCGCCTGACAGCTTAGCAAACCGGATCAACGATTGCGACGCTTGCGCGGTGATCACCGCTGACACCGCTCCTCGCGGCGGCCGCAAGACCCCGCTCAAGGCCAACACCGACAAGGCGCTGCAATCCTGCCGCGACGGCATCACGTGCTTTGTGTTCAAACACACGGGCGACCAAACCACCTGGATCGAGGGGCGCGACATCGACCTCAAGGCCGAGATGGCAGCGGCCAGCCCCTATTGCCCCTATGCCGAAATGGGGGCGGAGGATCCGCTGTTTATCCTTTACACCTCGGGCTCAACAGGGAAACCGAAAGGGGTGGTGCACACCACCGGCGGCTATCTTGTTTACGCGAGCCTCACCCATCAACTGACCTTCGATTACCACGAGGGCGATATCTTCTGGTGCACGGCTGACGTCGGCTGGGTCACCGGGCACAGCTACATTGTCTATGGTCCGCTCGCGAATGGGGCGACGACGCTGATGTTCGAAGGCGTCCCCACTTGGCCCGATCCCGGCCGCTTCTGGGCGGTGATCGACAAGCACAAGGTCAACCAGTTCTACACCGCCCCAACCGCGATCCGCGCGCTGATGGCGCAAGGCCCGGAATGGCCGGCGAAATATAACCTCTCCACGCTCAAGGTGCTGGGCACAGTGGGCGAGCCGATCAACCCCGAGGCTTGGCTTTGGTATCACAAGCACATTGGCCGCGGGCGCTGTCCAATCGTCGATACCTGGTGGCAGACAGAGACCGGCGGGCACATGATCACCCCCTTGCCGGGTGCGATCTCCACCAAGCCGGGCCCGGCCACGTTGCCATTTTTCGGCGTGAAACCGGTGGTGCTTGAGCCGCAAAGCGGGCAGGTGATCGAGACCACCGAGGCCGAGGGCGTGCTTTGCATCGCCGACAGCTGGCCGGGGCAGATGCGCACCGTCTGGGGCGATCACAAGCGCTTCGAAGACACGTACTTCAGCCAGTATTCCGGCTTTTACTTTACCGGCGATGGCTGTCGGCGCGATGCCGAGGGCTATTATTGGATCACCGGCCGGGTCGACGACGTTCTCAATGTTTCAGGTCACCGGCTCGGCACAGCCGAGATCGAATCGGCGCTGGTCGCACACGAGGCTGTCGCCGAGGCCGCAGTGGTGGGCTTCCCGCATTCGATCAAAGGGCAGGGGATTTACGCTTATGTCACCCTGATGGTCGGAGTTGAACCATCGGAGGCCCTGCGGCAAGAGCTTGTGCAATGGGTCCGCAAGGAAATTGGCCCGATCGCCACCCCTGACTTTATTCAATTTGCGCCAGGCCTGCCCAAGACGCGCTCGGGCAAGATCATGCGCCGGATCCTGCGCAAGATCGCCGAGAACGATTTTGGCAATTTGGGTGACACCACCACGCTTGCCGATCCCTCGGTCGTTGAGGACCTGATTGCCAATCGCCTGAACCGAACCGAGCATGCCTGAGGGAGGTGCACCCGGAAAGCGAGCGGATCATGTGTTTCAACAACGTGCATCATCCTGTGGGTAGACGGCGCGGGATGCTCTTGATCCCGGCGCCAAACCGCGCTTAGACAAAAGAGCCGTCCACCCCGCGTGGCGGAACAGGTAGACGCAACGGACTTCGTTCTTTGGAGTGCCCTGGGGGAAACCCCAGGCGTAGAGCCGCTCAAAGTCGGGGAACCCTGACGGGTCGCGCCGCTGGGAATCCCGAGCCAAGCCCGGGGCAGCATGCCCCGGGAAGGTGTAGAGACTGGACGGGCGGGGCCTAAGGCAGGGGGCACGGGGTCGAGCCGCCACCCTTAGCTATGGCCAAGGGACAGTCCAGCCCACAAACGCCGCGGGGCCAAAGCCTTTGCGGAGGCGGCGGAAGCCGTGGTGGGAAGAAAATCCGTGGCCCGATTGGGCGTCCCGGTTCGAGCCCGGGCGCGGGGACGGCGGCAACACAAGGCAACCAATCCCGCAGACGACAATGCAAAGGGCGTTCACCGCGCAGCGCCCGAGCAGGCGGGGCTTAGTTTGCGCGGTGCTTTGCGGCCAGCGGTGGACTTTGGGCGCGGGCCTTTGTTTGCCAGACGCTCGGTTGCCACACATGGGGTTTGGGGCGCAATCGGATGCGATCGATTGCTGAGTCTACGGCCGCCCCCCGTGCATGAAGCTGCGTGATTCGTGGAACGCGCGTTTGGTGCGCTTGTCGGGCCAGGGCGTTGAGGGCCCCGCCAGCGCGAGACGCTCGGTTTAGTCAGAACAAAGCTGGCCGAGGCCACAGGGGTGAAACGCCAGTCATTGCCGGAAACTCGGCCGTTCCTCGCCAGGTCTTAGGGCGGCAAAGCCTTGCGGGGCTTGCCGGCTGCCCAAGTCCGCCCTCGCGCACCTGACAAGTCTGAAGCCGCCTTTTGGCAACGCCAGCGGCGACGCAAAGCCGACAACCAAAACGTAGGTCTGCACAGGATTTTGGAGGACGGGGCTCGCTTAAGCCTCAAGCCGGCGGCGGATGGCCCGCACCACGGCCCACACCACGGCAATCACAAGCGGCACAAGAGCGGCCATCACCGCGGTTTTCGATAGGCCAAGCGCTTCGGCTGCGGGGTGGATGACATAGCCCACAAGCCCCACCGCATAATAGCTGATCGCCACCACCGAAAGCCCTTCGACTGTGTGTTGAAGCCTGAGCTGCAAGCCGGCGCGACGGTCCATGCTGGCCAAAAGACGCTGGTTTTGGGCCCCGCGGGCCACCTCGACCTGGGTCGACAACAGCTGCCCCGCGCGCATCCCCCGCTCGCTCAGGGTCTTGAGCCGCGCCTCTGTTGATTGCACGGTGCGCATCGCGGGTTCGTAGCGGCGGCGCATGAATTCGGCAAAGGTTTGCCGCCCGGCAAAACGCGTCTCGCGCAACAGGCCGATTCGGTCGTTAACAAGTGCTTCGTAGGCACGGGTCGCGCCGAAACGAAAGCTTGAGGCCACTTCAAGCCGCTCAAGCTCGGCCGCAACGGCCATGAGTTGCGCAAGCGCTTGCTCGGCGCGGGCAATCTCGTCTGGAGGGCCCCCGGGCAGGGCCCGGCCTGGCGGTTCGGCCTCAGCAACAGCGCCACCGTTTGCCGCGTCTGCCGGCTGCGAGCTGGTTGTGCCCTTTTCCGCAAAGCCGTTGGGGGCAAGCGGCTGGCCAGTCATTTGGCCAATCAGCGCGGTGAGCGTCCGGTCAAGGCCTGCCATGGCGCGCGAGACGTCTCGCGCGCGGACAAGCCCGAGCATCGACATGGTCTTGTAAACCTCGATCTCGCACAGCCGCTGCACGATTCGGCCAAGCCGGCGGGGGCCAGTCTCGGGGTGGGCAAAGACCGCCATGCGGGTGTGTCCGGCCGAATCGATTCGAAAATCCGAAGCCACAATCGCCGCCCCATCAAGCACAAGCGAAGCGGCGAGGCTTTCGCCCTCAAACCAAGCCTCAAGCGCGCCTTCAAGTGCCTCTCTGTCAGGGGCGCCATCGATGAGCGGCATGCGATCGATGTGAAACAAAATTGAGCTCATTCGCACCCCGGGCGCGCGGGCGAGCCAGTCAGGGGGAAAGACATCGAACGCGACGGGGTCAAACGGGCGGGTGGGAAGCCCCGCCGAAAAGACCGTGTAGGTGGTAAATTCGGTGTGATTTTCCCACTTGAGCCCAAAACGGCCAAGCAAAGCGCTGTGATGTGTTGCCTCAGGCCGGGGGTAGGGGGCCCCGTAGCGGTCAAGAAGCTCAAGGAGATGGGCGCGGTCGTGGCCGCGGTCTCGCGCGGCTGCGTCATGCGGAACTTTGAGGGCTAAAAAGACGGCCGTTGCCGGGGCCGGAATGGCCGGTGCGGGGCGTGCATGCAGCTCATTTGTGAGCGCATACCGCAACGGATGATCGACAAGCGCCATGTGAAACTCCGAAGCCCTCCGTTTTGCCCCTCAGCACCGCGTTCAGCCAGCCAAGAGGCCCTCTCTCCTTTGACCGTCGGTTCCGTGCCCGGCGATCCAGTGCCCGTCTGTCGGGCGCCCAGCCCTCTTTTAGCCGTCTGTCAGGAGGCCGGCCACACCTTGGCCGAGAGAACCGCAAAAGAGAATTCCCGAGGAAATTTCAAGGAGCTCGCGAGAGGTCCTTTGCTCGCCGTTTGTTATGAACGCGGCCCAAAACGGCTAGACCCGCGCCTTCTCGTATGCGAAAGCACGCGTTAAACGGGTGCGGCGGTGTTTCTCAACCTTCAGAGCTGGAGTTGAGCCCAAGAAGCAAGCTCCAGCAGCGCAAGCCGGAGGCGAGCGAAACGCAGCGGCTTGCCAGACGATGCTTATCGGGTGCGGTGGCTGGGGCGCCAGGATTCGAACCTGGGAATGGCGGAACCAAAATCCGCTGCCTTACCGCTTGGCTACGCCCCAACGCAGGGGTGATTTATTTCGCTTGCCGCGCCTGCGCAAGGGGGCGTGCGTTGGTGAGCGCCGCAGGCGGATCAGGTCGCGCGCGCCGCAAGGCGCTTGTGCGCATCGCACGCGGCAACAGCCGCGCCTACCACAGGCGGCGCGCGCCGTTGCTCGCCCGAGGCGTCATCGATGTCGCCGGTGTGTGGGGCGCGGTCGAGGGATGCCACAGGCGGCGCGCGCCTTTGCTCGCCCGAGACGTCGGCGGAAGACGAGCGGCCGCGACCGGCTGTTGTGCTTCTTTTGGTTGAACGGTCTTGCTTTGTTCCGGTTTTGCCCGCATAGAGAAGGAAACGCGCGCCTTGGCCGGGATCTGGCTTCGAGGGCGTCGTGATGAGCGGTTATCGAAGCATCCGAGCGCGAGCCGCCGTGCGGTGTCGGACGGTGGACCGGGCTGAGAGCGAAACGCATCGAGGCGGACGAAGCACCAAAACGGGTGAGGGGATGGCGGTGATGGGTGTGGAGAAGGGGGAGGAGGCGCGGCGTCGGGCGCTTGAGTCGGCGGTTGCGCAGATTGAGCGGCAGTTTGGGAAGGGGTCGATTATCAAGCTTGGGGCGGGTCAGCCTGTGGCGGAGGTGGAGGCGATTTCCACGGGTTCGCTGGGGCTTGATATTGCGCTTGGGATTGGCGGTTTGCCGAAGGGGCGGATTGTTGAGATTTATGGGCCTGAGAGTTCGGGCAAGACGACGCTTGCTTTGCATGTGATTGCGGAGGCGCAGAAGCAGGGGGGTGTGTGTGCGTTTGTTGATGCCGAGCATGCGTTGGATGTGAGCTATGCGGCGCGGCTTGGGGTGGTGTTGGAGGATTTGCTGGTCAGCCAGCCGGACAGTGGCGAGCAGGCGCTTGAGATTGTGGACACTTTGGTGCGGTCTGGGGCGGTGTCGGTGGTGGTGGTTGATTCGGTTGCGGCTTTGACGCCCAAGGCTGAGCTTGAGGGCGACATGGGTGAGGCGACGATGGGCTTGCAGGCGCGGCTGATGAGCCAGGCGATGCGCAAGCTGACGGCCTCGATTGCGCGCTCGCAGTGTATGGTGATTTTCATCAATCAGATTCGCTCGAAGATTGGGGTGTTGTTTGGCTCGCCGGAGACGACGACGGGGGGCAATGCGCTGAAGTTTTACGCCAGCGTTCGGCTTGAGATCAGGCGGGTTGGGTCGATCAAGGACCGCGAGGAGGTGATTGGCAACACAACCCGGGTGAAGGTGGTCAAAAACAAGCTTGCCCCGCCGTTTAAGCAGGTGGAGTTTGACATTTTGTATGGGGAGGGGATTTCGAAGACCGGCGAGCTTTTGGACATTGGGGTCAAGGCGGGGGTGGTCGACAAGGCCGGAGCCTGGTATTCCTTTGCAGGCGAACGCATTGGGCAGGGGCGCGAAAACGCGCGCGCCTATCTCAAAGCACATCCCGAGGTTGCCGCCACCATCGAAGAAAAAATCCGCGCCGCCAAAGGCCTTGATTTTCACATAAGCGCCGACACCCACACCGACGTTGCCGAGGACTAAAGGCGCAGATCGCGCGGCCATCGCGCTTGTCGAGAAAGACGCCAAGGTTGGCCCAAAGCTCGCAGCGCCGCCACGAGCGGCAATGGCAAAATGCAAAGGAGGACGGTGGCTCCGCACGATTTTCAGTCCACGCGGCAAGGCCGAGACCGGCGCACTTGCGCAAGCGACACGGCACGCCCGCATCACCCCGAAAACCACGCGCCAAGCTCAAGGCCCAGGGCCCCCGCGTGCGACCGAAATCTACCCGCCCGCAAAGCGCTTCTCCGCCGTGCACCGGCTTGCAACCAACCGCCGCCATGCGACTGAAGATGCGACCGGGGCCCAATCAAAAGCCCACTCTCGCGGGCAAAGGCTTATCGTGCCAACGTCCCGAGCCAATTGTCTTGCGGAGTATATCCGCGGCGAGTGGGTCCCAAACCGGCAAAGGCTTATCGTGCCAACGTCCCGAGCCAGTCGTCTTGCCGGCTGTTGGCCGTAAAGTGTCATAACATGGATATTTTCTGCCCTCGTCCCGTCCCCCCGCCGACGGGGTCGGGCGCAGGGGCGTGTCCTCGTCCGAAACAAAGCTTGGCAGCCCACACGCAGCCGGCCCATCGCGGCGCCGTGCGTGGAAGTTGGTCGAAAGCGCACGCTGTCGTGCTGCTTGCGCATCAACACTCGGGCATCAACAAAATCAGCCCAAGCGAGAACACTTCTCTTCGATACGAGGGGCCGGGCACGCTCCTTGAGGGCAGACGCTCTCCTTAACGCTTTTCCTTCAGGATTACACGGAAAGAAAAAGCACTCCCCTTGCCTTGCCTTAGGGCGCCAACGAGGCTTAGAGGAAGGCTTGTGCAAACTTTTGCTGACGTCAGATGGAAACTCGTCAAACGGAATCCGTGGAGGCGGGTGTCGGAATCGAACCGACCTGAAACGGATTTGCAATCCGCTGCGTAACCTCTCCGCCAACCCGCCAGACCATCGCCTCCGGTTTCAGGTATAAAATTGCGCCAGCGCGCGCAAGGGGGCGTTTTCACAGGGTGCCTGCCTTGAGACATTTTCAGCTCGTTTCCATGAGTGGCTTAAGAAAACCGATAGCGCCACACGATCCACGCCAAAGATCCTTCGCCGCGCGGGCCTTTATTGAAAAGGCTGATCTTCCGAGCGAAGAGAGCTCGAAGCGCATGTCTTGCCTGCAAGGTGAAGGTGCGCAGGCCTGGTGAGCGCGCGTATTCCTCTCGCAAGCGCGAGAGAGCGGGTGTCTGATCAGCGAGAAAAAACCGGCCGCTTGAGGCAGCCCCTTCGCCAAACGCGCATTGATCTAATGAGACGCAAGACAGACGATGTCGACAATCAGGCTTGGACTCTCGGAGAGCCGCATGAACACACGCGCACAGACGGCACAAGAGCCCTCATCCCTTAGCACTCGGGAGAGGCCCCACCCTCACCTTCAAACAGCGTTGGCGCCGAGTAAGCCAGGAGCTGGAAAACTTCGATCCGGGCAACGATTACCGCCGCTTCAGGCAAGATTTATACCCACTCGGCATTCTGGCCGGCCGAGACGAGGGCTTGCCGAGCGCAAACGCACGTGGGTTTTCGAAGGCATCGCATGCCAAGTGCCAGGTAAGGGAGGCCTGCTTTTTCAGCGCGCCTTTTGAAGGGATGATTACGCCAAACCGACCGCACGCTTGCGGCGCACCCAAACGTTCAGGCGGCAACGCACGACGCCTGAAACGGGACTGGTGATGAACAAGCACCAACACGCGTTCTGTCGGACAACCGAAAGGTTGGTGCGCCCGGTCTTTCGGTGGCCACTCGGCCATTCTCAAAAATTATGCTTTTTTCAATACCTTATGCGTAGAAGCTAAGACGCCACCAATTGCCTTTGGTCTTCGGCCTGAGCGTTTATCTGAGTCGGCCTCTTGGTTAATCGGTCCAACAGGCAGCGCGCTTTTCCAAAAAAGCGCTGATTCCTTCGTTGGTTGCCGGCAAGAGCATGTTTTCCACCATCACTTTGCCGGTATAGGCGTAGGCCTCGGCAAGCGGCAGCTCAAGCTGGCGATAAAATGCGGCCTTCCCGATACGAACCGCTGGCCCAAGTTTGCTTGCGATTGTGCGCGCAAGCGCTTCGGCTTCGCGCTCGAGGCTCTCGGCGGGCACCACGCGATTGACAAGCCCAAGGTTGCGCGCGCGGGCAGCGGTCAAAAATTCTCCGGTGACAAGCGCCTCGAAGGCCTGCTTTCGCGGCACGTTACGGCTGAGCGCAACCATGGGGGTGGAGCAGAAAAGGCCGATGTTTACGCCATTGACCCCAAACCGGGCATCCTCAGCCGCAACCGCGAGATCGCAGCTTGCAACCAGCTGGCAGCCAGCGGCGGTTGCAATGCCGTGCACGGCAGCAATCACAGGTTGCGGCATCGCTGGGATGCGCTGCATGACCGCCGAGCAAAGCTCAAACAGCGCGGCAAAGGCAGCTGCCCCGCCATCGGGCGCCTGCCGTGCGGCTTGCATCTCGCGCAGGTCGTGGCCAGCACAAAAGGCGCGCCCCGCACCACGAATCACCACCACTTTAACGGTTCGATCCGCAGCGAGCGCGTCAAACCGCTCAGCCAGCCTTTTCAGCATCGCTTCTGACAAGGCATTGAGCTGCTGGGGGCGGTTGAGCGTAAGCCAGGCAATGCGTCCCGCAACGTCACAAAGCACAAGCTCTTCGGTCATCTTGTCCTCCAGCGATTTTGCAAGCAGCATAAAGACAAGGCTTTATGGCAACAACATGGAAACGGCGCGCGTAAAACTTTCCGCAAAGGAAGTGCAAAGCTTCCTTTCTGAAGTTTTCCCCCAGATTGCCGATGGGATGCGGGTTGAGCGGGTCGGCCCGTTTACGGCTGAGGTGCGGCTTTTGATCAACGAGCAGCACCTGCGCCCAGGCGGCACGGTCTCGGGCCCAACCTTATTTGCCGCAGCGGATCTGGCCATGTATGTTGCGGTGTTGGCGATGATCGGGCCCGAACCTTTGACCGTGACGACCAATTGTTCCATCGATTTTCTGCGCAAGCCGGCAGCGGGGAGGGATTTGCTCGCGCGGGCGCGGATCTTGAAGCTTGGGCGCACGCTTGCGGTGGGGGACGTGCTTGTGTTTTCAGAGGGTCATGACGAACCAGTGGCGCGCGCGGGCTTAACCTATATCATTCCCCCGCAGGTGCGTTGACGTCAAACAACCGGTGCGCTGCGCCTTGCCGGGCCGCAAGCTCAGCCGCTAGCGGTGCGGCCTCTGACTGAGGCACCAAGCCCGTGTTGCGCATCACCGCCTGCGCGGTGGCTCTGAGCGCACCGGCGGGGAGAGCAACGGCGGGGTTGATCGCTTGGGGATGATGACCCGTTTTGCCGTGGATGGCTCGGCGGGCGGGCTTTGCGCGAAAGCGGCCTGTTCGGCTTTTGGGCGCTCGGGGCGACCTGGCGCAGGTGGTGCCGAAGCTGGCCCTTTGTCCACGGCGCGAGGTGCGGCAGTGGCGGCTTTTTCTGGCGAAGCATCTTTTGCCTCGGCAATCCGCGCAAGCGTGCGCACGAGCTCAAAGACCCCTTTCACCCGCTGCGCCTCTGACCCCCAAGCGCGCGCAACGATGAGCTTATTGTCACGCACCCGCGCGGAACCGTTTTCGGCAGCCAAAAACTCGGCTAAGCCCGCGGGGTTTGGAAACCGGTCGCGGAAAAATTGGAGTGTTGCCCCCTTTGGCCCGGCATCAAGCCGCGCAATATGGGCCTTTTTGCATTCGGCCTTGATCCGCAAGGTGACCAAAAGCGTGTTGACCTCGCGCGGAAGAGGGCCAAACCGGTCGATGAGCTCAGCCGCGAAGCCCTCAAACTCAACCCGCGTTTCAAGCCGGCCAAGCCGCCGGTAAAGCTCAAGCCGTACGTCAAGGTCTGGGACATAGCTTTCTGGGATAAGTATCGGCACGCCAAGGTTGATCTGCGGCGAAAAGGCTGTGTCATCGGCCTCAGGCACGACTGCCTCGCCGGCGCGCAACCGCGCGAGCGTCTCTTCAAGCATTTGCTGATAAAGCTCGAAGCCAACCTCACGGATATGGCCGGATTGTTCTTCGCCAAGGATATTTCCCGCCCCCCGCAGATCCAAGTCCTGACTGGCGATCATAAACCCGGCACCAAGACTTTCAATTGAGCCCAAAACTTTGAGCCGGCGCTGGGCTTGCGGGGTAAGCGGCGCCTTTGGCTCGGTCATCAAGTAACAAAAGGCGCGCAGTTTCGAGCGGCCGACCCGCCCGCGAATTTGATAGAGCTGCGCAAGCCCAAACTGTTCGGCCTTGATCACAACCATCGTGTTGGCGCGCGGGATATCAAGCCCTGACTCAACAATCGCTGTTGAAAGCAAGACATCGGCTTGCCCATCGTAAAAGGCGTTCATCCGCCGGTCGAGCTCGGCCGCGGGAAGTTGGCCATGGGCAACAATCACCTTGGCCTCCGGCACTTGCTCGCGCAGGAGCTCTTCAACCGCTGGCAAATCAGCAATCCGCGGGACAACCACAAAGGATTGCCCGCAGCGCGCCTTCTCGCGCAGGATCGCTTCGCGAATTGTCACCGGGTCGTATTCCGAGACATAGGTGCGGATGGCAAGCCGATCGATGGGCGGGGTCGCGATGACCGACAAATCACGCACCCCCGAAAGCGCAAGCTGCAAAGTGCGCGGAATGGGTGTTGCGGTCAGCGTCAAGACATGAATGTCGCTCTTGAGCTCCTTGAGCCGCTCTTTGTGGACAACGCCAAAATGCTGTTCTTCATCAACGATGAGGAGCCCGAGGTTTCGAAACTTGACCGACTTTGACAAAAGCGCGTGGGTGCCGATGACAATGTCGACTGTGCCCTCCGCCAAGCCTGACCGAACCGCGGCCGCTTCGCGCTCAGACACCATGCGTGAAAGCTGTTTGACCACAAGCGGAAAGCCCTGGAACCGTTCGCAAAAGGTTCGATAATGTTGCCGGGCAAGCAAAGTGGTCGGGCAGATGACCGCCACCTGAAGGCCGGACATCGCCGCAACAAATGCCGCGCGCAGAGCGATCTCGGTCTTGCCAAAGCCAACATCGCCCACAATGAGCCGGTCCATCGGCCGCCCGCGTTCAAAATCAGCAAGAACAGCTTCAATTGCGGCCAGCTGATCTTCCGTTTCAGCATGCGGAAAGCGCGCCGCGAACGCATCCCAAAGGCCCTCGGGCGGCTCAACCACGGGTGCCGGGCGCAACGCGCGCTGAGCCGCTACGCTCAACAGCCGTTCGGCAAGGTCGCGAATGCGCTTTTTGGCCTGCGCTTTGCGTGCCTGCCAGGCCCCAGACCCAAGCTTGTCAAGCGGCGCCTCGCTTTGCCCATAGCGGCTTAAAAGCTCGATGTTCTCAACCGGCAGGTAAAGTTTATCGCCCCCGGCATATTCAATCGCCAAGCAATCATGGGGGGCACCAAGCGCGGTGATGGTCTCAAGCCCAAGGTAGCGGCCGATCCCATGATCGAGATGCACGACCAAATCGCCCGGGGTTAGCGCCTGGGCGTCGGTCAAGGCATCGGCCGCGCGCTTGCGCCGGATCGGGCGGATCAAGCGCTCGCCCAAAACATCCTGTTCCGAGATGACGGCAAGTGTCTCGGTCACAAATCCCTGCTCAAGCGGCCAAACGGCAAGATGCACCGTCCCCTTGCCCTTGAGCGCGCGTGCATCCGCAATTGGGACGGCATCGGTCAACCCTTGCTCAGCCAAAAGCGCCGAAAGCCGGTCGCGCGCGCCTTCGGTGAAGCTTGCCAAAACCACCGCCCGCGCTTTGCGTTCCTCCTCAATGTGGCGGGCAAGGGCGGCAAACAGGTTGAGCCCGGGCTCAAGCCGTTCTTTCGCAAAACTGCGCGCCGGCCGCCCTCCGGCATCGAGCACGCCCGGGCCTGGCGGTTGCGGCAGGGGCGAGAGCTGAATGACCCGCCGCGGCGCGAGCGCCGCACGCCACGCCTCGGGGTTGAGCTGTAAAAGCTCTGGCGGGGCGGGGCGCCAAGGGGTTTCGTCGCGCCGCCTGCGCCTTTCGGCAGCTTGGCGGGTTTCATAGGCCTCAAGGATCTGCTCTGAGCGCGCGGCAAGGGCGGCCTCGATCCCGTCGTCAAGCATAACCGAGGCGGTTGGCACAAAATCGAAAAGCGTCACCAGCCGCTCGTGAAAAAAGCCCAGGTAATGCTCCATGCCTGGGTGCTTGTGACCAGCGCTAATCGCCTCGTAAAGCGGATCATCCGCCCCGCTTCCGAAGGCCGCGCGATAGGCGGTCCGAAAGCGGGCGATGGCCGCTTCATCGAGGATCACCTCCGAGGCTGGGACGAGATCGAGCCGCTCGATGGCCCCGGTTGAACGCTGGGTTTCACGATCAAAGCTGCGGATCCCGTCGAGAATGTCGCCGAAAAGATCGAGCCGCACGGGCTCCTCCCCCCCGGGCGGGAAGAGATCGATCAGACCGCCGCGAAAGGCCACCTCTCCGGGCTCGGAGACGAGCGGAACGACGACATAGCCCATTTTCTGAAGCCAGCGCCGCAAGCCAGGCTCATCGAGCGCCTTGCCTTTGACAAGGCTCAGGCAGTTTTCGCTGATGGTGGCTGGCGGAGGCAGCTTCTGTGCGGCGGCGGCAAGCGTCGTTGAAACAACAAACGGACCTTGTGGCCCCTTCGCCAAAGCTGCCAAGGTGGCCAGCCGTTGGGCGGTCACACTTGCGGCCGGTGAAACGCGGTCGTAGGGCTGGCAATCCCAGGCCGGAAAGTCGAACACGACCAGTGTGGGTGCGAAAAAGGCTAAAGCCGCGCGCAAAGCCCGCGCACGGCTGGCATCGCGCGCAATATGCACAACACAGCCACGCGCTTGCGCCTCGCGCCGCACAAGTTCCGCATCAAACCCCTCTGGCGCGCCGCCAAGGAGGATTCGTTCGCCCATCTCGCTGATCTCCTGTGGTCAACTGCTCGGTGAGCACGCGCTCGTCAGGGCCCCAAAATGGGCGTTGTCAAGGTAAACCACACACCCCAAAAAGTGGTGATCAGGATTGCAAAAACCGCAATCATCTGAACCGCGCGGCGGTGGCGCTGAAAAACAAGACAGAGCGCAAGGCCCTTTGGCGGATCTGCGCAGAGCCGCAAAACAAGACGGAGCCTCAGTAGCCAAACGAGCGAGAGCGGCAAGAGTAAAAGCGCGCCCGCCTGGGCAAGCTCAACGCCGTAGCCAAAGCCCAAAACGGCCACAAAGACAACGCCTGCGGCCCAGACCGCAGCAAGGATCAAGCCGCCGGTTTCGGCAAAGCCCGCACGCCTGCGCAGTTGCACGGCAAGGAGAGCCTCAAGATCGGCCATCGCCCCGCCGCCTTGTCGGCGCGCGCGCAAAACCATGTCGTAAGGCACCCCGAGCGCGCTGTAACTCAGACGCGACCAAACGGCGATCACGACGATCCAATACCAAACCGAGGAAAACGAGCGCAGGTTGATCAGCTGCAACAACGTTTCAGATCCTGCCACCGTCTCCGCTCCGCCGAAAGGGCTGGTGCGATGTAGCGCTCTTTGCGGCGAAGGCCAAGAGGCCGCTCGAAGCGCGCGCCATGTCACTTTAATGGGGGCGGCCTCCCTGGAGCATTCGGCTTTAACAAAAGCTGGTTCCCGACCCGCCTTTATGTCTCGATCACGCCACTGACGCGTTTATACGCCGCGCTTCTCAAAGATAGTTGCTTTGATTTTAGCGCGGCTTGGTAACGACAGTACAACAAAAACACGCTCTTGCCCTCTGCGCGTTCGCGCGATCAGAAAAGCCCGGGAGCGAAGAGCGGATGGCCGAGAGACTCCGACGCGCGTTTCCCAATGATCGTACCAACAGGCCGCGCAAAACCGAAAACGGTAGCCGGTGTTTCC